>JGI20154J14316_10002547_pt1 | contig 15313 bp, 22 predicted proteins | sample COG_04_FD_14316 | JGI IMG/M metagenome (IMG submission 14316) | reverse complement strand
ACACATCGTTTATTGTATCAAATATGTTACTAAAATGTATTCTTGATTCTTTCCAATAATTGTCACTCATGTATATATGTATATATATATATATATATATAAAATATTAAAAAATGTGTTTAGAATATTAATAATGTATTAAAAAGTGTTTAAAATAATATATAACATATTATATATGGATGTTTTAGATGAAACTAGTTCAACATCACAGGACGGTGGTGATACACATTCAGTAAAAAAAAAACCATTGGCAATTAAAGAAACATGGACCCATCATCACGAAAAAATTTTCATAGAATGGGCAGATAAGGCTATGTGTTATAGATGGTTGCATAATAGCGCTCATATGGATTATAAGAGTTATAATACATGGTTTACTATACCTGTTATTTGTATATCTACCATTACAGGTACTGCAAATTTTGCACAAGATCGTTTTGCTGATAATATGAAAGCTATGGTACAAGTAGCAATTGGTACTTGTAATATTATTGCAGCGATATTAACAACAATTCAACAATTTTTGAAAATTAGTGAATTAAATGAAGGTCATAGAGTAAGTTCATTATTATGGGGTAAGTTTTACAGAGATATAAAAGTAGAAATGGCTAAAAGTCCGCACGAACGTAATCCTCCTAGTGTATTATTAAAACATTGTAAAAATGAATTTGATCGTTTAATGGAAATTAGTCCTATAATTCCTCCATTTACGATTAACAATTTTAAAGAAACATTTAGTGGTAAAAAACGCAGTAAAAGTTGGAATGCTAAGTGTAAAATGTTATGTTGCAATGGCTATGTATGTTGCGAACAAGAAGATAAAGTTGAATATATGATACAAGAAGTCGGTGAAAATGACACCCCTGGATCTACATCAAGTACTAGTACTATTAGAAAGAAAAAGTTGACTGAAAAAGAAAAAATAGAAAAAATGAAACAAGCATTTGATAAAATACATAAACCTGAAATATGCGATGAACTAGTATCTACTGAAGAATCACGTTTTAAATTTGATCCTGCAGTGGATGTTGTAGAAGATAATAGTATAAATTTTCAAATGATTGAAACTACCAAAAAGCGAGATTTATTGGCATCATCATTTATTAGAGATTTTTCAAATCTAAATGGTAGAGAACCAACGTTTATTGAATTTCAAGACGGTATCATAAAATCAATACCAAAAGAACACGTAACGATTGAATTATATAACACGGGAGTTAAAGAACTAAAAGGACCTACTATGATATAAATTTTATATTATTTATGTATTATATGTTTAATCATCATACATTAAATAAATATACAAATAAATGTATTTGTTGTAATAATTCGCCAAAAGTTCATTTAGAGATAAAATATTCACTATTACCTTTCAGATATATACACTATATTAAATCACATATATTTTTTGTTAACGTATGTTATTATTGTTATTTAGGTTTAAGAAAGAATAAACACCTCTACTATAATATACACGAATCCAATAATATATTAAATAAAATATTAATTAATAGTATTGAATTATTGGATGAATTTATAGAAGTGTAATTATAATTTTATCCATTAAATATAGAATGAGCAAAAGAGTAATGTTTTTTGGTACTAATAATTCTACACTAGAAAATGAGTATACGTTAGGATCAGGCGTCGGTAGAAAAACTATTTCTATTAGAAATGCGTTAAGTAAACGCGCTGTTATTCCTGTAAATAAAAGAGTTGTTTTTAATATCAGCCTTATTCCGGGAAGACCCAGAAAATTTTAGATCTACAATGGTGTAAATTATAATATTTTATTTTCATATTATAATTTATTCTGTATTATATATTGTTTTTGGCATATAATAAAATAACGAAATGCCTACAATTAACCATACAGCAAAACTACATATTATTTCTAACATACATGGTAATACTCTCAAAGGATGTATAATATTATAAAATAATACAGGAATTACAGTAGCTATAGACATGATTAATATACTTCGTGCGTATGAATATAATTTACTTTCTTTAATAAAAAATAATGATACTAATTCTAAAGGAATTGTAACCAATATACCTGCAAATAATGGATTACTATGATTTGCTAAATACGTTGATCCAGATAATATGATACCACCTATTATAAATCTACATACTAATGTAGTAAATAATTCAGATTCCATAATATAACTTTATATTATAAACAAACATAAATAAAATTTGTAGTTATTATGTATGAATTCTCAAGAAAATCCACATTCTTCACCGAAAAGATTAAACGGGTTATTTTCAACTACATTATCAAAAATGGCATCTATTAGTAAACAACGAGGTGAAAATTTTCAATCAGTTGCTTACACTCGCGCTGAAGAAAGTATAATTATATCTAAGGATAATATTACTAGTTATAAACAATTAGTTGGAAAACCCTATTTTGGTGAAAATATAATTAGAAAGTTAAAAGAAATTGAACTTACTGGAAAATTATCATATATTGAAAAAGCGAAAGATGATCCATTATTAGCTTTAACTGAAGTATACGGCATTGGTCCGTCAAAAGCGCGCGATTTTGTTAGTCAAGATATTAAATCTGTCTCTCAACTTACGAAATATTTAGATACTGACAAATTAACTTATGCACAAAATTTGGGATTAAAATATTACAGTGATATTCAAAAAAGAATACCCAGAGAGATTATTGTAAAATACGAAGAAATATTAAAATCTACATTAAATGCAATTGATAGTAAAGCTCAACTAGAAATTGCTGGAAGTTATAGAAGAAAATTAAAAACATCCGGTGATATTGATGTTATTATTAGTCATCCTGATAATGCACAATATATCTTTTCTAAGTTTTTAGATATTTTAAAAGATACACATATAATTTTAGGATTTCTCTCCAAGGGTAAACAAAAGAGTTTAACCGTTGCAAAACTAGATGATGATATTCCAAGAAGAATAGACTTTATCTATACTTCTCCCGAAGAATATCCATTTGCTTTATTATATTTTACGGGAAGTAAAAGTTTTAATACAGTCATGCGACACCATGCTAATAAGTTAGGATATACATTAAATGAACATGGAATATATAAATATGAAAATAAAAAGAAAGGGGATAAGGTTATACGCGATTTTAACTCAGAAGAAGATATATTTTCATTTTTAGGTTTACAATTTAAAAAACCAGAAGAAAGATTAGAAGGTTCTTCCGTTGTTAATATAAAAAAAACATCTCCTGTTATAGAAATGGAAGATATATCTCCAAAAACATCTGCTTTAAATAAAATGACAAAAAATATAGAAAAACTANNGANTGNTAANATTACANAAACAATACCCGAAATAGATGAAGAAACTAAAGAATCTGAAGAAAAAAACTGTGATTCTAAAGAATGTGGTTTAATATCTGCACCATCTATATCCAATTTTTATACAGCAAGTTCAGAAGTTGACGCTAGTAGTATATTAAAAACAGATACACCGCCTATATTTAAGCCATCAAATATGGATATTCTTAATAAAATATCTAAAAAATTGAATGAAAAAAAGGCTGAACTAGCCAATAAAAGTATAATGGAAAAATCCGACATAAAACCAAAAAAAAGAAATTATAAACAACTATTATCTTTATTTAATAAAGATGGATATGATACATTAGATGTGTTTTCAGAAGAAGAATTATCTTATCTTGTTAAAAAGTTGAATGATATATACTATAACGGAGAAGGTCAGGTAGATGATAATGTGTATGATATAATTAAACAAAAGTTACAAGATAAATATCCAGATAATGAAGTATTGACACAAATCGGAGCACCCGTAACAAAACAAAAGGCAAAATTACCCTATTTTATGGCATCTATGGATAAAATAAAACCAGATACTGATGCACTAGATAAATGGATGAAAAAATATCAAAGTGGATATTTGGTCTCAGCAAAATTGGACGGAATAAGCGGATTATATACAACCGAGGGCGATGAACCAAAATTATATACTCGCGGGGATGGTGAAATTGGTCAAGATATATCGGATTTAATACCATATTTTAAGCTACCAAAAGATAAAGACATAACAATAAGAGGCGAATTTATTATTCAAAAAGAAGTATTTGATAAAAAATATGCTAGCAAGTTTTCAAGTGGGCGTAATTTTGTAGCAGGTGTTATAAATGCTAAGAAAGTAGAAAAATCAAAATATCACGATATTGATTTTGTTGCATATGAAGTAATTAAACCACAACTTGAACCTAAAGAACAAATGGAAAAATTAAATTCACTTCACATAGACACCGTGGTTAATAATTATAAGGATTCACTTACAAATGACGAACTGTCACAAATACTATTAAGTTGGCGTGATAGTTATAAATATGTAATAGATGGTATTATTGTTGTTGATAATAAAATTTATCCACGTGAAAATAAAAACCCAGATTATGGCTTTGCGTTTAAAATGGTTATTTCTGATCAAATTGTAGAAGCATTAGTATTAGATGTATTATGGGATCCTAGTAAAGATGGTTATTTAAAACCACGTATTCGTATTGAACCTGTAACCCTAGGAGGTGCAAAGATTGAATACGCAACAGCGTTTAACGCTGGATTTGTTGAAAAAAATAAATTAGGAATAGGTGCTATGATTAAGTTGATAAGAAGTGGAGATGTTATACCTCATATATTAGATGTTGTAACTCAGGCATCTGAAGCTAAATTTCCAGATGTAGAATATGAATGGAATGATACTCATGTTGATATATTATTAAAAGACGTAAACTCTAATGAGATTGTTCAAAAAAAAAATATAGAATACTTCTTTAAAACATTAAAAGCTATTAGTATAGGACCAGGTATTGTTAAAAAATTAGCAAATGCTGATTATAATACAATAGGTAAAATATTAGAAATGACTGTATCTGATTATGAATCCATAGATGGTATTAAACATACCCTTGCAACAAAAATATATTCAAGTATTGAGGAAAGTGTAGAAAAAGCATCACTTGCTAAAATAATGACGGCTTCTAATATATTTGGACACAGTATTGCTAGAGAAAAAATTAAATTAATACTAGAAAATTATCCAAATGTTTTATTAGATAAAGTAGATGATAGTGAAAAAATAGATAAAATTAAAGATATAAAAGGTATGGCTCAAAAAACATCAGAGTTATTTGTTAAAAATATACCCAAATTTATGAAATTCTTGGAAGAAACAAAATTATCATATAAATTAGAAGAATCTAAAATAAAATCACCAAATAAAAATACATCAATTGGGTTAAGTGAAGATAAAGTTATTCATAGTGATCATGAATTATATAAAAGACAAGTAGTATTTACTGGATTTAGAGACGACGCATTAATTAAAAAATTAGAAGAAGAATATTCTGTAAAAATATCAAATAGTGTAAGTAAAAATACATATTTAGTATTAGCAAAAAATCCAAACGATAGTAGTAGTAAAGTAGTCAAAGCAAACGAATTAAATATTCCTGTTATGTCAAAAGAAGAATTTGAATTAAAATACACTGATATATAATTTATCTAATATATTCTTTACAAAAAAGATATCACCGTTGAAATTTAGTTTTTCTACCAATTCTTTTTTTCAAAAAAGTGAAAAAGGACATTTATAAATGTCCAAAATGGAATTTCTTAAAATGAAATGAAAACTAAATCTCAAGGGTTTTCAGAATTAGATGTAAATGGTCTAAATTGCTAATAAATAATTATTATTTGAGAGCATATTAATTTTTATTCGTTTGTTCTTTTTTAATTTTTATATCAATATAATTTAGGAGAATGTTGACATTTGTTGACAATAAAAACCCAAAAAAACCCAAATCATTTTATTGTGAAAAATGCAACTTTAAATGTAGTAATAAAAAGGATTTTAATAGACATATTATGACAGCTAAACATTCCCGATTGACAATCGTTGACGGAAAATCCCCAAAAAACCCCAATATGTATATATGTGATTGTGGTAAATTGTATAAATCAAGACAAGGATTACATCAACATGTAAAGAAATGTATTTTATTACAGAANGCTACAGATGCTACAGATGCTACAGATGCTACAGATGAGAAAGATGAGAAAGATGAGAAAAATGAAGAAGTTAATTATAAAGAATTATTAATTCAAGCAATGAAGCAAATGGCTGAACAGCAAAAACAAATAACCGATATGATTCCTTTAATTGGTAATAATAATAATAGTAACAATAATAACACGAATAATAAATTTAATCTTAATTTTTTTCTTAACGAAACCTGCAAAGATGCATTAAACATGAATGATTTTGTTGATTCATTGCAATTGCAAATAAATGATTTAGATCAGATGAATGAATTAGGATATGTAAATGGTATAACACGTATAATTTTGAATGGGTTAAATAAACTAGATTTAACAAAACGTCCACTACATTGTAGTGATGTGAAACGTGAAATCTTATATGTAAAAGAAAATAATGAATGGGATAAGGAAGAAAGCAAAACAAAGTTAAATAATGCAATAACAAGTGTAGGAAAAAACACATTCAGACACTTTCCTGAATGGATGAAATCACACCCGAATTGTGGCAATACTGATACCGCAGACAATATAGAATATCATTCATTAATAAAAAATACCCTAGCTCAAACCACAGAAGAAAATAAGAATAAAATAGCTAAAAATATCATAAAAGATGTAGTTATTGATAAGTAATAGTAAATAAATATAAAAATGTAATCATATACAATATATCATTACAATGTGTATGATTAAACCTATATTTAAAATAGTAAATAATAAATTAAATATAATAGGATTCTATTTACACATTAACATATTTTTAAATAAACAGTCATCCTTTATTAAATATATTCGTACTACTGAAATATTACCAACAGAAGTATGCAGTGAAATAATATCATATTTACCCGATACTATTGAATTAATATTACGTTTAGATATACCCGCAACATTTCCAATAAATAATTTATATGTATCATATCATGAACTAAAAAATAAGTTTTTATTTCCAGATTGCGACTTTACATTAGAAATTGATTATATAAAACATAAAGTTAAAAAAATAAACTCAAAATATTGTATGGTAGATAATATAAATTTTATAGATTTTGATTATTTACGAGCAAATAGTATAGAATATTTAAAAGATCAAATTAACACTGTGCATAATAGATTTAATCAAATACAATGCGTACATTAGTAATATATTTATCAGTATACATTTCATTACATTTTTTCCAATTTTCAAAAGTAGCTATATTCTTTTCATTTGGTTTTTTATATAATTTTTTCAAAGGATGATTCTTTTCTAGATTGTTTAAATAAAAGGTATGCGTTCTTTGTTTTAGCATATTTAGTATATTATGATTAATATACTATTAGATATCAATTTTTTTGTTTATATAATATATATAATGGGAAATCCATGGATGGATCATGTTAAGACTGTTAGAAAAGCAAATCCTGGCAAACAATTGAAAGAAATACTTAAAATGGCCGGTAAAACATACAAAAAACAAGCAAAAGCACCATGTGCTAAAGTAACAAAATCAAATAAAAAAACAAGAAAAGTAAGAAAATCCAAAAAAGGATCACGTAAAGGATCACGTAAAGGAGCACGTAAAGGAACAAGAAAGGCTAGAAAATCTCGCAAACATAAAGGTGGATCTACTGATGTAGTAGGTGCTCCCGTTTCTGGAGCTGAAAATTTCGCATCTGTTTAAATTAAATTCTTTATTTTACGTTTGAATATACTATCTTTATAACAAATATCAGTTTGATTTAGTATAAAGACCGCACATCTTAAGCAAATTAATATATCATTATATGCATCGTGTAGATTTTTTGGGACTGTATTAAATAATTTTTCGTGCAGTTCTGATAATTTTGGCCATTTATAATATTTACCCATAGAATTTACAGCTTCTATTTTACAAATATCTATACTATTTTTCATACTACACCATATATTTTGAGATTTATTAAATATATTTTCATAAATATTATTTCTATTACACTCTATTTGTACCATTTTTATATCAAAATCAACATTATGACCAATTATATAATCACAGTTATCTACATATTTTTTGAAGGCTAATAAACATCTAGTTATATTTGTACGACTTCTATTTGTATCTGATTTATTAATGCCGTGGATTTTGATTGATTCCTCTGGTATATTAACATGAGTTGGTATGTTAATAATTTTATTGTATTCTGCTACTATTTTATAATTAAGTGTATCATACACTATATAACTGAATTGAACTATATACGGGCATTTTTCAGTATTATAACTATCTTTAGGTATTATACCTGTAGTTTCTGTATCAAATACCAATACCAACATTATTATTTTATATACTATATAAAACAATAATATATCAATTTTATATGAATTTATGTGGAATTAAAAATTTAAGACATGGAGTAGAATTAGTAAATGTTATATGCGTATGGAAAAAGCTAAGTTAAATTAAAAAAACAAAAATCTAAAAAATAAATTTTATGTGTTTTCTATAAATGATAATTAATGTTATAAACGCGATAGCACCTAATACTACAATATAACTAGGTATATTGTTACCAATTTTTTTAAAATGATACTTAGGATTTATAGTAAATGATGCATCAACTGTAAAGCCGATTAATAATGCAATTATGAAGGCATATTTTAATTTATTAAAATCTTTAACAAAATATAATAAAATAGAAAAAACTAGGAATAATACTGCAGCAACTTTATCTTTTGTATATCCAATAGTATTTTTATAATTATTCATAATATATATATTATTATTATATTAATTATTTAAAATTATTATTAATATCTTGTGTTTTACACAATCCATATGTTTGTCTATGCCATGGTGAAATACCATTTTTATATATACCCGATATATGTTTGGAAGTTCCATACCCTTTATTTGAAAGAAGACAATAATATTCATCTAACAGGGGATATTTTTCACACATATCATTAATATATTTATCACGATGAACTTTTGATAATATTGATGCAGCAGCAATTGATGTATATAAATTATCACCGCCCCTTCTATACAAGAATATTTTATATAGGATAAATTATTATTAAATAATTTACCATATGGTTTAAAATCATTACCATCTATTAGTAAATAATAATCATTAAAAGATTCAACTTTATCTGAGTTGGTTATTTGATTTATAATATCACTTATACATTTATGCATACATTGATTATTTGCTTCTCTAATATTCAACTTATCAATATCATCATGTTCCATATACTGTACAGACCAAAATAATGCATTATTTTCAATATATTCTGCAGCTTCTGTTATTTTTTTTTGCGAATGAAATCGTTTACTATCTTTCATTTTAGAATGATCAAAACTATCATCTTTAGGTAAAATAACGGCTGATGCATAAACACGTCCAAACATAGGACCTCTGCCTGCCTCATCTATTCCTATTTCATATTTAGATTCTTCACTGAATATACTTTTTAACGGATCTTTTTTATTTACATTTTTTTTACGTTTTACAATTGGGGTTTCTTCCATATTAATAATAATATTTATTTATTCATAAGTTAATCAATTTTATTATTAATCATATAATAAAATAAGTTTTTTCTTTTTATATTATATACTAGAATGGTTAAACTAATTAAAATGGATAAAATAGTAGTAATCGGTATTTTATTTTTAATATTTTTGGTTGTTTGTTGTACATGTCGTATGAGAGAAGGATACGTATCCAACACAATAACAGGACCTAACGATAACACTTTAGTAATAAATGATGATGATGAAGCTGTAGCTGTTATAACCGATGATGATAATATATATATTAACGAAGACGCAGTAAATGATTTAGACGATGCTGATATAAATTCTTATTATGGTCCATATGGAAATAATGTAACCGTAGCAAAAGGTCCTCATGGTAATACAGCTGCTTCTGCAACCATTAATAATAGTACAGGATTACATAATCCTAGTAATTATCTTTTAAAAAGTCAAGTAGTACCTCCTGTATGTCCTGTATGTCCAAGTTTAATCGCAGCGAGCGATAACAATAATGATAGCGATGATGAAGATAATAGTAATAGTAATAGCAGCGATAGTAATAGTAGCGATAGTAATAGTAGCGATAGTAATAGTAGCGATAGCAAAAAAGGCAATGATGGTACATGCACAAACGAATCATGTTATCAAGGAAATACATATAAACGCGAAGTAAATGTTAAATGTCCTCCTTGTCCAGCATGTGCTCGCTGTCCAGAACCAGCATTTGATTGTAAAAAAATACCCACATATAAAAAATCAGATGATAGATATTTACCAAAACCAATATTAAGTGATTTTAGTACATTTGGCATGTAATTTTAACAAACAATTTTGAGTTATGGAATGACAATTTCCAAAAAGTCGTTGGAAATTGTCATTATATGTTAGCGGAATACATCATGTTTTATACCATAGATTTACATTTATTTACACCGAAAATGAATTTGTTGACGGACCATGTTTTATAATATTCGTTGTATTGTTTGCGATAATACAATGCAAATCCAACTAAAATGAGTCCTGTCATGGAAACATACATCATTTTTTGAATTTTCTTAAGTAGATCAATTGTTTCTGTTTCATCGGGAGTAACTTCTTGATAATACTTAATAAATGTAGAATTGATATAAGTAAAAGAAAGCATTGTAAACACAATTAATGTAAAACGAAGATCCATTTTTGTGAATAATACAAAGAGTACGTATATTCCTGCAGCCATTTTTAAAGTATCAAATGGGTGTAGAGGTTTATCTGTGTTTGTAAATCCAATAGCAAAATATAAAATAAGAAGAATTACCAAATGTTTGGCATACATATTTTCACTTAATAGCTTTTGTGTTTTGCACCCTAGTGTCTCGGCTACGAAATTACCAGCAACTGCTAGAATAAGAAGAAAAATGCCTTTAATCACATCATCCATATTTACTGCCATATAACTTATACATATAAAATAAAAATATTATTAGGATAAAATAGTACATGAACATTCCTTTGTATAACTACGCGGTTCTACATAATTTCCATCATTGCTATACCTTATATTCGGAGCCATGATAAACTAAATACTATCGCGCGTAAATGATAATAACTAATCAATATTAGTAATTTCAGTTAACATTATAAATAATTTAATAAAATATATTTAAATTATTTATATTTTTAGTTCTGTACATTTTTTATTAATTTGAAGTGATTCACATTTTGTATTGGCTGGTACAATTTGTACAACGCCTTTACTTTTAATTTTATGCAATGGTTCTGTGCAACCTTTGTGTTTTTTAATCGTTTTTCGTTTGATTGTTTTCTTTTTTTTACCACATCGCGCTCTAAAATGCTCATATCGTTCTTGTATATCTTGATATGATAATCCTGATGTTTTTCCTAGCATTTTATTTATATGTTCGTGCAAATCATATATATATCTTGAAAATGACTCACGTGATTTCATATAACACATTTTTAATGGCATACTCTTAAAATTTTTTTCTAAATTTAAACGACAATATTTACATGGCAAAACAGAAACAAGCTGCAACACAAATTTTCTATAATGCGATTTATCTTGTTTAGTAGGCTTATCTGGATAATTAAAACTCATGGTGTGTAAAAAATGCCATAAACTTGGCCCCCATACACTTGTAAGCATACCATCTCCGCTTTTATAATTTTCTATATTGAAAATGAAATTCTTATTTTTACGTGTTTTATTGACCATTATTACTAATATATTGTAAGAATATTTTAATATTGCTATAATATATGATTTATATAATTTTTAGATCGTGCATAAATTTTACATTCTCATGTATATTACATGAAAATTATAAATTATATAAACATATACAAAATACAGATTATGATGAAAAATTAAGTAATATATGTTTGTTTAATAGTTGGTTTATAGGCGGAATTATAGTAATAAATAGTTATTATTTATTTCATAATTTAAACCATTATCTAATTTAATTTGTTTAATAAACTATTATATTGGGGCGTAGCTTCAATGTTAAATTTATATTCAATAGTTGTTTCTTTCGTCTTTATTGTATTTCTAACTTTATTATAATATGTTTTATCGTCGTGGTAATTTAGTCTAGATATATTAATTATATTTCCAGTATTATCTCTAAATAGCATTATATAAATACATAGTGTGTATTTATATCATTTTATTAATTCTTATATCATTTTTTTAACGAATAGATCTAAGTTTTGTTTACTAACTTTTGCATCATATTCTACAATTTTACCTTCTTTTTTCATTTTAACCGTTGGAAATCCTTCAACATTATATGTCTTAATTAATTGTCCTGATTCGCCTAATTCACTTGTGCAATTAACATCAATTAAAATTAATTTATGATTATTTACTACTGATCCATTGTGCTGTTCTTTAAATTTTTCCCATTCGGGTTTTGCTTGTTTGCAATGAGGACACCAATCCGCATAAAAAAATAATATTTCAGCTTCTTTTGATGCATTTGATGCGTTTGATGAATCATTATCACTACTTCCTTTTTCTATAAATTCTTTATTTCCAGAGAAATTACTGTTATCTAGTGTTGGGTAAACATATTTACGAATGGAAGTCGCTATAATATATAATAAAAATATTGTTACTAAAACTAATATAAAATTTCTTCCAGAAAAATATGATGAAAAATTTGTTGCCATATATAGAATATAGCTAGATAAGTTTTATATTTTTTATAACGAAATATTATATTTATTTTTAATAAAAATCTCAGTTTCTTTTTTTGCTCGTTTTATTAATTCTAATCTGTTTTCGTGTGAATTAATTGTATATTTTATCATATCTATGTCTAATTTACCACACGAATAAATATTTAATTCATTGTATATTTTACTATCAGGGGGCATTATTAATTTCAATATAGGATTTACCAGCAAATATTGTAATATATCAAATATATTTAATGTATTGATTTCTTCATCTTCCTCCTCATCATCTTCTTCGTCTTCAGTTGTTTTATCACATTCATCTTTTTCTTCTTTTGGGCTATCGTCTTCTGTTTTATCACATCCGGGATTGTCATCTTCTATTTTATCACATCCGGGGTTTTCATCTTCTGTTTTATTAATTTTTTCATAGGATTGTTCTGCTACGTTTTTTATTCCAAATATAGTATTATGGTCAGTTATATCATTTAAAGCATTTTTTATAGGGTATTGATTTGCAAATCCCCCATCTATATAATATTTATTATTATATATCATGGGTTTAAATAAGAAAGGTATAGCACATGTCATATATATAGCATCTAGCAGCTTAATATCTGGGGTAGTTTTATATGAAAAAACAATTTCTTCAAATGATTTTAGCTCGGTTGCATAAAAATATATTTCTACATTTGTTTTTTCATAAAATTCAACCATTGTAATATCTAAACTAATATCGCGCATAGAAAATAAGGGTTGTAATGTTTTTGTTAATATTTCATTATACCACATGCCATAATTATTTACAATATTTATAACATTCGTATCAAATACAAATAGTTCATTCCAAGGTCTTTCTACAAAATAATCAATTATTACATCTAATTCTATATCTAATAGTAATAATGTTCCTACAATTGCGCCAGCCGAGGTACCGTATATTGTTTTTATATTTTTTTTATTTATTATATTATTTTTAATTAGTATATCAAATGCAGCAATATATGAAAATATGCCATGGCCTGCGCCAGACAATACTAAATGTTCAATATTAGGTAATTCGTATTTAGTCATTATTTAATTATAAGAAAAATATTTTAAACTTTTTTCTTATGAATTAATAATAATGAATAATACAGTATTTGATATTAATAAACAAGATGTACCCGATGATTATAATGAGCATATTAATTTGGATGAATTATATGACAAAAAAAAAGAAAGTGATATATTAAAATTATCAACTTATAAAAAACTTTTAGCACGTATACATGCCCGCATTAAATTAACTTCAAGACAATGTAATAACATAGAAAATTGTTGGTTTGTAGTTCCCGAAATTATATTTGGAGCTCCTAAATATAATCAAGCCTCTTGTATTGCATATATAATGGATAATTTAAAAGATAATGGATTTAGCGTTACATATATTCATCCAAATTTATTATTTATTTCATGGAAACATTGGGTTCCTGATTATGTACGTAATGAGATTAAAAATAAAACAGGTGTTTCAGTTGATGGCTATGGCAATGTAGTTAAGAAGAAAGAAGAAAAGAAAGATATATTAAATGATAAAAAGAAGAAAGCAATAACTAATCCATTTAAATCAACGTCCGATTATGATCCAAGTGGTACTATTTATAAAAATGAATTTTTAGATTTATTGAAAAATAATCATTTGTAAATAATTAGTTAAAATATTATATTGTAATTAATTATTTCTGCATTAAGGAACCCACCACTTTTTGTAAGTGGTCTGTATCTATGCTTTGACCGCCTCTATGTCTTCTTCTTCTACGAGTTTTACGTACCTTACGTCCAACACGTCTAGATTTGCGTGCGGTTGATTTTCTTCCTTTACGTGATACGCGCTTAGTTGAACGTCTTCTACGACCTCCTGTTTGTGTTGAATAAGGGCATGCCATTATATATATATATAGAAGTGATAATATTTAAAACCAAAAGTAATAAATATTATCTATTTAATTTAATCATTTATACGACCTATATATTGTATCGCGTCTTTCAGAATCGTCAGTTATTGGTGCTATTATTTTATATGTTAGTAAATTATTTTTGCTAAATCTAATTGATTAATTAGATGCTGCTGCGAATGACGAAGGTGCTCCTCCTCTTCTGGATCTTCTAGATCTTCTGCGTGATCCACGAACTTTACGTCCTACGCGTTTTGTTCTACGTGCGGATGATTTTCTTCCTTTACGTGAAACACGTCTTGTTGCGCGTCTTCTGCGACGTCCTCCAATTAAATTAGCCTTTGATGCGTTAGTAGTGTTTGCCATTTATATATATAAACAAGAAAATAAAAATATCTCAAATCATGTTGAATTAATTAGTCTTATGTTTATTCACTGTCTGGAATTGTGGCAGCATCTGATAATAATTCTCTTTGAGAATTTTGAATATAATCCCGAATTTGTTTATATTTCTCAATACCTGCTAAATATTTTAACTCACAGTTAATGTATAAATTTTTTATCATTTCTCTTGTTTTTTCAACAATTTTGTCTAAACTTACTTCATTGTCTAAAGATAATGATG
>JGI20154J14316_10002543_pt1 | contig 15331 bp, 12 predicted proteins | sample COG_04_FD_14316 | JGI IMG/M metagenome (IMG submission 14316) | reverse complement strand
TATACGAGTCCGTCAGCCATTTCAATTTCAGGCAATTCATCAGCTAAGATATCGCAAGAATAATGCGTTAAATTTGCGTGTTGAAAATCTGGAGCGGTTCGGCTTATATTGATAACCTGATGTTCCGTAAGGAGACTTTCTGTAATTGCTCTACCAATGCCTTTACTCCCTCCAATAATAATGATTTTTTTCATGCGGTTAGCGGACGCCCTTTTAAACGTTTCTCAATTTTTTGTTTTATAGCAGTTAAGCGTTTCATTAGATCCATTAATTTTTGATCTTTAGAAGTTTTATAAATTTCATTTACTCCTAGTATCAATCCTTTTACTTCTCTAGATGCTTCGATTCGCTCACTCGTTGTTTTGAATGTAAGTGGTTTGAGTTCAAAAGCTTCAGCTTGTTTAACAATATCCATAGTTATAGTTTTAAATAATTTTGCAATTCAGCAATTTTTGCTGAGGTATTAAAAGCACCACCATAAAAAGCGGTAACAGTTGCAGAGGTATCATCTTTGATTCCTCTGGACGACACACAAAGGTGTTTAGCGTCAATAATGACAGCCACATCTTCGGTTCCTAATATGCCTTTCAGTTCTTCAGCAATTTGATTTGTAAGACGCTCTTGTACTTGTGGTCGTTTGGCGTAATATTGTACAATTCGGTTTAGTTTTGATAAACCGATAACTTTCCCTGATGATATGTAGGAAATATGTGCTTTTCCAATAATGGGCACAAAATGGTGCTCGCAATTAGAATAAAATGTAATATCTTTTTCTACCAGCATTTGGTTGTATTGATATTTATTATCAAATAACGCAACTTTTGGTTTATTTTTAGGGTTTAATCCCGAAAATATTTCGTCAATATACATTTTTGCAACGCGTTCAGGGGTACCTTTCAGAGAATCATCTGTTAAATCTAGTCCCAACACATCCATAATTTCTTCAAACAAAACGGCTATCTTTTTTTTCTTATCATCATCAGAGAGTTTAAAAGCTCCTTTTTTCATTGGAGTTTCTAGTCCAGTAAAAAGGTGATCATCTCCTATTTCATGATTAGAAAATCCATTTAATTGATCTTCTTTTTCTATTATAACTTTAGTATTCATACTTTATTTTAGCGCTTTGATATTTTGTTATGAGTTATTTGACGTTGTCTAGTACATTTAAATCTCCCAGATTCAAATGATCTTAATTTTTGATGTTTTGTTTTTCTTCCTTGAACCCGTGCGCGCCACAATCGGAAACTTTTGGGTTTCATATAGGTTCTCATAATTTTGATAACCTCTTGTTCGCTTAGTTTGAACTGATATTCGATAGCTTCAAAAGTAGTACGGTCTTCCCAAGCCATTTCAATAATACGATCAATTTCAATAACCCCTAAAGTCATAAAGCAGGGGTTTTATAGCGTTCGTCAAATTGTACTTTTTCCTCCAATAAAGATCTTAAAAAATTCTTATTTTCATAGAAATTTTTTGATTTTTTAAAATGAATGAATTTTCCTTGAGCATGAATACTAATGCCGTCTGTTTTGTAAAACACCAAATGATAGAAAGGAATTGCCCATGTAAAATTTCTAAGTCCCTTTGTAATGTGTATCAAAATGCCTTTTTTACGCATTTCAATATTTGCATAATTTAGATCAGAAACGGTATTTAATATGGAATTTAAATTAGGACTTACTTTGTCAACAATCATTCGTTTTGACCCGATGCCGCGACGTTTGATAGCTTCAAAAAAAGTATAAGGTTGGCCAACAAAATTATTAAATAATTCTTTGTGTTCCTTGTTGTAGTATGTTGTATCTAGAACCAATGGTATCGTATTTAGCTCAAACATACATAATGTTCAATCATTTAAAATAACAATTAAACAAATATTAACATTTATTTTATATTTTTAGAATTTTTCAGGGTTTTCAATAAGTGCTGAAGCCCTTAATTTCATGGCAATTAATTCATCCGTTGAGAATTTGTTTAACACAGAATACATCATTTTCATTCGGAAGTTGTTAGCCAATTGAGGGCGCTTATCGTCAAGAAAATTCCAATATAAACTATTAAAAGGGCATGCATTTTCCCCTAAGCGTTCTTTGACATTGTATTTACACTCCCCACAATAATTACTCATTTTATTAATATAACTTCCTGATGACACATAAGGTTTTGTAGCAATCAATCCACCATCAGCAAACTGACTCATACCTCGAGTATTGGGAAGTTGTACCCACTCCAAGGCATCGATATAAATTCCAAGATACCAGTCATCAACCTCGTCGGGATGGGTTTGGGTCAATAACAAATAATTGCCCGTAATCATTAAGCGCTGAATGTGATGCGCGTAGGCGTTATCTAATGAGTTGTTAATCGTTTTACTCAAGCAATTCATTTTGGTGTCACCAGTCCAAAAAAAGTCGGGTATGGAATGGTGGTTATCAAGTGTATTTAATGTTTTATACTCAGGCATTTGTGCCCAATACATGCCACGCATATATTCGCGCCATCCTATAACTTGCCTGATAAAGCCTTCGACTTGAGATATTGAAATGTCTTCCTGATGTGCGCGATAATGCGCCAAAACAGCATCCACAATTTCTTTGGGGCTTATCAATTTTATATTCATAGCAAACGATAATCGCGAGTGAAATAAATAGACTTCATCGTTGTGCAAAGCATCTTGATAATCTCCAAAATGAACTAATAGATAGTTATTGAAATAATCGAGTTGCTGTAATGATTGCGCTCTGTTAATTGGGTAAGCAAAGGTGGTTCCTTCAAAACGGCCTATAGTTTTAACTGTAGTGGTATCAATAGCTGCTAGAATCCCTTTAACATCATTTTTAAATTCAATAAATTTAGGAATTTCTGGTGATCCTTTCCATTTGTTGCGATTACTTTTGTCATAATTCCATTCACCACCTTCGGGCTGGTCGCCTTCCATCAAAATATGATGCTTTTTACGCATGTACCGATAAAACCGTTCCATTAAAAATTGCTTTTTGCCTTCAAAAAAAACTGAAAGCTCGTCGCGAGACGTATAGAAATGTTCAGTTTCAACTTCTAAAGTTTCAATTGAAAGCCTGTTGCAAATGGATTTCAGTTGAGTGTCCAAGCGGTATTCATCGGGTGCTTGGTATTGGAAGTTTTTAAAGCCTTGAGAAGATATGATATTTTTAAGGTTATCTTCAAGATTTTGAGAATTTGAAGGGTCATCCAAAGTCAAGTAAATGACCTGGTGACCATTTAATTTTAACTGTTTTGAGAAATCGCGCATTGCTGCAAAAAACCCAACAACTTTTTGAATATGATGCTTGACATAATCGGTTTCTTGTCGCATTTCAAACAGGCAATACACGGTTGTTTCTGAAACAGTTTCAAACCATGAATGTTTTGAATTGAGTTGATCTCCAAGTATAAGACGAAGTGTTTTCATTTAAAATAGTTTTGTTTGTAGCCATTTTTTGCGGTATGCTCCGTTAGAGTCATAACGCTCGGCTTGAAGTTTAACATTGAACACTCGGTTTCTAGGGTCGTTTCCAACTCCTGAAACATACATCCAGTTTCCATAATTACTATGAACATCATAGTCAATTAATAGCGATTCAAAATATGCAGCTCCGATGCGCCAATCCAGTTCTAATGTTTTAGAAAAATAGGAGGCTACATTTTGCCTTCCACGATTACTCATCCAGCCTGTTTTTTTTAATTCAATCATATTTGCATTAACAAAATCATCTGAAGTATTGCCGTTTATCCATCGATTTATAAGATCAGAAGTGCTGTTCCAGTCGTATTCTTTCTCAAGAATACCCCCAATTTTAAAAATAGAATTCCCATGTTTCAATGAAATATATTTAAAATAATCGCGCCAAATTAATTCAAAGATCATCCAATATGTGGATTCATTTGATCCAAAATTGGTTTCAAATTTTTTTACGTTCCAATATATCAATCTTGGCGATAAACTTCCGTTAGCGAGCCAAGCAGAGAATTTTGAGCTGTAATTTTTTCCCAAAAGCCCATTTCTAGTTTTTTTATAAACGGCTATAGCCTTACGTTCAAAAATATAGGACTCCAACCGCAGGTTGGCTTGGGTTTCTCCGCCCTCGAACGGAAAAGCAGAGTCTGGTGTTTTTTCTGGGACTTCATACCCTAGATATTCAAGGGTTGGTATTTTAGGAGTTTCAGTTAAAAGATTTGTTTCCGGCATTTTATCGGGAGCAACCAAAGGTCGAATTTTTACAGACTTTTCAATCGCTTTTCGAAAATGTGTAAATACTCTAGGGGTTTGTTTTGCCTCAAAACTCAGGTCTTCTGGGTGGTATAAAAACTGATTATAATAGGACTTAAAACTCACGTCTTTAGATACAGTTTTAATCGAGGAGTCATAAACCGAAAGCTCCTCCGATGTCCATTCTTTTTGGTGGTAGACGGTTGAAACCTCATGCTTTAGTATAATCTTATTTAATATATGCTCTGGGGATTCGTGTAAAACAAGTAATGAAATATTTAATTGCTGCAGATTCAGTTTTAGATCTTCCAGACTTTCTAGCAAAAATTGAACGCGAAAAACATCCGTTTTTTTGAAACCAAATCGAGTGTCCTTGAAATAATCAGGATTTAAAAAATAGACACCAATAACAGTATCTGAGGATTCAATAGCTGCATTAAGAACATAGTTGTCAGAAATTCTTAAATCGTTTCCAAACCATACTAAGCTTGTTTTTTTCGTAGACTGCTGCATTTTTTACTACAATATTTGACGGATTCCCAGTTTTTCTCCCATTTTTTTCGCCATGTAAACGGTCTGTTGCACTGGATGCAAATTTTGCTGGGTAGAAATTCTTTTTTCAATACGTGAGTGAATTTTATTTTTTAGGACGTTGGTATTCGATGCGCTTTTTGAGTGAGGGCAAAGCATAGCCGTCTAGCCCGTTGATCGCTACAATATTTGCCTTTGATAAATTTACAAACCCATCAGGTTCAACAATATCGTCTTGGATGTATAAATCTTTTATTTCGGCAATAAGTTGAATGGTGTTATTGGCTTTAATCTGATACTCTTCACAATACGTAAGCGCCATTTGGATTGGGGCATCTTTTACAAACGGTGCGTACCAATCATTCTTATATTCTTCTTCAAGTTTTGTAATGTCAAATTCTGAGATGCGTTTATCATACTTAGCCGAGGTGTGGTGTGCTTGATCAATAATATCTAAGTGGATGTGATTAACGGTAAACTGTCCAGTTTCTTTGATATTTTCGTAGGTATTTCTTGGGACATCAGAAACAGGTCTAAACACAATCCCAAGAAGAGGGGGGTTAGAGCCTAAGTGAGTTACTGAGCTAAAAACTGCTACATTGGGAGTACCATCGTTTGATTTTGTTCCAATGAGGTTTGCGGATTTGAATCCCGAACAACTGTTCATCATATTTATTCTGTAAACGTGATCTAAATCATCAAAATCTTGGCGTCTTAAGTGTAGCATTTAGTAGTTGTTGAATTGGTTAATTTTAACTGATGATGCATTTAAATCAAACATCAAATTATAGAGTCCAAAAAAAGTTCTATTGATATAAATAAAATGTTTAGATCCTCTGTTACCATTAAATTTTCTAAGCTCTGTGTTTTTGCTGTAGCGTTCAGCTAAGTCTCCAATTTTATTGAAAAATTCAGGATTAGAAAAATCAAAAATAGGCTCATGAAATGGCATCGTAAACACACTTAGTAATTCATGAAACATGTCAGTGAAAAATGTTAATTCTTCTGGAGTATCTGTGGGAGTTAAAATTTCTAACTCAACTAATTTTTTGGTAAACAACTCTGGATTATCTATAATATTTTTATCTGACAACTCAAAATAAGGACTATAAAACGCATCTGGAATTGATTTCATACAGCCAAAATCTAAAGCGATTAATTGTGCATCATCATTAATTAAAAAATTGCCAGGATGTGGGTCGGCATGAACTTTCCTGAGGGTATGAATTTGAAACATATAAAAATCCCACAATGCTTGACCGAGTTGGTTAGCTTTATCTTTATCAGTATTATATTTGGCAAATTCAGAAAGGTGTTCGCCTTTCATGAAATCCATTGTAATGATCCGATCTGATGAGTAATCCGTATAATACTCAGGAAATAATAAGTTTGGAATATGTACACAGGCTTTTGCAATTTCCTTGCTTTGCGCTATTTCAAGCTTGTAATTGGTTTCTTCTACCAATTTATCTTCAACTTCCTGAAAATATTTATCAGAATCGTTACCCTTAATATTAAGCATTTTTATGGCAATAGGTTTCACCATCGCCAAATCAGATTTGATGCTGTCTGCAACACCAGGGTACTGTATTTTAACAGCCAATTGTTTACCGTCTTTTTTAGCTTTGTGAACCTGTCCTATACTAGCCGCATTGACAGACTCTGCATCAAATTCATCAAAAATTTGATTGGGATGTTCTCCAAAGTATTTTTTAAATGTTTTAATGACTAAAGGAGAGGACAATGGAGGAACAGAAAACTGTGCTAAGGAAAATTTATCAACGTAAGCTTGTGGCAAAATATTTTTTTCCATGCTTAACATTTGGGCGACTTTTAGGGCACTGCCTTTGAGTTGTTTTAATCCCGAATAAATATCTTCGGCGTTGTTTTTGTTTAAATTTTCTTTCGCTTCAGCTTCAGTTTTAGTGATTTTCTCACCATAATATTTCAGGTAATTAACACCCACTTTCGCACCCGTTGAAACAAGTTTACTAGCGCGTTGTATTTTTGAAGTAGGAATCCTATCTATTGACTTCATGTTAGTTCATACTAATTTTTTCCTTAATTAAAAATTTGCCAAAATCAACAAAACTTTTAAGCGGGGAGATGTTTATGATATCAAAACTTGCATTGATTGATTTTTCAATGAAAATATCGGTTTTCTCAAATGATTTAGAGGTGTCATCTAGCCAGAATTTCATTGTTAGCATCAATTGAATCCAGTAGGCTTCTTGAATTGCATTATCTTTTAGTTGTTCTAACTGTTTGTTTTTGATTTGTAAGACCTCGATGTCCAACTGATCGATATAATCCAAGAATTTTGATCGTAGTCCTTTGAGTTTTTTGAGGTTTTCGAGTTTGTTTTTGCCTTCATTAAGAGCATATACCACATAACTTCTGTTAGCCGTAAAATTCTCAAAAAGTGTAAAGTAAAAACTTAACAATTGATTTCTTGAATCGTAGGTACTATAGTCTTTACTGTTCTCTAGCGTTTCAATGGTGTTTGTGAAAAACAAACTAAAAATGGTGTGCTCTAAGACTTCAAAATTCGCAAAGAATTTATAAAATTGAGATTCTTCAAATCCATTAGATGTTGCAAATAGGTATACAGATTTTGGAGCATGGTCATGCTCAAGAACATAATTCATGTAGAGTTTTACGAGCGTGTTTTGTGTGAGTGTATTTTTTTTTGCCATAAACGATTATAGATTAAGGTGTAAAAATACATCTTGTTTAATAAATCGTATATATAATTAAACAAATATTAACATTTTTAAAGCAATTATAAACCAATGGTGTTCAATTTTGATCTTTTCCATGTTTAGTGAATAATTTTTAAAATCCATTTTTTTGAGATAAAGTTCTTCATTTTAAAAACATCAACTCATAAGACTTTCATTATTTAAATAATAGCATCCTTAAAAAAACAAATATGTATTAGTGTTATGCTAAATAGACTTCCACTACATTAAATTTCTGTTTTTTTGTAATAATTGAGTTTAATAACCCATTTACATCGAGATTATTTATAACTAATCAAATTTAAAAATCAATACATTACCCATACATTAGTATAATTTATAGCGAATTGTAGACTATACATAGTTTTATTTAAAACCTTGATTTCCGCCGTTTTTAGCTATTCATTATGTCAAATTTGATGAAATTGTTAAGATATCTTGTTTTGTATGTTTATTGTAGTGCTTTTTTCTATCATTAATCCATTTGTTCACTCTATATTTATAAAAATAATTACTTAAAAATTAATCACTAATTAAACTTACACAAATAGTATTTACAAAAACAAACAAATTATGATAAACAACTTTTTAAGAATCTTTCTTTTTTTAATAACAACATCAGTTTTTGCTCAGGCAGATAAAGTTACAGTTGTTAATAATGAAAATGGAATGAAATTAGTAGTCAATGGAGAAGACTTCATGATTAACGGAATGAACTGGGATTACTTTCCGATTGGCACCAATTATTCCTACAGTCTATGGAAACAATCTGATGATGTGATCAAGGCTGCATTGGATGCTGAAATGGGACTTTTGAAAAACATGGGTGTAAATGTGATCCGACAATATACAGGAGTACAACCAAAATGGATTCAATACATTTATGAAAATTACGGCATCTATACGCTGTTGAATCATTCTTTCGGTCGTTACGGACTTACCATTAATGGTGCTTGGGTTCCGGTGACTGATTACAGGGATTCTGCAACACAAGAGCTGTTGTTGTCGGAAGTAACAACATTGGCTGAAGATTATAAAGACACGCCTGGTTTGTTGATGTTTCTGTTAGGAAATGAAAACAACTATGGCTTGTTTTGGGCAGGTGCAGAAACAGAAGATTTTCCAGACGAAGAAGAAAAAAGAGATTTTGTTGGAGAAGAACGCGGAAGACCAATGTACAAGCTGATGAACGATGCCTCCATAAAAATGAAAAGTATTGATTCTTCACATCCTATAGCCATCTGTAATGGAGATGTTTTATTTATAGACATTATTGCTGAAGAATGTAAAGACGTTGATGTCTTTGGAACCAACATGTATCGTGGTGCTTCATTTACGGATGCATTTGAAACCGTGAAGAATAAATTAGACATGCCTATCATGCTTACTGAGTTTGGAGCAGATTCATTCAATGCTTTAGATAACGCAGAAGATCAAAAAATGCAAGCCTATTATATGGTCGAAAATTGGAAAGATATTTATCAAAATGCAGCGGGTTTAGGAAAAGCCGAAAATGCTATTGGTGGTTTTACCTTTCAATTTAGCGATGGTTGGTGGAAATTTGGGCAAACCAAAAATTTAGAAGTTCATGATAATAATGCTTCATGGTCAAATGGTGGTTATCAACTTGATTATGCCCCTGGAGAAAACAATATGAATGAAGAGTGGTTTGGTATTTGTGCCAAAGGACCAACAAATTCAAGAGGTCTATATACATTATACCCAAGAGCATCGTACTATGCACTTAAAATAGCGCACCAATTAAACCCTTACGAAGAAGGTGTGACTCCTGAATTTTTAAACACTCATTTTGAAAACATCGAATTAATGGATGCTGTCCTTCGAGCAAGAGGAGATAAAGCTGCTCTAGGTGGTAATGAAAAAATTAAGCTGAGCAATTTAAGAGCTGAGTTTACATCCTTTAATACGGGTGGTACACTTATTACGACTCCTGATAACGAAGATCCTAATTCGAATGCCTATCCAAACGAACTAGGATTTGATCATATGCAATCCTACTTTATAGGAGTAGAGGGAAATCCTACTTCTAATATGCGTGCCAATGTGAATTTCAATATTCTTGGCAATGTCGCTGAGAATCCAATTGACGAAATTTTTTATGAAAACACAGGACGTTCATTTGATGTAAATACAGACGATGGAAATGTAACTATTACAGATCCCAACCGAGTTAAAATATACAATGCTGAATTTGATTGGAATGCGAAAGAATTTAATCTAAGAGGATTTTTCAGAACCGGGCACTACCACTGGGCTTATGAAGGCGATTTCTTTAACCTATATAGAGAAGCTAATTACGGGCCTAATTTAGATTTGTATAACGGAGAAATTTCAGGTATTGAATTTGATGCTAAAGGCGCTTTAAGTGGTTTAAAAGCTGCTTTTGGTCCTCAACTTTGGTGGGGCGCCAATCCAGCGATATTATTAAAATATGGCAAAAGATTGGGTAATTGGGATGTTGCTGCTGTTTATCACGAAGATATTGATGATGTTGGTAGTGCAGTTACTTCAATTGCCATACCCCTTCCAAAAACACGTAGAGTCTCTTTGGCTGTCGAAAGACAAATTGGAGCCTTTAAATTTGAAATTGGTGGTCTATGGGGAGGACAACCTCTAAATGGTCGCGAATTTCAAATAGCAGAAGGCACAACGGATAATTATATTATTTATACAGACGAAATAAATAAAAATGATAACTGGGGAGCGAAAGCTAAGTTGTCATATGAAAAAGGTGCTTTTAAGTGGTATGCACAAGGGGCTAGCATGGGCTTAGTTGCTAATGGTGGATCGGATCAAACACAGACATTTACAGGCTGGAAACTAAAGGATACTGGAAGCGGAAACCAAAACAACTTCCTTTCTGGGTTTACATACACTTTTGGAGATTTTCAAATCGCTCCTAACTTTTTATGGCAAAAGCCAATTGTAGGCGCTATGCCAAATGATTTAAATGGTGGAACTGGACGTCTTAGAAATATTCAAGATGATCCCTTTGCTGTAAGATCAAATAGAGAAACAACGGCCGGAGAATTGTTACTATCATTTGACCCTACTCCAGGAACCTGGATGTATGAATGGGATAATGATAGAGCTGAAGATGCAAAACTAGCATTTAACCTTGGATTTGTATTTCGCCATCATCCAACCGCACAAGATGCTGCTGTAGGGTTTTTAGCAAATCGTACTGCTTTTGCATTTCCAAATGCGGCTCCCGCTCAAGATTTATGGGAAGCACATTCTCGTATAGTATCCAAGTTAAGCCCAGACTTTGGGTTTATTGCTAACCTATACGCTGGTAATGCACAAGCAAATGGTAGTGATGATCGTTTGATAGAACGCTTTGGTGGCGATGTTCGATTGATTTATAACAAATTAAAAATAACCCATACCGCAAAATTTAACGATTGGGGACCTTTTGATTATCATCGTGATTTTAACCTAACATTCCCGGTTCAGTTGATGTTAGATCTATCAACAACAGTAGGCAAACCAGATTGGTTCATCCTTCCAAACACACAAGTAGGTATACGAGGGACATGGCGTTCACTAAATCAAAACTCGCCACGTTACTCGCCAAACTTTGTACCTGCAAACACATTTCCAGCAGTACCACCTATAAGTTCTGTAGGTTTTCCTGACGGAAGTGAATGGGAGATAAGAACATACATACATATCAATATTGGAAAATAAAAAATTATAAAAATGAAAAATATAAAATTTATGTATTCAAAAATTATATTACTCTCAGGCTTACTTTTAGTAGTTATGATGAGTTGTGAAAGAGATATTTCTGACCAAGTAGAATTTGCTCATTTAGCAAAATCAGGGGAAATTTTTACAGATAACCCTATTGGACTTGGGAGTGATTTTTACTTTCCATATCTAGGTTCAAAAGCCGAGGCGTGGTCCGTAGACAACAGTCAAGGGTATGAAAGCGCAGCTTCGATGCGATTTGATGTACCAAATGAAAACGATCCCGAAGGAAATTATGCAGGGGCTATTTTTAGAGTTGATGGACCAGGACGTGATCTTACCGAATTTGATGCACTAACCTTTTGGGCAAAAGCAACACAAGGCGTTACGATTGGTGAAGTAGGTTTTGGACAAGACTTTGGATTAAACAAATATCAAGTCAATGAAACCAATTTAAGCTTGAGTACCAACTGGCAAAAATATGTCATTCCAATTCCAAATCCTGCAAAACTTTTTGACGAAAGAGGGATGTTCTGGTACTCTGCAGGGACACAAAATACAGGCGGAAATGCCTACTCCTTTTGGATTGATGATTTAAAATTTGAAAAACTAGGAACTATCGGTCAGCCAAGACCTGCCATTCTAAATGGTGAAGACGTTGTACAAGATGTCTTTGCAGGAGTTAGTTTAGAAGTAACAGGCCTCACACAAACCTTCAATTTAGGCTCTGGACTTGATAAGACAATTAATGTAGCACCAAGTTACTTTGACTTTTCATCTTCGGTGCCAAGCACAGCTCTCGTAAATGAATTTGGAAACATCAATGTTAGTAGTGGCTCAGCCGTTATTACAGCGAGTTTAGGTGGTGTAGAAGCAGATGGATCTTTGACCATTAATGCCGCCGGTCAGTTTGAACTTGCACCAGCACCAACGACAGACCCTAGTAATGTAATTTCTGTTTTTAGTGATACTTATGATAACATTCCTGTAGATTATTTTAATGGCTATTGGCAGCCGTATCAAACCACTCTAGGTGGTGAGATTGTTATAAATGGCGAAAATGTGATCAAGTATTCGGAATTTAATTTTGTGGGTACTAAACTGACAACGCCTTTAGATATTTCGGAAATGACTCATCTTAGTATAGATATATTAATGCCTGTAGTCTTGCCAACAGACATTGATATGCTTATTGTATTGAAGAATGAAAACCCTGCTGAGACAACCTTACAACAGCAGCGTATTGGGGGTCAAACCTACCAATGGTCTGACCAAACTGGCGATATCAATGATACGGATGCCAATGCAACCTTTGAAGTAGGAGGCGTATGGAAAACCATAAAAATTCCTCTTAGACCTACATCAGAAACTGGGTTGGATAAGACAGGAGTCAATCTCATCATCATCGAAAGGATAAAATCTTCTAACGTGACGGATTTACACATCGATAATATGTATTTCTTTAAAGAATAATAATTAAGAAAATATTAAAACAAGAAAAAATGAAGATAAATAATAAAAAGAAAATACGTACATCAACACTTTTGTTAAAATCACTCGGTTTAGTAAGCATTCTTATGGCCTTTGGTTGTGATACAGATGAAACTCAAAAGATCGCTAATTATACAAATTTAGTCATGTCTGATGAGTTTGATGTAGAAGGTGCTCCTGATTCCGAAATTTGGAACTTTGATACAGGAATAGGCCCAAACTCAGATGGCTGGGGAAATAATGAGTTACAATATTACACAGACCGTTCTGAAAATGTAACTGTACAAAATGGACTTCTAGTCATTTCTGCTATTGAAGAAGATTATAACGGTGCTTCTTTTACATCGGCACGACTTCTTACCAAAGGAAAATTCTCACAAGCTTATGGGCGTTTTGAAGCCCGTATAAAAGTACCTGGTGGATCAGGGCTTTGGCCAGCATTTTGGCTTTTAGGAGAAAATTTTGATGTCGATGGATGGCCTCAATGTGGAGAAATTGACATTATGGAGTACCGCAGACAAGAACCCACAAAGGTAAGCGGTTCAATACACGGGCCTGGATATTCTGGTGAAACAGATCCTCAAGGTCATGTGACCAAAAGCTATGACTTAGGAAATGACCGTTACGATGCCGGGTTTCATGTTTATGGAATCGAGTGGGGGCCTGATTATATCAACTATTATATAGACGATGTATTGTACAATCAAATCAGACCTTCTGACATTGTAGTTACCCCTGCCGATGCTGTTTACACATTAAACGATGGTGTGGAAGCTGTAGAAGCAACCGAAGACAGTCCAGCTGTAGAAGCCGTTGAACCAACGGACGTTACAGGAGATTGGGTTTTTAACAAACCATTCTATATCATCATCAATTTAGCAGTGGGTGGTAATTTTCCTGGAAATCCAGATAGTGGAGAGGCGTTTCCACAGAATATGCTAGTAGACTACGTAAGAGTATATAAATAATAGAAAAAATAAAACAATAAAGACAATGAAAAATTTAATCCAAACAATTAAAAAAGTTTCAATTCTTATTTTGGCAATCAGTTTTATGGGTTGTGATGATGATGAAGTGACTTTACCAAAACTTACTGCTGGCTTCACACATACTATTGATGCAGCTACAGGAACAGTAACTTTTATTAATACTTCAGTAAACGCCTCAACATACGTATGGGATTTTGGTGATGAAACCAGTTCAACCCTTATAAACCCCATAAACGTCTATTCAGATGGAACTTATATTGTGGTTTTAAAATCTTCTAATGTTGCTGGAGCTTTTGATTACTATACAGATGAAATTACAATTCGAATTACTGAAATTGCTGCCTTACCAATTACTTTTGATAATGAAGACCTAGTGTATGAAGCCACAACGTTTGAAGGAGCAACTTTTGAAATCCTTACAAATCCAGACCTTTCAGGAACAAACGCCGTAGAATCCAATGTAGGAGCGGTTACAAACAGTGGAGCAACTTACGAAGGTTTATTCTTTGAATTAGGTGCGCCCGTAGATTTAACAACAAATAAGTCGATCAAAATGAATTTTTGGTCAGATGCACCGATAGATGTCCTATTGAAATTAGAACAGGGGACAGCTGGAGACACTGAAATATCAGCAAGTCATACGGGTTCTGGTTGGGAAGAACTTATGTTTACATTTAGCTCTTCAGCTAGTTATTCACAACTGACCATGTTTGTAGATGGTGCAGGAACCACAGACGGTACTTATTATTTTGACGATATTACACAAGTACCATCACCTCCAACTCCTTGTATTGCAGAAACTATTGAATCAATTTCTGCTACCGATTTGAATATCACATTTATGTCAGACCCTACGGCTAGTATTGTGAATGATGGTGCTACATTTGAGTGGACAAACAATCCGGACTTTGATAACGCAGTAAATACATCTTGTAAAGTAGGTAAAATCACAAAATTAGGAAACAATCCTTGGGATAACAATCAAATTGTTTTAGATGCTAAATTGGATTTTAATACCAACTTAGGTTTAAAAATGAAAGTATGGTCTTCAAGACCCAACACTGAAGTTAGAATTAAACTTGAAGAAGATGGAACTCCAACTAATAATGTTGAAAAGTTTGTAACCACAACAGTTACTGATGGATGGGAAGAACTAAGCTTTGCCTTTACAAGTGATGATAGTGACAAGTACAATAAAGTGGTTCTTTTCTTCGATTTGAATGCAAACAACACAGATACTTATTATTTTGATGATTTGACACTATATGGAACTGGAACAGGTCCTGTAGTTTGTGCTCCTGAAACTACTGAATCTTACAGTGCAGCTGACCTTAATATGACGTTTCAATCAGATCCATCTGAAGATTTTATTTCTGACGGAGCAGGGTTTTCATGGGTAGACAATCCAGATTATGATAATACTGTAAACAGTTCTTGTAAAGTAGGAAAAGTTGTTAAAGGGAATAACAACCCTTGGGATAATAACCAATATGATTTAGATGCAAAATTAGACTTTAATTCAAATTCGGGCTTAAAAATTAAAGTATGGTCTGCAAGAGCAAATACCGAAGTTCGATTAAAGTTAGAAGAGATTGGAAATGCAGGAAATTTCGTTGAGAAATTTTTTACTACTTCAG
>JGI20154J14316_10002535_pt1 | contig 15376 bp, 11 predicted proteins | sample COG_04_FD_14316 | JGI IMG/M metagenome (IMG submission 14316) | reverse complement strand
CGCTAGGCAGTGGTGCGGGTGGTCTAGTCGAAATCATGTCGTCTGAAATAACACTTGGACAAGATAGCGAGATTAATATCTCTGCGTTAAGTGGCACTGGCGATGCAGGGGTGCTGACCATCACAGGGACTAGCCTAACACTCGACAACAGCTTGATAGCAACCGAAACCTTAACTGTAGGAAATGCGGGTCAAGTTACTTTGACGGCAGATACAATCATTGCGGCGGATAGCATTATTCAAGGCGAAACACTTGGCGCCGGCCAAGGTGCCGATATTTCTTTACTAGCAGGAGATATTTCGCTAACTGGAACAAGAATTGATAGTTCAACACTAGGATCGGGCGCAGGAGGGTTTATCAGATTAAGTGGGAGCGCGGTCTTGGTCGACGGATCTACCCTTATCACTGAAACCGAGGGCACCGGCAGTGGAGGTACTATCTTTATCGCCGCTGATCGGATGGATATCCTAAATCAAGGTAACCTAAACGGCCGATCCAGTGGCGGCAGCGGCGACGCTGGAAGCATATCAATTTCCACTGGTGAGTTGCACATTGATAATGGTTTGATCACTTTGGTAACCACAACGCCAGGTTCCGGTGGCGATTTGGTTATTGATACTGGAACACTCCGATTAAACCGATCGACATTAAGTGCCTCTGCCAACAGTGATGGTGATGCTGGTCGGATTGAGATTGCTGCAGTAGAAGGCAGTCTGCTTAACAACAGCGTAATCAGTTCAGACACCACAGGAAATGGTGTTGGCGGTGACATTCTAATTAAGGCAAATAGGCTAAATATTTTTTCTGACGCTGGCATCTCCTCATCTGCAACTGGTGCTAGTGATGCGGGTGATGTTACCTTGCTCGTTCCTGAGATTTTGCAGATTGTCGGGGGCTCGATTCAGACGACTTCGGCACTGAGTGGCGGTGGTAGTATCAATATACAAACATTAAATCGAATTCGAATTGATCAAAGTATCATCTCAGCCTCGGCAAACGGTGTCACAGAGAGCAGCGGTGGTGGCAACATAAATATCGATCCGGAACTGTTTACGATCCGACAGAGTCAGATCGTTGCTCAGGCAAATGCAGGTACAGGTGGTAATATTGATCTGGTTGCTGATAACTTCCTTGCCGATACAGAAACTTTGATCTCCGCTTCCTCCCAGCGCGGCATTGATGGCACTGTGGAAATTGAATCGCCGAATCAATCGGTGAACCCCGTCAGCGCGGATCTGGATACTGGTTTTCAGGCATTACCAGACTTCATTTCAAATAACTGCAAATCATCGAGCTTGCAGGACAGAAGTTATTTGATCGTTGATAACATGAATCCGGTTCGACGAGATCCAGCAGGCTATCTCCCAGCGCCACTTGCAGAAGCAACAGCCATGCCTTACACCAAGGTCGAAGCGGAGCTGATCAGGCTAGTCGCCTCGCGAGGTTGTTAGATTCCGAGTATCGGTTTGAATAAATAGGGTCGGGGTAAAATTTACATTTATCGATCCACGCACAGCTCATCAGTGTTGCTGACGCAGCGCAAGCCTAGAGTATGACCTCGACTTACGCTCGTTTATGCCATCAACATTATGTATTAAACGGCCTAAAGCAAATGTAAATTTTACCCCGACCCCAATTATTAGATCTGGCTTAGGTGGAACTATGCTCAGTAGAAGGATAGATCATCTGCACAACCTAAGGCGTCAGTTTGATCGGCCTCGGATCAAGCTGCGCCACAGACGGCGACGCAGAGACGTTGATCCGTTACCAAAATCGCGTGAAACAAAAATGTTGATTGCAGCAGCGATCACACCATTTGCGCGTTGATCGCTTGATCTACAGCGGATCGCCGCCTAAAACGGCTGGCGTCTCACAATAGGTCGTTAAAATGTAACGTTGATGATCAATTATCCGGGTTGAGAGTACTTTCGCGATCTCTGGCCGTTTCGAGTTCGACGCGAAGAACTTCAGCATCCCCTGATTTTGCTGCGTCACCGGCATGATATCGGGCGGTGTTGCGGTAATGCACATGCTCATCGTTGCCCAGTAGATATCGGCAGCCGTTACGGCATCACCAACCAGGTATTGAGAGCCGCGCTGCGCCTGTTGATCGAGACAGGCATCGATTACCGAAATGATATCAACAATTTTTTCAGGTGCTGCCGCGCTAGTACGCGCGTTGTATCCATACTTTCGGCTTAAAGCGCCATCATTCAAGATCCGCATATTCCAAACCAGACCATCTTCGGCCAGGGTTATGGCGCACAACCCAAACATTTCAACTCGGTGCTTATAATCTTCGGGAATCAACGCTGGGCTGCTGGGGCTGCCGATACTTTCAGCAAGCGCCAGTTGCTCGGTCCAAACATTCCGCGGTCGCTCATCATCAAAAAACATCGTGGGCAAGCCGGTTTGGCTGGTGAGTTCAAACAAGCGCGCTTGCCGATCTTCACCGGTCTCTTTGTCAACACCCATCATCGGATGCAAGGCTCGAATAACCGGTATGCCCTTGGCGTAACAGATATTTTTGAGCGCCTCGGAATACAACGCTTGGATGCCAGGAATGAACGTGATGCGCGTTCCCTGGGTCATGGCTGCGGCCTCGTCTAGCGAGATAAATTTAAGCGTGTGCGATGTATTGTTCTCTGTCACGATGTTGCCTCGTTTTCGGTTAGTGTCGTTGTTGGCCGCGTTGTAGAAACAACCTTGAGCCGGTTTGTGTCTGTATTATACCGCCACGCCCTGCTAAAGATCGCGGATGACCAACACGCTACCAAGCCGCCAGCATTTACCGAAAAAGCTGAGCGGGTGCTAAAGGTTACGCCTAGACTATCTTCAGCGACATTTGAGCTGGCCTCGTAAATACAATGAGTCGCCGCCTACGTAAGCAACGCGCTATAAACTCGCTGCAATCCATTCGTCAATCTTCTGCTCGAGCACAGGCATCGGCAAGGGTCCACTACCCAAGATCTGATCGTGGAAATCACGAATATCGAACCGGTCTTTTAAGGCCGCTTCGGCTTTGCCTCGGATCCGCTGAATTTCCAGCATGCCCACTTTATAGGCGGTTGCTTGGCCTGGCATGTTGAAATAGCGTCGAATCTCAGACTTGACCGTCGGCGCTGGCCGCGGTGAATTAGTGAGCGCGTAGTCAATGGCTTCGGCTTCCGTCCAACCCTTAGCGTGAATACCGGTATCAACGACCAGGCGGATTGCCCGCCAGATTTCACCAGTTAACCGGCCAAAGTCCCTATAGGAGTCTTGGTAGAACCCCATTTCCTTCCCAAGCCATTCTGAGTACAAACCCCAGCCTTCGCTAAATGCTGTGTAACCATGATAGGTTCTGAACCGCGGCAAGCCTTCTAGCTCTTGTTGAATCGCAATTTGCAGATGATGGCCCGGTAAGCCTTCATGGTAAGCCAAATTTTCAAGCCGAAAAATCGACATCGCCTGCATATCTGCTAAGTGCGCATAGAATACGCCCGGGCGACTACCGTCTTTGGTGCCCCGCATATAATGCGCCGCACCACCGGCTTGCTCTCTAAAGGCTTCCACCCGGCGCACCTCAAGTGGCCCCTTTGGTAGAATCCCGAAATAGTCTGGCAGCTTGGCCTCGATGCCACTGATAAAGTCCCGGGCTAACTGTAAGTAGCGTTCCCGGCCTTCATCGGTGTTCTCAAAATAGAATTCGTCACTGGTGCGCAGGTGCGTAAAAAAGTCCTGCAGGCTGCCCTCAAAGCCCACCGACTTGCGAATCGCGTTCATCTCTGCCTGAATTCGGGTGACCTCATCGAGCCCCGTCTGGTGAATGGCCTCGGCCGTCAGCGGTAGGGTTGTCATCTGCTTCAGACGATAGGTATAAAAGGCCGCACCCTCGGGCAATGCCCAAGCCCCGGTTGCCGTATCTGGCACACTATCGCGGTCCGCTTCAAGCCACGCATTGATGCGATCGTACGCTGGCTCCATCGACTGAAGGATGGCTGTTTTCGCCTCGGCTTTCAGTGCTTCGGCCTCAACGACCGTAATCGACTCGGCCAACACCAGCGCATCGACTTTAGCCGTAATATCCGCCCATAGCGCCGAGGTGCCCTCGTCCGTGAAGGGCGCGCCGCGGGTCACCCGCTGAATCTGACTCACCGCAACGTCATAGTCAAAATACGGCGCGCGAATACCGGCTGCGGCCGCGAGCTTTGCGCGATTCAAATAGGCATCAAAATAACCCGCAGAGGCTTTTAGCCTGGCAATATAAGCCTGCATATCGCTAGCGCTATCCACCTTGTGGTAGTTGATAAGATCGTTCGGCAGGCCTGTGTGCGGCCCGTTTCGGCCAAACACATACTCATGCCGGCGATAGGGTAACGAGGCTTCAGCGCGATCTAACATGAACACCCACAGGTCATACGAGCGTTTGGCTTCGGGTTCCAGCGCGTCACGATCAAACTCGGCTTTTAAGCTTGCAACGCTCACCCGGCGCCAGGCAAGACGCGCATCTGCGGCGGCATCCGATGGGTCATCTAACTTGTCATAATCGCTTTTATCACCCAATCGCGTCTTCGACATGGGACTAAAGTCTAAATAAGTCTCAAATTCACCATCCAACCACTGATTGAGACGTTGAGACTCGGAAAGCGTCATGCCATCAGACGTCTGGCTCGTGGGCTTCGTTGGCTCACAGCCCACCAAGACGGTCAACGCCAATAGCACCAGTAGTCCGTGTTTCATATTTCCTTTCCTTCGATAAACGCCTAGGCCGTCTTGAGCCCCCCCCCAGCTAAACCCAGCAAGCATCCGAGTGCAACCGGTAAGTTAGCAGGGCTGAATAAGAAAATTAAGTGGCGTAAAGCCAATGTAAATTTTACTCCGACCCCAATTATTTCAAGCCCCCGACATCAAATCCTCACCCTGCGTGCGATGAACTCAGCGCCGCCGAGCCTTGCGCTCTGCATGGTATCGTCAAGTANTTCATAGTCAAAAGCTGCCTTAGCCGCATCGGCACGGGCAACCGACAGATATCGACCCAGTTCATGGTCATCATTGCCAATCAGCTCAATCAACTCTGCACGGTTGTTTATAGGGTTCGCTTGAATCCGCTAAACAATCACTTTTACCGATTAGAGCCGATACCTAGCAGTGATTTTACCCTAATGTTGTGCAACCGAATGCAGTCTTCAGAATTCTTCGGTAAGCTATTGCTAGCCAAAACTGAGCGCGCCGCCTTCGAATTGGCGGGAGCTAATTTGACCAACCAAGGATCCCTGAATGTCTGACATAGCATCATTATTTGAGCCCATGACCATTCGCGGCATGACCGTGCCGAACCGCATCGTGATGGCGCCTATGACCCGCTCCTTTTCCCCTGATGGCATTCCGGGCGAAGATGTGGCCGCCTATTACCAACGACGTGGCGAGGCGGATGTCGGCCTACTGATCACCGAAGGCACAACCGTCGCCCGCGGCGGCGCGTCCAACGATCCCAGAGTGCCCAACTTCCATGCTGAACAGGCCTTAAAAGGCTGGTCAAACGTGGTCGAAGCCACGCATAAAACTCCTGCAAAAATCGGCCCGCAGCTCTGGCACGTGGGCATGATGCGCCAGCCCGGTACCGGCCCCGAACCCGATGCCAACTCCGATAGCCCTTCCGGCCGCTCCCATACTGGCTCACAAGTGCAGCCTGAACCCACCGAAAGTGAAGTAGCCGATATGGTTATGGCCTATGCCAATGCGGCAGGCGACGCCGCACGCCTAGGGTTTGATTGCGTTGAGATACACGGTGCCCATGGTTATTTAATCGACGAATTTTTTTGGGGTGTTATGAATACGCGTTCTGACCGATACGGCGGCGGTTTGGTTGAGCGGGCTAAATTTGCCGGCGAGGTCATTGCTGAGTGCCGTGCCCAAGTGGGCGCGGACATGCCAATCATCTTGCGTTGGTCACAGTGGAAGCAACAGGATTTCAGTGCGCGCCTGGCAGAAACCCCGGCGCAGCTCGAAGCGTTCTTAAAAGTGTTTGTTGATGCAGGCGTCGATGTCTTGCACGCCAGCCAGCGCCGCTGGTGGGAAGCGGAATACCCAGAGGTGGATGGTGAGCAAGGCTTGAATCTCGCCGGCTGGTGTAAAAAGCTCACCGGGCTGCCGTCGATTACTGTGGGTTCGGTTGGCTTATCCTCTGATTTTATCGGCAGTTTTCAGGGTGAGGCATCAAAAACCCAGCCTATCGCACTCGCGGTCGAACGACTCGCCCGCGGCGAGTTCGACATGATTGCGGTCGGTCGTGCCTTGTTGCAAGACCCCGATTGGGCCCAGAAGATCAAAGAGGGCCGGCATGATGAGCTGGCTGATTGGGATTCGGCCTCGTTAGCAAAGCTGTACTAAACGGTCTTTTATCAACCTAGCGGACCGGCCCTACAGGGGCTCCGCTGGGTTTGAATAAATGGGAATAAATGGGGTCGGGGTAAAATTTACATTTATCCATCCACGCCCAGTTCATCGTGTTACTGACGCTGCGCGAGCCTATATTATGAAATTGACTTACACTCGTTTATGCCAGCTGCATTAAATGGCCTAAATCAAATGTAAATTTTACCCCGACCCCAATTAATTACCTAAATCAAATGTAAATTTTACCCCGACCCCAATTAATTACCCCAATTAATTAGTATTTTTGCTGCATAGAACTCGGATTTAGTTGCTGGCCGAGCGCCGCGAGATCCAGGGCGTCTCGACTTTGCTCGCGTTCTTTGTCGCGGACATCGGTCATACCCTCGCTAGTCTACGTCTGCTAATTCGCGAACCGATTGTGGCGCACGATTTCTGTGGCGCCATCACCCCAGACCGGAGATATTTTGCCTGCCATATCTGGCAGGCCACGCACCTGCCTTGACGCCAGCGGCATGGTCCATTAGCATTATTGACTAATTCGTCAGTAGACTATGGCCATGTCTGACCTGCAAGCTTTTCGACAAGACNCGCGCGCCTGGCTGGCGGAAAATTGCCCAGCCGCTATGCGAACCCCGATGTTACCGGGCGAAGATATTGTCGGTGGCCGCAAACGCCGAAGCAGCAATCCTGCGGCCTATATCTGGCTGCAACGCATGGCAGCGAAAGGCTGGACAGTGCCCACCTGGCCCGTGGCCTATGGCGGTGCCGGGCTCAGCAAAGCGGAATTTCTGATCCTGCTGGAAGAGTTGCAAGCTATTCATGCTCGCCCACCCCTTGGTGGCATGGGCCTCACTATGCTTGGCCCAACCCTGCTCGAATATGGTACCGAAGACCAGAAGCTTAAACATTTACCGCCTATCGCCCGGGGTGAAACTGCCTGGTGCCAGGGCTACAGTGAGCCCGGCGCCGGCTCTGATTTAGCCAGCTTGCAAACTAAAGCTGAAGATAAAGGCGATTACTATCTGGTTAATGGCTCAAAAATCTGGACCTCTGGTGCAGACCATGCGGACTGGATTTTCTGCCTAGTGCGGACTGACAAGCAGGCACCCAAACATGAAGGCATCAGCTTTCTGCTGTTTTCCATGGAAAGCCTTGGCGTGACTACCGTGCCGATTGTCCTGCTGAACGGCCGATCACCTTTTTGTCAGACGTTTTTCAACAATGTGCAGGTCCCTAAAACTGACTTGGTGCATAAGGTCAACCAAGGCTGGTCGGTGGCCAAGCGACTTCTCCAGCATGAACGCTCAGGCTTGGCTGCGCTGGCCAGCGCCGACAGTGCTGGCCCGCTGGATCGCATTAAACCGGAACTAGCCCTGCCAGATCTGGCTCGCCACTACGCCCAGCGTGAAGGCATAGAAGATCAGGCGCTGCGAGACGATATAACCCGTAGCAGCATGTTAAAACGCGCCTACTTGCTCACCCAACAGCGCACGGTGGCAGAGTCCGAAGCCAACACCCCAGGACCTGCCACATCCATATTCAAGTATGTTGAGGCAGAACTGGTTAAGGCTCAATTGGAGTTACAACTGCGTATCCGCGGCACCCAGGGACTGGGCTGGGAAGGAGACAATTTTACCGCCAAAGAAATCAGCATGGGCCGACTCTGGCTCGAATCAAAGGCCATTTCCATCGCCGGCGGCTCGAATGAAATCCAGCTCAATATTATTGCCAAGCGCGTTCTTGGCCTACCGGATTAAACCATGTCAACAGCCAGTAAAAAATCCCCCCAGGCGAGCACCATAAAACGTTCACGCATGACCCCGACAGACCGCACCACAGAGATTCTCAATGCGGCTGTGCGCCTGGTTCTAAGGGATGGTACCTCAAGGTTAACGATGGATGCGGTGGCGCAGGCGGCAGGTGTCAGCAAGGCATTGGTGTACACCTACTTCCCCAATCTTGCAACGTTACTGCAACAGGTCTATCGCCGGGAAAACCAGCAACTGCACCAGCAGTACCTCGAGGCCCTCGCCGAGCCCTATAGTTTTGAGTCCATGGTCAAGACCACAGCCCACATCAGCCGTGTCGCCCAAAGTGAACGTCAGTTGATCATCAAGCGCCTCAGCAGTGATCCTGTGTTAAAGCGGAGCATGGCCAAGGAAGACCTGAAGAATCGTGTCGGTATCATGGCATTTCTGGTTGCTGAGATCGTCGAACATTTTAATATTCCGCCTGCTATTGCCCACCAGGCGACTGCTCTGGCACTGGGTTACGACCCAGTAACTGTAAAGGCAGACGCTCCTTCACTGGACGATGTCTGGGGCGCCATGATCGTTGGCGCCATGCGGGAGCTCGAAAAAAGATACGGCAGCCAACAGGAGCAAAAACATGAGTGAAGCACTGACCGGACCCTTCTGTGCAGCAAGAAACTGGTCTGCTGATGCCGGTGCAGGCAGCATCCATGATGACCAGACTGCAGCAACTCTTGGCTTTCGCGGCGGTACCGTCGCGGCTGATGTGCATATGAACCAGTTTCCACCGTTACTGGTAAAAGTGTTTGGCCAGCAATGGTTCGAGCGCGGCAATCTGTCCTTAAGCTATAAGAATGCCACCGTCGACCTTGAGCGGGTCAAGGTGTTCGCCATACCGCTGGTGCCTGGTGAAAATCAGGTGAAGGTCTGGATGGAGCGTGAGGATGGTTTGTTGGTGTGCAACGGTACAGCGGCGTTGGATGATCACAGTCAATCTGAGCTACGCCGTAAAGACCTGCGTCCGTGTGATCCGGCAGAACTGAAGATATTACATCAACTGCAGCCAGGTATGTCGTTAGGCGAATACGATGTGTTCGCATCGACTAGCAAACAGTTTGAGCGCTATGACCAGAGACTTATCAGTGATCCTATTAGCTGGTATCGTGATGGCTCGCCCTGGGGTGAGGTGGTTGCCGCGCCCAGTACTATTCTTGAGTTTCTGTGGGCCTATCCGATGCAGGGCCTGAAACCTTATGTTGGCGAATCAGTGGGCTTGTTCGGCGCGATTGAAATTGGTTTTACGGCAGGGCCGTTTCTGCTCAATCAAGACTATCATCTGCAGAGCCACGTGATCTGTGTTGGGCAGAGTCCGCAAACAGAATATGTGTGGTACGAAACTACCGCGACTAACGCCGCCGGTGAGATTGTTGCCACCTTGCGTATGCAATCAAGAGTCATGAAAGCTTCATCGCCTGTCTATCAGCAGGAATAGCCTGAGTCGCCCGCTGGCGGGCTAGAATAAATGGGGTCGGGGTAAAATTTACATTTACTCATCCGCTCCGAGCTCACCAGTGTTGCTGCCGCAGCGCAAGCCTATATTGTGACTGCGACTTACGCGCGCTTATGCCAGCAACACTAAGCGGGATCAAGTAAATGTAAATTTTACCCCGACCCCAATTATCCCCGACGCCAAAAGTCCCAAAAGTCCGCATGCACTCGACGAATCCAAGCAAAGCAGGCGCTGTAAAGCCGGGCTTTGATTTCGTATACTGAATTAAACCTCGTTAGCGATCTCACCATGTCCGCGCATCACCATATCTCAACCCTAATGAACGACTACTGCACAGCCATTGATCATGGCGATTTCAAACGTTTTGCGGAACTAATGCGTCACGCTGACTGGCTGGTCGAGGGCGAAAAGCCACCGCCAGCATCGGCCGCTAATGTCATTCTCTATGATGACGGCACCCCAAGAACCAAGCATGTCATCAGCAACATTCAGATCAACATCGCTGGCGATGAACGATCAGCCACAGGTCACTCGTACGTTCGGGTCTATCAACAATCCCCCTCAAGGCCTCTTGGCGTAATTTTCGCGGGAGAATATTTCGATCAGTTTCAACGGGTGGACGGCCAGTGGCGGTTTGCCCAGCGCGATATTCGGTATCCCCTTTATGGTGACCTCAGCGGACACTTGAAGGATCCACAGCTCACGTTCAAGCATGCACCGTCTTCCCCAAAAGTCACTTAGACAGGCTAAATCGGGACATCCATTATTTTCGGCTCTGGAAATGCGCGGCATTGATGAGATTGAATGTCAGCCAAACCCTAATAAGTGGATGTCCCAAATATATCCTCATATCGAGTTGCTTTTAGCGCAGCCATCCTCGCACCAGCAAGTACAATTTTGTTAGCAATAAACGCCAGTCAGGATACTTTCTCAATCCGGGTAAATGTGGTTGAAATTTACTATCTTCTTCATTTCGCCGGGCTCTCCGCGTTATAGTTGGTCGCGATGAAATTGGAGAACACCATAATGACGGTCATCGACTGTGATTCCCATGTTATGGAACCTGCGGACCTCTGGCTTAATTATTTAGAGCCGGAATATCGGGACCGTGCCATCAGGATTGAAGAGCGGGATGGCATCGAAGTCCTCCTGATCGGTGAAGAGCCCATGCTCGAGGGTCGGCTTGCAGGCCTCGGTGGTGCCCATGTCCCTCGAGACCAGTTGTTTGCCGGCGGCCTTAAATATATCGACGGCTGCGAGCCCGCCAGCTATGAGCCTCGCGCCCGAATCGCATTGCTGGATGACTGGCAGGTGGATCGCGGCGTTCTCTTTCCCACAATCGGCATCCTGCCGTTTCCAGTGGCCGACATGGCGCTCAACAGCGCCTATTGCCGTGCCTACAACCGCTGGCAGAACGAATTTTTCCTGCAAGCGAAGAGCCGTGTGGTGCCGATCGCGATTCTTAATTGGCACGATGTCGACAGCGCTGTCCGCGAACTTGAANACTGCATCGCAAAAGGCTTCAAAGGCATTTTTGTGCCACCGGAAGTTGTCGCCGGTATGCGTCCGGGTGAGGCGCACTTCGATCGTATCTGGGCACTGTGTGAGGAGGCGGGCATACCCGGTTGCCTGCATGTGATCGTTCGGTTTGGTGGCGCGGCGGTGCCATTCCTCGCGTGGCACGAAACAGCGCCGGGGCCGGTCTTTACCTTTGCAATGGGCGCCGCAGGCCAACTGATACCCGCCATGGCGTCGATGATTGTTGACGGTGTATTTGATCGATTTCCAGCACTGAAACTGGTCGCGGTCGAGGCAGGATGCGGATTTGCGGCCTACCTGATGGATCGGTTGGATGAGAAGCACAATTTCTTTGGATCTTTTATGCAGCCACCGCTCAAACTTAAGCCTAGCGAGTACATCCAGCGCAATTGTTACTTCGTGGCGGAGCCGGAAGAGCGAACCATCGGGGCGATGCTCGATCTCGTGGGAGAAGATCGTATTCTTTGGGGTTCTGACTATCCCCATGTAGATTCAACCCTGGCAGCGCCGACATTGATCCGGGATGCTGTGAAGGGCTTGTCGCCAGCCCGTCAGGCAGCAGTACTTGGCGATAATGCCGTCAAAGTGTTTGGGTTGGAATGTTAGGGGTCAGCGGACCCTGGCACTTGGCTCTGACCCCATAAGTTCAGTTTTGACAATACGCGCCGGTTAAGCGAATCTGTTTCATCGACAACAGGGGGATATATGACCACAGAACGCGAACGACTCCACAACATGTTTCCAGATCTGGATTTTGATCCACAGGAACTCCGCGAAAAGTACCGGTCAGAGCGTGACAAGCGGGTCCGCGAAGATGGTGAGGATCAATATATAGAAGCAGCCTCTGAGTTCGCGGAATATGCCGACACGGACCCCTATGTGGAGGAGATCCATCGCGATCCTCTCGCTCTCAATATTACTGTTGCCATCATCGGTGCTGGGTTCAGTGGCTTGATGACCGCCGCCAGGCTCAAAGAGAGAGGCATTACAGATATCCGCATTATTGAATCCGGTGGTGATTTCGGCGGTACCTGGTACTGGAATCGCTACCCGGGTGCCCAGTGCGATATCGAATCCTATTGTTACCTGCCCCTGCTTGATGAAATTGGCTACATGCCTAAGGAGAAGTACTCCTATGCGCCGGAAATATTTGAGCATACCCAGAGAATTGGCCACCACTTTGGCCTGTATGACAACGCGATCTTTCAGACTCGTGTGAAAGAAGTTCGTTGGCTCGAGGAGGAACAATGCTGGCGGGTTTCAACCAATCATAACGACGACATCAAAGCGCAGTTTGTTATCCAGGCAACAGGCCCCGCTAACCGACCTAAACTGCCCGGCATCCCCGGTATCAAGTCATTCAAGGGCCATACATTCCATACGTCTCGTTGGGACTATGACTACACAGGTGGTGATCACAAGGGTGGATTGACCAAATTAGCGGATAAGAAGGTCGCCATTATTGGCACCGGCGCCACGGCCATTCAGTGTGTGCCGTTCCTGGGCAAGCACGCCGAGAAACTCTTTGTGTTTCAGCGAACACCATCGTCGGTCGACCTTCGAGGCAATAAACCCACCGACGAGCAATGGTACAAATCCCTTAACCCTGGTTGGCAACGCGAGCGAAGGGAGAATTTTGCTGCGGTACTATTCGGCCAGGAGTTTGCCAATGACCTGGTGAACGATGGCTGGACGGATATCGCCCGGCGCATTGGGCTTTCATTGATGAACAGAAACGCTGACAGCGGTAATCTTGATATGGCAGAGATTGCACTTCGGGCTGAGATTGCTGACTACCAGAAGATGAACGAAATCAGGGCCAGAGTTGAAGCCGAGTGTGATAATGATGAAGCGGCAGAGAAACTAAAACCCTGGTACCGGCAGTTCTGCAAACGGCCGACATTTAACGACGACTACCTGGCCACTTTCAGCCGTGCCAATGTGGCGCTGGTTGACGTCAGTGGATCCAAAGGCGTCGAGGCCATTACCGAAAAAGGTGTTGTTGCCAATGGGGTTGAATATGAGGTGGATTGCATCATCTATTCCACTGGATTTGAAATCACCACAGCGGCTCATCGCCGGGTAGATTTTGACACCCTCGGTCGAAACGGCGAATCTCTTTACGATCACTGGGCCAAAGGTTATAGAACACTTCACGGTTTGAGCAGCCATGGCTTTCCTAACTGGTTTACCATTGGTATTAATCAGAATGCGCTTTCCCCCAACATGACGTCTATGTTCGATGACCAGGCTGTGCATGTTAGCTACATCATTGATGAAGTTAAGAAGCGCGGCAAGCAGATCGCAGAACCAACCATCGAGGCGGAACAGCAATGGGTCGATCATATTGTTGAACTGGCAGGGTCAGGTGCGGCCGCATCTAAATTCCTGCAGGACTGCACGCCGGGTTACTACAACCGTGAAGGTCAGCCAACCACAGCGAATGTGCAAAATTCAACCTATGTCCCTGGCATTAATGCCTTTAATAAACTACTCAAGGACTGGCGTGAAGCCGGAACGATGGATGGTGTCGAGCTAAATTAATTTTAGGGGTGAGAGTTTCAGTAGGCATAGCGGGGTGCCCGGGTCAATTTGTCCCTGTCGCTTACCTTGATAAACTCATCCTACAGCTCGAAAGCGGGATCGTCGCACGCCATTAGCAATTGCGTCTTGGTGTCAAAGTAGTGGTATATGCCTGACCGCATTAACCCTTACTCAGGGGAATCTACCTCCGGTAGAGGTTAAGCGGCAAATTACGGCAGGAATACTATTAACTGGCTGTGCGCTTGACGGATAGCTTGCCATCGCTTTAGAACAGTGAATCTAGCTGGTTCTGCGAGCACGGGTTCGAATAGGGGCAAAGCACTAGTACATTCTAGTTAACACGTCGTGATCAATTCCCTCGTCGAGTTCGGCAGTCAAAGCCGCATCCAGGTTTAGATGCCCTGTCATTAATTCTGTAAGACTAGGCACACCATCTTGACAAGCATAGTCTGACTCCCACAATTTCGATCTGCGAAGCGCTTTGGAACAATGTCCCAGCGCTTCACCAACCGTGATCAGTATGCCAAGCTCGGGGATTTTGCCGTTTACCGAACACAGCGATAATAGTTCAGGGTCAGTGGTCATTACACCTGTGCCGTTGACTCGCACTGTTTCCAGCGTGCCGGGTATCAAGAACAGCAAGGATAAATGTGGCTGTTGAATGATATTGATTGCACTATCGAGTCGCTTGTTACCCGGTCGTTCCGGTAAAAATACCGTCTTTTCATCGAGTATTTTCACAAAGCCGGGAGGATCGCCTCTTGGGCTCAGGTCACAGTTACCATCGATGTCATAAGTCGCAAGGCATACAAAGGGTGAACGCTCAATATAGCGCTGAAGCGGCGCGGTGATAACTGGTGTTGTTTTGACAACAACGAGTTCATGTACTGGGTCGCCCACCAACTCACGTAGCGCTTTCTCGGTTTTAATTTCATGTGTCATAAAAAACTTATCCTCGACTAATTTCTGGTGATAGGTAGAAGGTAGAAGGGGGAGGGGGCAGGTTAGATCACGGGGCCACAATTTAGGCAGAGGGCGTTTCGATGCCACAGCCATCAGTGGAAACTGCCCCCCATATTCCTTGTTCCAAAAGCCCAGGCGAAATTACTGAAGTTATCGCGAGGGCTGAGAGTTTGATAGACGGAAATGCAAATTAATGCACAATCGCGTGAGCTCGGTGTAAATCCCAGGTACAGGTGGCAGGATTGTCCATCTCGCTATAGGTCTGATTAGCCGCGACCACTGTGCCGGTTCTAACGCCGTCCATCAGCTTCGCCATACTCGACTTTTCGCCGGTTAATGTTTGAACATAGTCAAAATCGCCTGTCATACCAAAGCCAGGATAAATTAACGCCCCGCCATTATTTGCTTCAATGGCGGCATTAATCGCCGAAGTGCGTCCGAGAGTTCGATATTTTCTCACATCAGCCAGACTTTTTCCGGGCTCAAGTTTGCATACACCCGCGATTAGGTACTTTTCTTCGACTGCAGGTATCGGCGCAATCATCTGAACAGTGCCAAACATTGGCCGGTCACACGTGATCAGCGAGAATATCCTCTCGACGGTTTCTGCAGACTTAGGGTCGCGCCAGACTGCCTCGCTGGCATCCCAGTCAGCCCAGGTTGGATAATAATTTACCCATCTTAAATCAGG
>JGI20154J14316_10002528_pt1 | contig 15389 bp, 13 predicted proteins | sample COG_04_FD_14316 | JGI IMG/M metagenome (IMG submission 14316) | reverse complement strand
TCTAGAGTTCTTGGTCTAGAGTTCTTGGTCTAGAGTTCTTATTTTAGAGCGACTTACGGCTCTGCAAGGCCATATTCAAAGTGCCGCCATCGACATATTCCAGCTCACCACCCATGGGCACACCATAGGCAATTCTCGATACCGCAACTCCTAGGGCCTTGGCTTTGTCGGCAATAAAGTGGGCCGTGGCCTCGCCTTCAACAGTTAGATTGGTTGCCAAGATAAGCTCGTTGATCGCGCCAGTTTTAAGTTGCTCCACCAGCTGGTCTATGCCCAGCTGCTCGGGACCTATGCCGTCGATGGGCGACAGGTGACCGAGCAAGACAAAGTACTTGCCGCGGAAACTACCGGCCTGTTCTATGGCATACAGGTCCGCAGGATTTTCCACCACGCAAATCTGGTCTGGGAGTCTGCGCTCATTGCGACAGATAGCGCAAACCTCGTGCTCGGTTAGGGTTCGACACTGACCGCAGCGCCCCACTTTTTCCACCGCCTCAAGCAGTGATTCAGCAAGCCGCGTTGCGCCGCTGCGATCCCGCTCCAGCAGATGCAGAGCCATACGCTGAGCAGATTTATTGCCGACACCGGGCAGCACACGCAGAGCGTCAATTAGTTGATCAATTACATTACCGTACACGGTCTAGCCCTATGGTTATGGGTTTCTCTAACTAAACAGGAATTTTAAAAAGGCATCTTAAAACCGGCGGGTAGGTTCATACCGCCGGTCATCTTACCCAGGGCATCGACACTCTGAGCTTCGACCTTGCGCACAGCGTCATTCACCGCCGCGGCAAGTAAGTCCTCAAGAAATTCCTTATCCTCTTGCAGCAGTGAAGGGTCCAGAGTGACTTTGCGCACATCGTGACGACCGGTCATGGTGACCTTGACCATGCCAGCACCAGACTCACCGGTGACCTCAACATTGGCGGCCTGCTCTTGCATCTCCGCCATCTTGCCCTGCATCTGCTGGGCCTGTTTCATTAATTCATTGATATCCATGGGACTCTCTATTCAATCATTTGGAGGTTAATCTATGGGACGCACTGAGCGCTCATCAAGCACGCCATCAAAAAGCTGTTTAAATTTTACCACTGCAGGATCCCCATTAAGACTCTCTACGGCCTCAACCAAGCGTTCGGCCTTCTCTCTAGTGGTCGCCGCACGAGGGGTTTCCTTCTCCGCGACACCCAATGTAATGTCAACAGTCACTGGCTGCTGAAAATAGTCACTCAAGGCCTCACTAAACTGCTGCTGATGGGGATCGTCATAGAGACTGTTGTGGTCGCTATCGATCAAAAAATTAAGCTGTTGCCCGCTGCGACCCAAATAGAGGCAGTGGCTGGCAATCTCACCCAGGGACGCGCCTATGCTTAACTGGCGGCGCAACTGAATCCAGTTGTCGGATGTAAAATGCTCCAGCGGGATCGGGGCCGGTACCTCTATGGCCGGTACCTCTATGGTCGCTGGCGCCTGCGATGGTGCTTTCTGGTCGTTAGTCTCTTGAGGCGTCTGTTGCACAGCGTCTTGATAGAGCTCGACCGGTGATTCAACCACTAATGGAGCCGGGGATTGCGCCACTGGTTCAACAATGGCTTGGCCCTCATCTGCGACAACTGCTGCATCAACAGTTGCATCACCAGTTGCATCACCAGTTACAATAAGAGGTACAGCAAGAGGCACAACAACGGGTGCGACATCAGCCTTTTCAGCCTGCACAGTTGGCGCAGCTAGCGCAGTTTCGACATGAGATTCCCAGGGCGGCCTGTCATCGGCAACCGCCGAGACTACCGCTTCAGACTTTTTTACGCTTGGCTCCACCTCCGGCGGAGGAATTGCTGCAGAGGCGCTATCAGGGTTAGCCGAACCAGTGCCGCTGCTTGCCGCAGCCGCAGCAGTTGGCGCAGAGCCAACTCGCGGCGAGGTCTGGGGACGAAACGCCAGTGCCCGCAACATAACCATTTCAAAACCGGATTTGGCGTCCGGAGAGAGCTGTAAATCTTTGCGTCCCAACAGACAGATTTGATAAAACAGCTGGGTGTCTTCGCGACTCACCACCGCCGCCAGAGCCAGCAACTCAGAGTAATTCGACACGCCTTTATCCAGCGCTTCGGGAACCGTCTGCACAATGGCCACCTGATGCCAGACCGATAATATATCGGTTAGGGCTGCATCATAGTCTGGCGCCTGCTCAGCCATACGGCCTATTGCAGCAAGTAATTCGGTACCTGAACCGGAGATCAATGCCTGACAAATATCCACTACATAACTGCGTTCGATCGTGCCCAACATGGCACTGACTTCGCCCTCATTGACCTGACCGCCGCCATGGCCAATAGCCTGGTCTGTAAGACTTAAAGCATCGCGCATACTGCCGTCGGCAGCCCGTGCCAGAGACCAGAGTGCGGCATCTTCAAAGGGCACCTGCTCTTCACCGAGAACAAATTGCAGATGTTCGGTAATACGCTCAGCGCTGAGGTTTTTAAGATTGAACTGCAGACATCTAGACAACACCGTGATCGGCAATTTCTGCGGATCCGTGGTGGCGAACAAAAACTTTACGTGAGGCGGCGGCTCTTCGAGGGTTTTCAGCAGCGCAGCAAAGCTCGATTTGGAGAGCATATGCACTTCATCGATAAGATAGATCTTGTAGCGACCTCTAGAGGGCGCATACTGAACATTGTCCAGCAGCTCGCGCATATCATCTACGCCAGTGCGAGATGCAGCATCCACCTCAATCAGATCGATAAACCGCCCTTCGCTGATCTCAGTACAGGAGGAACATTGACCGCAGGGAACCGAACTGACACCGGCTTCACAGTTGAGGCATTTCGAGAGGATCCGAGCAATAGTGGTTTTACCCACTCCCCGGGTCCCGGTAAACAGATAGGCATGGTGCAATCGATCGTGATCGAGAGCATTGATCAGCGCCTGCAACACATGTTGCTGACCAGCCATTTCGGCGAAAATACGCGGGCGCCATTTGCGGGCAAGTACTTGGTAACTCATAGTAGCGACGGCTTAGTATGCAAAAAAGCCATTATAAGGAGATAAGGCGAATATAAACAGCGCTCATAGAGCGACAGTGGCCATCAGCACGGGGCCACAGCGCTTTATTCCGTCAACCTTGCTCTATGCGAACGCCAAACTCTGCACCCGCATCCAACAACCACTGGGCCAAATAGTCTGCAAAGCTGCGCCTAATCACCAGATCATAGGAACCATCTGACCTGTTACTGACCGCCGCCGACGCTTTGGCAAAGGGAGTTTGCGCGACGCGCCCAGAGTTTGGCGTGGCCGCAGCCCAGCCTTCAAAGTCATAGATACTGGATTTTTTCAACAGGGTGGCGACAGCAACACCGCGTAAATTAATACAGGTCTGGCCACCGCTAACATCGACAATCGAGATATGGCCTTCTAGAGATTCCCTCAATCTCGCCTCTATGGCAGCGGCATCGCCGCCCTCCTGTACAATCAGCCACTCACTGGGACCGAGCCAATAGATACTGGTATTAGCATTGCGCTGGTAGGTGCCGGGCTGCAGTGGCAGAGCCACAGCTAAAACCTTAGCCACTGCAGAGCAAAAGTGGCTGTCGTCGGCATTCCCACGCAAGTTTAAGTGGGCACTCAGCGGCGCTTCTTTGATCACTAGGTCACAATCGATTTGATCATTAAACAGTCTCTCAGGGGCGCTGCTTTTATTAAATGACCCATGAAAATAATTCAGCGGCGATTCAAGCTTGATAGCATTAGACATGGTGACGCTCTCCCTGGGGATCATAAAACACCGAACTGACAATTTCTGCTGCAATGCTACGACCATCCGCCAGAGGGCAATGGACTATCTGCCCCAACCTGCTGTGACCGCCTTTAACCACCGCCAAGGCGATGGAATGTCCCAGGCTGGCACTGTAATAACTCGACGTCACATGGCCCTGCATGGATATGGGTATTGCCTGCTTATCATCAAAGACAATCTGTGCCCCCTCGGGCAAAACCGTTTCAGCTTGCAAGGTTTTTAGACCCACCAGCTGCTTGCGATTTTGCCGCAGCATATCGCTGCGCTGGAGGGATCGCTTGCCGATAAAACTAAAGGTTTTGTTCTTACCCACGACCCAATCCATATTCATATCTGCGGGGGTCATGGAGCCATCAGTGTCTTGACCGACAATAATAAAGCCCTTTTCGGCGCGCAGAACATGCATGGTTTCTGTGCCATATGGGGTGATATTAAACTCTTCACCGGCGGCCATTAAGGCCTCCCAAACATGGCGGCCATAATGGGCAGGCACATTGACTTCATAAGACAGTTCCCCGGTAAAGCTGATGCGGAAAATTCTCGCCTTAACCCCAGCCACCGTGCCATCGCGCCAATCCATAAACGCGAAATTCTCATTCGACAGGTCTATATCGCTACAGACTTTGGCGATTACCTTGCGCGCATTGGGGCCGGTCACCGTAGCCGTGGTCCAGTGGTCGGTCACCGAGGTAAAGTAAACTTGCAGATCCGGCCATTCGGTCTGCTGCCACAACTCGAGCCAAGCCAGCACTCCAGCAGCTCCACCAGTGGTGGTAAACATCAGATAGTGATTCTCGCCCAGACAGGCACAGACGCCGTCGTCGAAGATCATGCCATCTTCTTTGAGCATCACCCCATAGCGACATTTTCCCGGCGCTAATTTTAAATAGGAATTGCTGTACATGCGGGTAATAAACTCTGCCGCGTCCGGCCCCTGAATATCAATTTTACCCAGAGTCGTAGCGTCCAAAATACCGACACTGTTGCGTACCGCGAGCCCTTCACGGTTAACCGCATCTTGCATGGTCTCGCCCTGCTGAGGAAAGAACCAAGGGCGCTTCCACTGACCGACATTTTCAAACTCGGCACCGCGCTCTTGATGCCAGCGATGCATGGCGGTGTAGCGTTCAGGGTCAAATAGATTATTGACATCCCGCCCGGCGATCGCGCCAAAGGTCGTCGGTGTGTAGGAGGGACGGAAGATTGTCGTACCAGTCTCGGCAATACTCTGTTCAAGGGCATTGGCTAAAATCGCCATACCATTAATATTGCCCAGTTTGCCCTGATCTGTACCAAAACCCAGAGCGGTGTAACGCTTCACATGCTCAACGGATTCAAAGCCTTCCCGCACCGCCAACTCAATGGCACTGGCACTGACATCTAATTGAAAATCGACAAATTGACTCGGCGCTCGACTGGTGCTTTTGGTATGGGGCACCAAAAATAAGGCCTGCTGCGGCTGCTCGGCAAACTCCTCCACCGCGCAGACTGGAAATTGCCTGTTACCCTCTCCATAACCAGAGAGGCTGGCCGCAACAGCACCGGCACTGGCGCCCTCGGCCAAGCATCCCGCCAGATCAAAGGTGCCTCTGCAGGCTCCGGCTGAACGCTCCTGTTGAATGGATTTGCCCGGTCTAAAGCCAACAATGCTTTCATCCCAAATCGGTTTGGCACCTGTATGGGAGCTCAGGTGAACCGCTGGACTCCAGCCGCCAGAACAGGCAATCAAGTCGCAGTCCAAAGCCCGCACTGCACCGCTTACTTCGGTACCCGCCCTATTAATCGGAGCAATCAGGGCGCGCTTAACTCGCTTGCGCCCCTGGGCTTCAATAAGTCCATGGCCCGCAATCACATCTATACCCAGGGCTTTCACTGCGGCGACAATATCGCCACTGGGCTCTGCACGGGTATCAATTACTGCAACCACTTCACGACCAGTCTGATGCCAATCTAAGGCAGTCTGATAGGCATTGTCATTAGTGGTGAAGAGCACTAGCTTATTGCCCGGGGCCACGCCATAGCGATTGACGTAAGTAGACACCGATGAGGCCAGCATAACGCCGGGAATATCGTTGTGAGCAAACACCAGTGGACGTTCAAAGGCACCAGTGGCCAACACTACCTGAGCTGCCCTCACCCGATGTATACGCTGCCGCACCTGGTGGGCAGAGGTCAGGCCCAGATGATCTGTGCGGCGCTCTAAGATCGTTAAAAAATTATGGTCGTAGTAGCCAAACACTGTGCTGCGCGGCAACAACTGCACATTGCTATAGGCCTTGAGTTCAGTCGCCAGACTGGCGACCCAATCCGTTGCCATCAGCCCATCAATAGACTGCTTCGAAGCCAGCAGACTGCCGCCAAATTCAGACTGCTCGTCGGCAATAATCACTCGGGCGCCGGTGCGCGCAGCTTCCCGGGCGGCGACTAATCCCGCTGGGCCTGCTCCCACCACCAGCACATCACAGTGCTGGTTGAGTTTGTCATAGCTGTCAGGATCCGCTTCCACTGGCGTGGCGCCCAAACCGGCAGCCTTGCGGATAAAGTGCTCGTAGGTCATCCAGAGTTTTTTCGGGTACATAAAGGTTTTGTAGTAAAACCCCGGTGGCATAAGGCGACCAAAGGCGCCAACTAGGCCCATTACATCGAAGTTTACACTGGGCCAGCCATTGACACTGGACGCTTCAAGGCCCTGGTAGAGCTCAACCTGAGTAGCTTTGAGATTGGGCACAGTGCCCGCTCCTGAACCCAGCTGAATAATGCCGTTGGGCTCTTCGGCACCATGGCCAAAGATTCCCCGGGGACGACCATATTTAAAGCTGCGCCCGACTACATTCACGCCATTGGCCAGCAGCGCCGAAGCCAGAGTGTCGCCCGCTATGCCCTGCAGCGCCACACCGTTGAAGGTAAAGTCGATAGCGGTTCCGGTATGAGTTGGCAGACGATTAGGGCGCTCTTGATTAGGGCTCATAACTTAGCTCCAGCGATAGATGGCTGCGTGCCCGTTTTATAGGTTTCTAAAATCTCGTAAGTGACGGTATTGCGGGTGGCATTAAAATAGCGTCGACAACCCACCGAGTGATACCACATCTCATGGTGGATACCTCGGGAATTGGTGCGAAAGAACAGGTAGTCACCCCACTCTTGGTCATTTAGCGCTTCAGGCTCCAGAGGGCGCACTATGTGGGCTTCGCCGCCATAGCTAAACTCTTCCTCTTCGCGGTGTTCCTGACAGTGGGGGCAATGGATTAGTAACATATTTTTCTCGCGATTTTAGCAATCATGTTTAGTGAGCCACACCAGCGGCGCCGTGTTCATCGATCAGCGCGCCGGTATTAAAGCGGTCAATATTAAATGCCGCAGCCAGTGGATGAGGACGGTCATTGGCCACGGTGTCAGCAAATACATAACCAGAGCCAGGAGTGGCTTTAAAGCCGCCGGTACCCCAGCCGCAGTTAAAATAGAGACCCTCAACCGAGGTCTTGCTGATAATCGGACAGGCATCGGGGCAGGTGTCCACAATACCGCCCCACTGGCGATTCATGCGCACTCGACTAAAGGCAGGAAATAGCTCGCAGATAGCTTGAATGGTGTGTTCAACCACATGGAAAGAGCCGCGCTGGCCATAGCCGTTGTAACTGTCGACACCGGCACCAATCACCAAATCCCCTTTGTCGGACTGGCTGATATAACCGTGTACCGCATTGGACATCACCACTGTATCCAGACAGGGTTTAACCGGTTCAGAAACCAAAGCCTGCAATGGCCGCGATTCCACCGGCAATCTGAGACCCGCCATGGCCGCTACCACACTGGAATTACCAGCAGTCACACAGGCCACTTTGCGCGCGCCAATAAAGCCACCCGTGATTTCAACACCCACCACTGCGCCGTTTTTGCGCCGGATACCTGTGACTTCAGTTTGCTGAATAAGGTCTACGCCCAGGGCATCGGCGCCACGGGCATAACCCCAGGCCACAGCATCGTGACGGGCAGTGCCGCCACGGGGTTGCCATGAGGCACCCAGTATCGGATAGCGACTGTCAGGAGAGATATTAATTAATGGCGCGATTTCTTTAATCCGCTGGGGACTGACGACTTCACCGTCTATGCCATTGAGACGGTTGGCATTGACCCGCCGCTCTATATCGCGCATGTCCTGCAGGTTGTGCCCTAGGTTGAGCACACCGCGCTGACTGAACATAACATTGTAGTTAAGCTCTTGGCTCAATCCCTCCCAGAGTTTTAGCGACAGATCATAGAGCTGCGCCGCTTCATCCCAGAGATAATTGGAGCGAATAATGGTGGTATTTCGAGCTGTATTACCGCCGCCCAGATAGCCTTTTTCGATCACTGCAATATTGGTTATGCCGTGAACTTTGGCCAGATAATAGGCAGTGGCTAATCCATGGCCACCGCCGCCCACAACGATCACGTCATAGTCTTTTTTCGGCGTTGGACTGCGCCAGACTTTCTGCCAGTTTTCGTGATAACTCAGGGCATTTTTCAATAGGCTGAAGGCGGAATATTTTTTCATGTGCAGCGGTCGACCCAATAGCATTTATTAGCCTCCATTGGAGCAAGTTGCAGGCACCGGCAACTAGAAGAAAACTGACAACCTCAGGGCCCAAAAACGACAGTTGGCCATAAATCCCCGTTAATGGCAGTTAAATTCAAGCTATAGGTCAGATCTGTTGTATATAAATGCCGTCGACTCTACACTGCAACGATAAAAATTAATTGTAAAAAAAGACCATAAGCATGCCCAAAAAAGTCGGTCAAAATACACTATCACCCAGTTTATCGGTGGGCTTTGTGCTTATGCCGAGCTTTACCCTGCTGCCCTTTTCTGCCTTTATTGACGCGCTGCGTTTGGCTGCGGATGAGGGCGATCAGAGCCAGCAAATAAACTGCCGCTGGACAGTTATGGGACCTAATCTGGAGCCGATTTCTTCCAGCTCCGGGGTCCAGGTTAAGCCCTGGGAAACCTATCGCGACCCGATGGAGTTTGACTACATAGTAGTGGTTGGTGGACTGCTGCAAAAAACCTTGCATGGCAGCCAACATGTCATCGATTATTTACAGCAGGCGGACCGCGCCCATATTCCCATTGTCGGCCTCTGTACTGGCTCCTTTGCAATGATCCGTGCAGGCCTGATGCACCAGCGTCGCTGTTGTGTCAGCTGGTTTCACTACAAGGATCTGGCTGACCACTACACTGATGTTATCCCGGTAGCCGAGCAACTCTTTGTCGACGATGGCGATCGCATTACCTGCGCCGGTGGTGCTGTGGCTGCGGATCTTGCTGGCTATATTATTGAGCGTCATCTTGGCCAGAGTTGGGCACGCAAAAGTCTGCGTATTTTACAGATGGATAACCCGCGACCGGCCAGCGCGCCACAACCGCAACCGGCATCGGATTATCAGGTGAGTAATAAGTGGGTCGCACGGGCGCTCTTAGTCCTTGAGCAAAACCTTAGCCGCCCACTTTCTACAGATGAAATTGCCAGCCGATTAAATATTTCAAAACGCCAATTGGAGCGTTTATTTATCGCTGAAACAGGTGATAGTTTGCAAAAGTTTTATCGCAAAATTCGTTTAAATTACGGCCTTTGGTTACTGCAAAATACTCAGCGTTTGATCACCGATATAGCCCAGGAAACCGGCTTTGCGGATACAGCCCACTTCTCCCGGGCCTTTCGCGCAGCCTTTGCTAAAAAGCCTACTGAATGTCGCTGACAAAGCTCGCCATTTTAACCTCGAACACTGCGCTCATTGCTCGGCGGCTTGCCATAGAGTTCACTGTAGCAGCGACTAAAATGGGGGGCAGTAGAAAAGCCACAGCTAATCGCCACATCGATCACTGGGATTGAGGTTTGCAGCAGCAAGAGTCGCGCTCTAGATAAACGCAGTTCGAGATAATAGCGTGACGGCGCACAGTGCAAATAGCGGTTGAATAAACGCTCTAACTGACGACGTGAAATGCCCACATAATTAGCCACCTCATCCAGCGTTAGCGGCTCTTCAACATTACTTTCCATCAGCGTTACCGCATCCACTAGGCGCGGCTGACTGGCGCCAATCAGATACTGCAGTGGCGCCCGCTGAGCGTCTTTTTCAGTGCGCACGCGATCACAGGTAAATTGTTCCGAAATCTGCTGAACTAACTGGTGACCGTGAATACTGGCAATCAAATTAAGCATCAGGTCAATGGAGCTAATACCACCAGAACAGGTGTAGCGATCACGGTCGATAACAAACAGGCTAGAGGACAACTGCAGCTTGGGAAATTCTTCACGCATGCTGGCGAGATTTTCCCAGTGAATGGTGCAGCGATAGCCATCTAATAAACCGGCGTAGGCAAGCGCATAGGTACCGGTGCACAGAGCACCCAGAGGAATCTTTCTTTTGGCAAATCCACGCAGGCGGTCACTGAGTGACTTGGTACAATGGCGCTTGATATTGTAACCACCACAGACCACCAATATATTCAGTTCAGCGGCACCATGGAGAGGGCCATCAGGGCGAATTTCCAGTGCAGAGCTTGATATAACGGGCTCGCCTGTCAACGTATAGGTAGACCAGCGATACAGCTCACGGCCACTTAAACGGTTTGCCATGCGCAGTATGCCCACTGCATTAGAGAAGGTGCTGAGGGTATATTCGGGCATTAACAGAAACCCAATATGCAGGGTTATAACAGGTTCAACCTGCTCTAGAGAAACATCATCGGACATTTTTAAAACGCCTTCTTATAAGTGCCTCTTCTTGTGAGGGGCATCTCGGGAGTATAGATCAATAAGTTGATTTTTATGAAGCGTTATTAGCCCCTTTACTAGTACTCCCCCTACAAACAAAATACAGGCTAGCGCCGCCGACGTTTTCTGCCACCAGCCGTATCCGCAACCACCTTTACCGCGGGTCTAGTCACCAGAGAAAACAGATTGGGGAAGGGATCAGTTTTATTGGGAAAGGCCATGGCATCGACAAAATAATCCTGAAATTTTGGTTCCAGTGCAGTTTCAATTTTTTCAATATTTTTCACCAGAGTTTCAATCACTTGGCGAGACTGCCGGTTTAGCAGTGCAATGCGCGCACCTGTGCCGGCGGCGTTCCCCGCCGATGACACCTGATCCAGTACACAGTCGGGAATTAATCCCAGCACCATGGCATGTTGCACATTGATATGGCTGCCAAAAGCCCCAGCCAAACGAATACGCTCTATCCGGTCAGTGCCTATATGATCCATCAGCAACTTCACCCCAGCATAGAGTGCCGCTTTAGCCAGCTGGATTTGGCGGATATCATTCTGTGTTACCAGTACTTGGGCCTCATCGGTTTCAGATCTGTGTAAAACATAGGACCAAGTGCGGTCATTTTGAATAACTCGCTCCGTTCGATTAACCAGATCGCCGTCGACAATACCGTCCACTGTAACTATGCCTGCCAGATACATCTCGGCAACCACTTCGATAATCCCAGAGCCGCAGATTCCGGTGACACCGTGACCCTGAATGGCTGCGCTAAAACCCGCTTCATCAGACCAGAGGTCCGAGCCAATTACCTTAAACCGCGGCTCCAAGGTTTGTGGGTCTATGCGCACCCGCTCAATGGCACCAGTGGCCGCCCGCTGACCGCAACTAATCTGCGCCCCTTCAAAGGCTGGGCCGGTGGGGCTGGAACAGGCCAGTAGTCGCTGGCGATTGCCCAGCACAATTTCTGCATTGGTTCCCACATCTACCAATAGCGTCATCTGGTCCTGTTCCTGGGGCTCTTCCGAGAGAATCATACCGGCGGTATCGGCACCCACGTGACCGGCGATACAGGGCAATATATAAATGCGCCCACCGGGATTAATGTTTAATTCCAGTTCAGCGGCCGCTACCTCAACCGCCGCATCAGTAGTTAGTGCAAAGGGTGCGCCACCCAATTCCACCGGACTAATCCCGAGTAATATATGGTGCATAATCGGATTCGCGACCAACGTGATTTCCAAAATATCCTCAACCGCGCCGTCCATGGCCGCTGCCACTTCCGCAAACAGGCTGTTTAGGGCCTCGCGGATCACCACTGTCAACTCCTCCGCCCCTTCCGGGTGCATCATCACGTAGGAAACACGGCTCATCAGGTCTTCGCCAAAGCGAATTTGCGGATTCATCAGACTGGCGCTGGCCATCACTTCACCACTGGAGAGGTCACAGAGATGGGCTGCAATGGTGGTTGAGCCCACATCTACCGCCACGCCATAGGCTTTGTCGCGGAAGCCGGGCCACAGGGCAATAATTTGTTGATCGTTGTAGACCGCGACTGTAATGCCGCGCTTGCCCTTGGCCAGAGCTGGCTGCAGGGTCTTGAGAAGTCCGTTGTCGCAACCTAGATTGGGCAGTTGCCACTGCTCTTCCAGGGCTTCAATCAGACGTTGCAAATCCCCCTTGGGCACATGCATATCCGCTTCTTCCACCTGCACATAGTAGAGCCGCGTAGCCGGATCCAGATGAATATCGCGGTATTCGGCCTCTTTGCGCACAATTTGCCGATGCACCTGACTTTCGGGGGGCACATCGATGACGACATCATCTAACAACAGGGTATGACAGCTGAGGCGACGGCCGTTTACCAATGGCGCTTTGCGCTCGCCATACTTGATTTCAGTGGCGCAAACCGGCGACAGATGACTGCTCGCGGAATCGATTTGATGTTTCGGAAACGCGCCTTCGGCACAGATAATCTGGCAGCGACCACAGAGGCCGCGACCACCGCAGACCGAGTCAATATCAACCCCCAAAACTCGCGCTGCATGGAGCAGCGGCGTATTCACCGGAAAACTGCCGCGGCGACCAGAGGGGGTAAAAACCACTTTTACCTGCTTATCCATAGGCTTCACTGCTCTCTGGGATCCTAGGCTCTTTTTCTGCGACCACCACGAACCCGCCCTTCCCCTTCGGCAACTGGTTCGCGATAGGCTTTAATCCAATTGGCACAGTTGGGATCATTGCCCATCATTACGTCGCCACCGCGCACCGCAGCCATCACTTCAGCATGCAGTGGACTGGTAATGGCGGAGGTCATTCCGGCGCCCATAGCCATAGTTAAAAAGGCGCTATTAATGCCATTGCGGTTGGGTAGACCAAAGCTGACATTGGATGCGCCACAGGTGGTGTTTACTTTTAGCTCTTCACGCAGGCGACGCACAATATGCATGACTTGCAAGCCGGCAGTATTGATGGCGCCAATGGGCATCACCAAGGGATCAACGATCACATCGCTGTAGTGAATACCGTAATCCGCGGCCCGTTCGATAATCTTTTTGGCCACTTTGAAACGTTCATTGGGGTCTTCTGAGATGCCAGTTTCGTCATTTGAAATGGCCACCACTGCGGCGCCATATTTGGCTACTAGGGGCAACACTCTCTCCAGCACCTCATCTTCCCCGGTGACAGAGTTGACTAGAGCTTTGCCCTGATAGACGGCAAGACCCGCTTCCAGGGCTTCAATAATTGAGGAATCAATACTCAGGGGCACATCGCTGATCGACTGCACCAGCTGAATCGCTTCGGCCAAAATACGCGGCTCATCGGCCAGTGGGATGCCGGCATTAACATCCAACATCTGTGCTCCAGCCGCAACCTGCGCCAGGGCATCCGATTCCACTCGGCTGTAGTCGCCGACTTTCATTTCCTCGGCTAAAATTTTCCGGCCAGTGGGATTTATGCGTTCGCCGATAATAACAAAGGGCTGATCAAAGCCGATTTTGACTTCTCGCGTGGCGGAACTAATCGTCGTAATGGTCATGCCGTTCTCCAAAAATTATTATTCTGGGCGCCAGGGAGTTCGACTTCCCAGCACCTGTGTTTTTTCTACGATTTCAGCGATGCGATGTTCCTGGCGGTAAGCCATAATATGCACCCCACTAGCGCCCTCGATCTGACGAATCTGATTGATCATATCGATGCAGATATTGACCCCTTCCTGCTTCTGATCTTGGGCACCGGCCAGGCGCTTAATAATCTCATCGGGGATATGCACGCCGGCGACATTGTTGCGAATCCACTCCGCAGACTTGGCCGAGGCCAGTGGGCCTACACCGGGCAAAATAAAGACTTTTTCGTGCAGCCCCAAATCACGCACTTTGGCCATATAGGTTTTCAGCATATCGATATCAAAACAGTACTGGGTCTGAATAAACTGGGCACCGGCGGCAACTTTTTTGGCCAGTCGCAGGGGCCGATAATCAAAAGGTGGGGCAAAGGGGTTTGCTGCCGCGCCTAAAAACACCCGAGGTGGCGAGGTGATTTTGCGGCCACTGAGAAACTCACCTTTGTCACGCATACCACTGAGCATTTGCAAGCTGGTCATGCAGTCCATATCAAATACTGGCTTGGCTTGCGGATGGTCGCCGGATTGAACACCGTCGCCGGTTAAACAGAGTATATTCGACACGCCCATGGCGGAGGCACCCAGCACATCACCCTGCATGGCAATGCGGTTCCTGTCGCGACAGGAGATCTGCATAATCATCGAGTAGCCAAGGCGGGTTAACAGCGCACACATGCCGACACTGGACATATGGCAGTTAGCACCGGAACCATCGGTGGCGTTTATCGCATCCACATAGCCATCAAACAGCGCGGCGCGGTCAAATACTTCTTGGGGATCCGCGGAATCTGGTGGTGCTATTTCTGCTGTCACGGCAAAGTGACCGGCGCGCAAAACTCGCTCAAAGCGACCCGGGGAATCATGCCCAGGCAATATTGGCAGGTTCTCTCCCGCTAGGGGTTCATCATCAAAGATCACAGGCTCTCTCCCGAGCTGGCGCTCAATTTTTTACGCACGGCCCGAAGCCAGGCACTGGTGCCTTTAAGGCGCACATCCACAGGGGCCTGAATCACTTGAATGGTGGACTCTAGATCGCCAACCCTCTTGCTGCCCTCCCAGGAGGTCACCCAGACGCAGACCATGTTCGGGTCAACCTCACAGTTGCCATTGCTGCGCACACCGCCACAGGGGCCATTGCGCAGAGTTTTAGGGCAGTTCATTGGGCAGGCCATCCCAGTTTCACCTAAGGTGCACTGACCGCAGGACTGGGAGTCGAAGAGCAAGCCTTTGACAAGCTTTTCCAGCGCGGCAAAACCGCGATCTAAACGTGGGTAGCCAATGCGTTTAAATAGCGGATGCAAAAATACCAAGGCGCTTTCTATAATCTGATAGACGCGGCGCAACCAGCGCGCATTCTCCACAGACCAGTAACGAAGCCTTTTCACGCGGACTCTACTCTGAGGCCTTTGCTGGCCACTAGCGCCTTGATGTCGAGGTCGGAATAGGCGGCCTCGATAGCCTCAGCAAACTGCTCCGCCAATTCCTGAGGACTGCCCTCGCCTTCAATTGAACTGGTGATCCGGCGCCAGTCTTCTAAATACTCGTCGCTGCCGCCCTTGCCTGCGCGCATCGCGGCGCGATCTATGGCCGCCTGAAAGCGATGACTGAGTAGCGCCTTGCCCCGCACTCGGCCACTTTTGACCAGAATCTGAGCTGGGATATCACGCCAAAATACTTCGATTTTTTGCATCTGGTGGCTCTCTCTAGGGGCTCTTTGTAC
>JGI20154J14316_10002516_pt1 | contig 15409 bp, 14 predicted proteins | sample COG_04_FD_14316 | JGI IMG/M metagenome (IMG submission 14316) | reverse complement strand
CTTATTGAACAATATCAATGGAATACTGCCGTAATATCCGGACTCAATGCATTCACCGCCATGCTCATATCTATTTCAAACTATTTAAAATTAGAATCCTCCACACAAATTTTCTATAATACAGCTACACAATTCGACAAACTTGAAAATAGTCTTGAATTTGTCGCTAGCAAATTCATGTTTATTCAATCAGAAGACGAGAAATCTCAAATCGTTTTCGATAAAATACTTGAAGTTGAACAGAAAATTTCTGAAATCAAAGAATGGAACTCTATTTTCCTTCCTAACGAAATCCGACGCACATTCCCCATTATATGCAACATCAACATCTTTTCATTTATCAAACGAATGGAATGCAATAAAAAACTTCTTATAGCCAAGTTTCAAGACGTCAAAAATGAAATTCGACACATTGACCATCGAAAAAATACTAGACACAGAGAACGTTCTCGAATGAACAAACGTCTCGAATTTCTTAACAATATTAAGGAAAAAATAAGAGATGAACTTGGTCATTATCGTAACGCATACAGCTACATTGACGAACTTTTCACACTGGAAATACAATTTGCTCAAAATAATCAAGGCCTTTTTCAATTCTTCAAAACGTTTTCGGGATTTTATACGACAAATCCATGTAAAGACAAAAAAGGNTCCAATCCTATTGTCGACAAGTATTTACATTTCTCATGCACCAATTAATTTGTTACTCTACTGCCTTATTTATACGACGCTGATACACTTTCCAATAACAAGGACTGTTATAAACCACTTTTACATCCTTTCCTGAATTCATTCTTTTCATTATAAAATCCCCAACTTCCTTGTTTTCATCTATATTCATTTGTATCATTACTCTTTTGAATTTCACTTCTGCGCGTAATGGAATCTCGAATATACCCTTTATTTCTCCTACATTCATTCTCGTAAATATCGATTTTACATAATTCAACTCTATGGTATTTTCAAGTCTAGGTATACATAATGTTATATTCATTTTTATGAGCTTTTATTGAAACAATGTGGTAACTACACATCGTTTCAATTTTGTTTAATACGGATTTATAGAACTCTCCCCTATGCTATGTTTGCATGTCCTACCGTGGAACAATAATTGTGCTGTATCACGTAATTCTTTTCGGAAAATACATTATTTAATAATAGACATTCGGTAATATTCTATTGTGCAGTTGTGATACAGTTAGTTATAAGAATACGCCTTTATATCGATTCTTCGTCATTTAGTTATTTTTGAGCGTTTGTTTCATTAGATACTAATCGTATCTCATTTTAATTAATGGAAACTGAATTCGAATTAAATACCTCATGGGAAAATGAATATATTCGAACCACACAAGGTGAAGTCACCTATTCACCTGAACCCATGAACAATGTTACTGCACATATTCTCTATATCAACCCCGAAAATAAAGTTCAACACTCTATCTCTAAAATTATTCCTCTCGATATTATTAATCATTCTACAGGCAGTCAACTTTCAGAATCTTCACTTATGCAATTCATTCAATCCAATCGCGAATTCAATCAAAAAAGATATCAATGTGACGGTATTTCTCACTATTGCCTCACGATTGACCCAACGTCTCTGTTTAACCAAATTCATACGACNGATTTCTCNATCGACTCNAAACCCTATTTTACCTCTTTCGATATTCCTCGCACTATCACCTTTCCTCCATCGCTTTTTGTCTTTCATTCTCTTAACGGCATTTGGATCATTTTTAGAGAACTTATCTTAATCGAAGAACCTAAAAAACTTGTTTCTATCATCAAAAAAACAACTCCTAGCTCTTCTCAAAAACCTAAAAAAACGAAACGGGTTCGCATCTCAAATGACCTCCCTACTATGTCCAAAACTCGTAAACGTCTTTAAGAAAACCATTTAATGATTCATTCATTATCTATCTATTCTAATGAATTTTCCCGATTTACCCGAAATAAATCATGTTCAACATGTTCACGAGTCTATCGTCCAACTATGGACTTCCATTTCTCGCGAGTCTGATTACCAACATGAGTCTCTCATGAATTATCGTCAACAACTCGTTGATATTCTTCAAACCATTAAACGTCACCTTAATACACCAGAACAAACTATTCAACAAGCCATCTTCCTTTCTATTCTGAAAAATATGTTTTGCTTCCTTGCTTATACACGGGACATTCATTGTGGTATGGGACATCGACAAACCACATACATGATGCTCGACGCATGGTATGACTGCTATCCTATATTAGCCGGTGTCGCATTTCAAACCATTATTAAGGGAAATCAGTCACAATTTGGATACGGCTCATGGCGCGACATTTCTGGCTTCTATAATTATTCAGGCAAACACAGCTCCAGAGGATTCGAACACCCTCTCATTGATGTATCGGTACGCTTCATGAACTCTACACTGCGTAAAGATTGGCGCTCCTTCAATAAAAAGGGCACTATTCACACCAATATCGCAAAATGGATTCCTAGAGAAAAATCTACACATTCTGAACTATTTAACCGTCTCGCTAACGATTGGGGGCGACGTTTTACACCTCACTTCTTTTCTAGCGCCAACTCAGTCGATTCCGAATTCGCAGCCGTTCGGAAATGCAAAACAAAATATCGCAAAATGATTGTCCAACTCACTCGCGTCATTAACCCAATCGAACACAATATGTGCGCAAATGATGAACATTTCGACCAAACTTCTGTCCCAAATTCGGCTCTCGCCAATAACTGGGACCGAATTCGCGAACACTACATTCAACCAGAATCGAATGTTCATGAAAAATCGTCTTACCCTCCGCTCACATATGGCTTTTCATTTCCATCACATCTTGATAAATTCGTTAAACTTGCTATTCGCATTGTCGAAAATACCGACGATTCTACCCAAAAGTCGGAGGAAATTTCCCAATTAAATACACATTGGACCTTTTTATTAAACAAATGGCATGCTGCAGTTGAGCCCACAGCCATCGCTGTTATTCAAAATGAATCCGTCTCCATTCACGACCCTTCATTACACCGCGCCATCGCACATGCATGTATGATTGCACATAAATCGGGCATTAAACGCATATTGTTTGCTTCACATTCACCTATTTGGATTAATCTCGAAAATTGCACCGGTTTTGTAGCATTCATTCGCACTATTTATCAGGCTATACAGGACCAAGTCACTTCCTGCTCTAATTTAGACAATGCTATCTCCTTCCTTGGAGTTAATCACCCATTCTATCCCATCGTCGTCACACAAAATGGTCATTGCTATCCATACAATACTCAACCCGAATTTTTACACTTTTTTGAAATTATGGACAGTAAACGTTATGAAAATATGCAAAACGCTTACCACAATGCTGGTTGTGTGAATTAATTATTACCTAACATTCGTATTTGTCTTTCTTGCCTGACTGATGTTCGTTCCGTTTGCAACCTTTCTGTCGCCATCCTTTTTCTACCATCTTCACTTTTCACTTTATGTGCAAAATTTGTAATTATTTCATTATACACTTTGCCACTTGTTCTACGAAAAATACCATCTATTCGACCACGGGTTTCTAACGGCAATGGACGCTTTGATGGTTCGGATAATATCACATTCTTCAACTCTTCGTTATATTGATATAAGAAATTTTTATCTTTCACAGTTGGTGTATCACATTGAATCAATCCCGAAACGTTTAATTCCAATAAATACATCATCGACAATCCGTAATTATCCCACGATTTATATGTCTTTGTTAACTCCTTCCATGTCTCTAACCATGTTTTGCCTTTAAACTCACCTACCCATTTTTTTAAACCGGTTTTTGCTTGCGTTTTTTCATTCACATTTATTAACGTCATTTTATCAATGTGCGAATTACATAACGCCTCCATCGGCTTTATATCTGTTATCGGGGTTCTCAATAATTCTTCCAATACCGAATACTTCTTTTTTGTTCCTATCTGTCTGGCTACATATGAAAGTAATATTATTTCTATGCACCATGGTATATACGAATCTATCTCTACACCAAAAGGGGATTTTGCATTTTCTTTATATTCATCCATATTTAATAACCTCGTTTCATATGATAATCCAAAATCTATTATTATTGGGTCGTTTCCTTCACCCTCATACATGACGTTATTGGATTTTAAATCCATATGCAACACCCCTTTTGCATTCATTATCGAAACACTTTCTAGCAAATATAAATGTGTCTCTGCTACTATTTTACAATATTGTCCTGCGTTCTGTTCTGATGAAACGTCCTTCTTTATTAACAGGTTATGCAAATATTTGTCCAATGTAAACTTTCCTAGGTATTTCAATTTGGATGATATATATTTTGTTTCCTTTTTCTTTCTTTTTCCACGAACATACATCTTACATGCCGACAATTCAGTTTCCGTTATTTTCGCATAATTCAAACCGCAAGACTTTATTATCGGACCAAACCTAAAATTATATTTCGGAATCTGTTTGATGAGTTTTCCTATGTTTATTTCCTGTTTACTGTTTTTATCGTCCGATTGCACCTTGGATATATACCCCTTATTTTCGGACTTTTCATCTTGACAAGACACTTCCGGGTTATATACACAACCATATGTTCCCTGTCCCATTATGTATAAATCCTTTTTATCCGAGTCAGCCATTGTTCTTTGTATAATATCTCAAGATAGATTTCTATCATTCACTTACAGCAATAAAAATACACACTTTTGTGTATTTTTATTATTTTTTTGGAGTTTCTTAAAGCCATTTACACTTTTCGTGCTGAATAAAACCTGTTTTTATATGTTTTTTTCAACTTTTCTACCATATCCATTGTTAATTCTCCTCGTTGATTCTTTATCAACATAAACTCCGACAGGATTTGGTCCCGATTACCATTGCAATAAATATTATATGCTTCCGCCTGAGAAAGAGTATTCATGATTTTTCCATTGTTCTTTACCACATTATTTATATCCATCAATTGCATCTGAATATATTCATCCATTTCACTCAGAAATCCTCGACTAAACCTATTTTTGCATTTGATACCCGGGTTTGACCTTTCTTGTGGATTTATATTAGTATCTCTCTTCTTATGATAATATCGAGCACTCTTAAACATTTTATCTAAAACATCACCTTCGAATCCTTCCGATTCCATTCGAATACGCTCTGAATATAGAAGATTTTTTATTGTTTCATGACTTAACCACGCGCTCCACGCCTCGGTAAACTCCTGGCGTGTTGTATTTTTGTTCATGTTTGCAAAATCTGCTAACATCAACTTCACCTTCTCCGTAAAATCAAAACGATACCTTTTAAACTCCATTTTTTGTTCACAATTTTGTTACCACTCTAGCATATGCTAATAAACCTTTCAATTTTATTCGCGATTTAGATACTCCTCTTTGTATCTTTCATATCCTTCCTTTGCTATACTCTCCATCACACGCATTGTGTATCCATAAGAACAACCCGAATGACCGGACGATATGTCTTGTTCTCGCATCTTCGCATCTATTCGTTCCGTTTCTGCTGTCGTGCTAAACATAAACCCTTTCCCGTCTGGTGGAGAGTATGTTCGTAACCAATCCCATAATTCACACTCTGTTATCGCCCAATGTGCATTCACCAAATACGGCACAATCGGATCATTCATGTAATCAAAACTTCCATCTCCTATATCCATTATTATATTATAAGGTGTATATTCAAATATACAAATTTTTTATATTGTTTGCATGTTACGTAGTAAAATACGTAACCCACATATGTTTTGTGGTGGTCGCTCTCATTCGGGGTCGAACCGAAGACCTTGCGATTAACAGTCGCATGCTCTAACCAACTGAGCTATGAAAGCGCTTTCCTGCACGGGGAATTGAACCCCGACCTCGGCCTTGAAAGGGCCATATCCTAACCGTTAGACTATGTAGGATTTATAGCAAGAGATGGTTTCGATCCACCCACCTTTGGCTTATGAATCCAACGCGCTGCCTCTGCGCCATCCTGCTTTGCAATAAGCCCCACTCTCCTCGCTTATTGCTGTGAAACCCCTTTATGTGAAGCATATAATTCTCTATTTATTTGGTTTCTCCATTTCCTCTGAGACTTCTGGTTCTAGACCAAGGGATTGTCTCTTCCCTTCACCCGATGTCGGGCTTGAACCGACGACCACCAGCTTAAAAGGCAGGCGCTCTACCAACTGAGCTAACCGGGTAAAAAAGCTCTTACCGAGACTTGAACTCGGGTTTCAGGATTCAAAGTCCTGAGTGATAACCACTACACTATAAGAGCCATATTTTTTACAATTTATTATACTTTTTTACACTTTATACAGGTTATTGCACGAAGAGGGGTTCGAACCCTCGCAGCTGACGCTACCAGGTCTTAAGTCTGGCTCCTTAGACCACTCGGACATCCGTGCAGGTGGATAAGTTTAGAGTCCTTCCACGACTTTGCTCAAATGCGGACTCGAACCGCAGACCTTCGGCTCATAAGACCGACGCTCTAACCAACTGAGCTATAAGAGCTATTACGCCGCGTGTGGGGGACTCCTCGACGTATAATTATATGCTCTATTCTTTAACTCGTTATATTATATATATTGCCTATGCCCGCAAGAATCAATATGAACATGGTTATGCATTCGTCCACGCCTACTATTTATTCCGATAATAATCCCACGATTTCTCCCTTTTCTGACCACTCATCGTTTGTTCTCTATTTAGAACCTATCTACAATTCATTTCTACAAACATACCAAAATATTATTACTCTCGATAACATTCCCAATGGACCCCTTTCTAATATGGTTTCTCGCATTCAATTCCCTAAATTATCACCCTTTCAAACCGCGTCTAACACTTTCCGCAGCGGACAATGCGTTCCTACACTTCTTCGTTACCCCACGCCTCGAGTGGGTAATCCTTTCAAACAAAATGATGCGTTCATGGGTGCCGATGATATTCCTTCCGTATTATCATATTTACAAACACACGGATATCGCATTGAACAGTATGACCGTCACCTTAACCATCTTATTGACGGGGTTTCGTCTACTCGTTTTTCAGGCAATCGCAAAATTATAGCTATGGTTTCTACATTACCCGCTTAAAATGTCCAAGGTTACTCTTTTATTATTTTTGTATACCATTTTATGGTCTTATACTCTAACTATGCGTTTCACACAAACTATTCATAAAAATATGTTACAAATCGGGTATTTGGGATTAAATCATAATCCTATTGGAAACGCTCGAGTTTTTGTCCAAGATAACACNGCTCAATTAGCATTTATGGAGATTTTACCCGATTTTCGACGTCAGGGACACGGTAGCAAACTTCTTTCGGAGACCGAAAACACTCTACGAAATACCCACCATGTGACTGAAATCAATCTACTCGCATGGCAACCCTACAGTTCCAGCGAAGTTATCGATTTTTATAAGAAAAATGGCTATGTTGTCTCAAACGAGAAGACCGAACTGTATGACGACTCCTCGAAAATGTGGGATTTGGTTCAAATGCATAAAATTCTTGCTCCTTCAGTATACAACTGGCCTTGATGTGTAAAACACGCGGAGATAGCTCCTACAATAAATAAAATTTAACGAATTCTATTTATTTCTACCATCTTTTATTTCATAATGTCCAAGATTCATTATATAACACAGAATATACTACTATTTATCAACTTTTTTACCCATGAACTCTTCCATGTGTTTATTAAATTCATCAGCACGCCGATTCCTTTCTGCTGCTGCGATATAACGGGGATTCTCTCGAGTTCTTATCGTTTTATTAACCTTCTTTCGTTCCTTTTGTTTTCTTCTCGTTTCGTCTTGTCGGGTCTTCGCGTATTTGTCGGGGTCTATTAATTTCAACATCTTCTTTTCTTTACCCTTATTTTTCTTATTCATATTTTCCCTCTTTCGATTTCTTTCCTTTATTTCATCATTCATCTCTTCTGCCTCTTCCAAATATGCCTGGTTTCGATCCTTCTTATCTTTTTTAGTGAATTTAACCATTTCTATCGAATCTCTAGATGCGTCTGAATGATATTCATTTTCAGCACTATCAAATGTTACACCCTTTTTNAATGACTCATTCTTTAATGATTCATTTTTACCATCCTTTTTTGCGCGTGAACTTCCAACTCCCCCTCCCTTGCATTTTTTTCTTATTCGATTCTTTTTAGTCTTGGTCATTTCTTATATATTCACGACATATTAAAGATATAATTTACTTTTCAACATGTTTGTGTTAGAAAATGTTAACACTGGTCTCTGTGTAAACCCTCTAAAGGTTAAATAAGCCAAGATATTGTTGTAAAAATGCAATATACTCTTATCTTTATCATCATGAAAATGAATAAATCCATTCGTTAATGCCCCCTGAAACTCATTCTCTTTACGTTCATAATAATCCGCACTCGTTTGGTCATCTTCGCAACCACTTATCTTTACAATGTTACACAAGTTTTCCAAATCGTCTATCGTATATGACGTATCATTTTCGATTATATCTCCACCCTTGTAACGATACGGCAAATTCAAATTACTTCCCGAGTTACAACAATCCATTAATACGAACACCTTTGACGTTTTCTCCAAACCTTCCACGAAATTCTCCTGCAACCATCTATCTGTTATCACACCACTTGTAGCATAATCAGATGGACATATCACCTCACTTTTTAAATCTTCTTCGCGAAATGAAGTCACATTTGACCCGTGTCCAGAATAACTTAACCATATCTCCGAACCAGGATTCTTATGCGAAAATATTACCAAGTTTAATAATTCTTCTTCTATAGTTTCACGCGTTGCCTCCGAATTTTTTAATGTCGTTATATCTTCCTCCATGAAACAACACCTTCCTTGCAAAACCTCTTTTATATTATTCATATCGTTCACACAACCCTGTAAATCATCCTCTTTCATTTGGTCTTCATTGTAATTTATTCCTATTATGAGTGCATGTTTCTCACCCGATACCGTGTATATTGTATTCTTTTCTTCAACCAATGCAATCGCCTCGTTCATCTCTTCTATTGCGACCTCTTGTAACAGCAGCTCTTCTTTCAAGTCTTCTGATGATATTGTTTCATTACTTGTATCACTATTTGTATCCTCTATTGTATATTCTACATTCACCTCTTCTTTTTGCGGTGTTATACCACACATTGATAGTAAAGTTGAAAAAAATGAACCCATCTATGCATTAACCGTTCATTTAATATTTTCACAATTTTTTATCCGGATGTCGGGGGTCATAGTTGTGGAGGAAGGGCATCTCATATAGCCGCTCATGCACTAGGACACCCCGTCACCCACCCCCAACGGAACTATCCACCGGAACTCCCCCACCCCAGCCTTTAAGCCCAGCCCTGCACCAAACCCCCTATTTCCACTTATCGGGAAATGAGTGGGATATCGGTTTACCGGTATTTTATCGGGAAACGAGCACCGTTTTTGGTCCATTTAATCCTCACTCTTTTCAAGTGCAAAAAAAGGCGTAAACCCGCATAAAATTGATACCCTTTTTCTGGTGTAGAGTAGTGCCGATGAGCTCCTAACTTAGCTCATCGAATAGTGGTTAATAATATAATATGTAAAGTTAGACACAGATAGCGTGAAAAGCACTTCCCTCGACGGTGTATAAATGTTGTGCATTCAATAATAAATCCAATTGAATGTATAGCCGGACGACCCTGAAAATCGTCCCGTTCCCTCTGTGTAATGTGAAAATATAATGAAAGTCTGTTGTATCAGTTAAACCCACAACACCTTAACCGGTAGTGTGGGGTAATTTGTTGGATTGGTGGAGTAGGCCCCCACCATGAAAATGAGTTTGACGCGATATTATCTGTAACTGGTCATAACAGTGCTTATTATAGTGTTTTATGACTTTGTTGCTTGGATGATTAGTTACTTTGGAACGTAATGCATCGGTTTTAGTTTAGAATTGCACTACAATTGAATATAGGGAAAATGAAATAACGAACGCACGGTACGCCTTCGCCCCCTAATTCATTTTCCAAGTCGATAACCTCTTTCAGTAGAGAGATCGGCGAAATCCGTGTCGAAAGCGGAAAGCAATCCTGGGGGCCACCTGTTTTTTTTCGAACGCACGAGAACACCAAAAAAGGCCCGAAATCGCATAAAATTGAAAGGTCTTTTTGACTACGAATTGGGAGCATCTAACTTAATAGTTATTAATCGTTTCAACAATCATGTCCGCAAACACACAAACCAACACCGTCGTCGCTACCCAGGAGAAGAAGGAGAAGAAGCCCACGCTCTCTGCTAAGTATTCCAAATTCCTCGTGTTCGGCTACGGCTTCGTGAAAAGCCTCGAGTCGCAAGGCGTCATCAGTGCCGAGGGCGTGGAAACCGCATTCGCGGAACTCAAGCTCATGTCCTCCGTCGAGGAGCAAACCCAGCTATATGAAAGCTTCCTTGCCCAATCTAAGGAAACCAGCAAGGTTATGCGCAAGTTCGTCGCACTGCGCAACAAGCCTCCTAAGGCTCCTAAGGCTCCCCGTGCAAAGAAAACCGCAAAGAAATCTGAGTCATCCGACGCCGACGAGAAGAAGCCTCGCGCAAAGAAGACCAGTCGCGTCGAAAATGACTCCGAAAACGACCTCGTCAGTCAAATCGTAACCGCCGCTAACACCGTCGACACCGCTCCAGGCAAATCTAAGGAGGAGAAGGAAGCCGAGAAAGCCGCCGCTAAGGCAGCAAAGGAAGCCGAGAAGCTCGCCGCTAAGGAAGCTAAGGAAGCCGAGAAAGCCGCCGCTAAGGAAGCTAAGGAAGCCGAGAAGGTCGCCGCTAAGGAAGCCAAGGAAGCCGCCGCTAAGGAAGCCAAGGCAGCCAAGGAAGCTGAGAAGCTCGCCGCTAAGGAAGCAAAGGCAGCATCAAAGAAAAATACTAAGGCTGTCGAAGCTCCCGCGCCAGAGGCTGTCGAAGCCCCCACTCAAGTAGAAGAGACCGAGGAGGAAGAGGAAATCCACACTCAGGAAATCGTTATCGGAGGCAAGTCATATCTTCTCGACGAGGAGAACAACGTTTACTCTGTCGACACTCACGAGCAAATCGGCACCTTCAACGCTGAGAATCAAACCATCAGCGCTGACCTTTAAACATATATTCTTACGCATATTTAACATCTCATAAAAAGTAAAAAGTCCAAAACATAAAAAGTAAAAAATAAAAAAGTATAAAACACACTTTTTTATTTCCGCGTTGAACCACTTAAACTCTGCTGTCTATTTAGTATAAAGAAATATTTCCATGTCTTATTGTTCCTATTGCAACTACTTCGCATCCACCAACTCACGTCTCCGACGCCACCTAGACACCGACAAACACGCGCGCAACTTCATGCTCGTCGATGCTGGCATTCAAGACCTCGTTGAACCACCCCGGGACGAAACATACGACGACCTTCCCGACCTTATTCCTATCGAACCACTCTGTGACGAAATAGACGACGACCTTCCCGACCTTATTCCTATCGAACCACTCTGTGACGAAATAGACGACGTCCCTGACCTCGTTCATACCAATGATGAAGCGCCAGAACTCATTGACGTTTCTCTAGACACGTTCGACCTCGAACTTACTCCTATCGACGAGTCCACACGCACTTTAGCCAAAACTTCGTTCGACATCACCTCTTCCATTTCACAATTCTTCGACGACTACCCATTCGCATTCCATCTTTTACATGCTATCGGCTTCTTCGGACTCATTTTTTTTAAAACAACCCGAGAAACACCCCCTTTAGTCGATTCTAAATAGGGTTTTATCTCTTCATATTTTATAATTATTTGAAATGAGTAGTAGAGGTTTACCAAAAGCAACGTATACCGGTGATGGCTACAATACTACATTAGAAACCGAGGGTAATACGGTGAGGGCAGATGGGGGTCGTGCGGCCCGACAAGCAAAGTTCACAGCTTTATGGACTGGATTGGGTTACACATCCGCATCCCAGTTTAATAAAAGATTAAAAAATAACCAATGTGAACAAGCCGATTTGGATATTTACCTTAATGCGTTAGTCAAAGCCGACGAGGACCCGGGGGATTCACTGGATGTTCTGATAGAACAACTGAATACAACGAAAATGGGTGGCGGAGGCATGCGTCAAGTTGGGGGAAACCTTGTTGGCCTTTTAGCGCTACACATCAAAATATTTAAAAAACCGGCGGGGGAAGTTGCTATGTTATCGGTGGGTGCAAGTCTGCTACTTCTTCAAAACACCATCATATTATTAGATTCTCTGCCTAATTGTTTTATGTATTTTGCTGGGGATTTTCTAAAACATGTGCTTGATTGGATGATGAATTTATGTAAAGAGTTGTATGATAATAGGGAAGATATTGCAACAGGTTTTATATCAGGTGCTAAAACAGCTGCTGATGCAGCCGGTCCCGCAGTAGTTGCGACCCCCGGCGCAATATTAAATATATTAAGAGGTGTAGATGCATTGGGGATGCGATTCGCAGGATGGTATAATCCCCCGGATAATGGCTTACGGGAAATAATGGATGCGGTAAAGAGACGCAATGAAGAACATCATGCAATGATGGATCAACTGGCCGCTGAGCAAGCGGAGGTGGCAGGCAAGGAAACGGACAGAACTATGGAGCTTCAAAAGAAGAAGTTTGTTGCTCAAAAAAAGGTTGATTCGAGGACTGCGATACGGGAGGCGAGTGAGGCTGCGGGTAGGTTGCATGAACAATTAACTGAAGAAATCGCTGGTTTAGACCATCAGCTTGTTATGGGCGAAGTGCGCAAGGGCAAGGGCAAGGGCAGGGGGGGTAAACACGCAACCAGAAAACGTGGTAAACACAGTTCGAAAAGAGCACCTCGCAAAACCAAGACCACACGTAAGAAGAGACGCGGAAAGAAATAGGTCCAAGATTTCGCAAAACACATAAAATAATGATTTTTGAGCCATTATTTTACCCGACCTTCTTGGACATACCCCCATTGAGTCTTTGTATCATAGGTCTTTCGAGGAAAACGTTTTAGTGTATTGGTTCATCTTTTCAACTATTATTAATAGGGTATGTCCAAGATTGGTATACTATACACTGTAAAACCCGCGAATCGGACGGTATAAGCGCCCTTCGGGCGCGTCTTGGACACTTTTCACCCCATAATCCTTCAAATACTACTTATCGGGAAATGAGTGGGATATCGATTATTGAGTAGGATATCGGGTTTTGAGTATGTACTCAAGATGACCAAACACAAATGTTTACACATGTTGACGCTAAAGGTTCCGAAGGTTCCAATAAATATACTTGCGAGAGTTGCAACTATCATACGAGCAGATTAAGTCAATTCAATAAACATTTATTGACTGCAAAACACAAAATGTTTACAAATGTTGACGATAGAACGCAAAAAAGTTCCAAAGCTTATGTGTGCATAAGAAAAACTGCGATTTTACTCCTCCAGCCTTGGAGAATAGCGTAGTAGATCCCAAGGAGATTCCCCCAAAAACCCATATAAAGTTCCCACTTTCATATATCCCACAAGAAAAACTATAAAGATAAAAGAGTTGGTACTTTCTGCAAATGGAAGTTTTTAAAAAGTTCCAAATAAGATATTCCAACCTTTTATTCAGAATCGCTTTTTATGAAAAACGGACATGACTGCATAATGCTTTGTTTTACAAATCGCGAAAAACCAATTGGCTGCAACCACTTTTCCGAGATTTCGAATTATATTTGTGCGGAAAGGGTTTAGGCATTTTATCTGTTATCATAATATAGATAACAATGGTAATGCCGAAAATGCCGAAAAATGCCGAAAAATATGTTTGTGAAGATTGCAACTTTAAATGCAGTAAATTAAGTAATTATAATACACATTTGTTGACTGCAAAACATAAAATGATAACAAATGGTAACCCAAATACTGACGATAAACCCCCAAAAAATGCTAAAGCATATGTGTGTGATTGTGGTAAATCCTATAATTTTTCGTCTGGGTTATCGAGACACAAACGGAAATGCGATTTTACTCCTCCAGCCTTGGAGAATAGTGTGGTAGAGCCAATAGCCGGTGGTGATATGAATAAATTTGCGATTGATATGAAGGAAATAGTGATGTTATTGGCTACAACTCAAGCTAGAAACCAAGAAAGTCAAAACAATAACATAAAACTGCTCATAGAAAACCAAGAAAAAATGACTGCTAGTCAACAAGGAGCGCTAATAGATGTGGTGAAGGCGTTACCTCCGATGGGTGGGACACATACGAACAGTCATAATAACAACAATACATTAAATTTTTATTTAACGCAGACATGTAAGAATGCCGAGTCGATACACGATTTCACAGACCGTTTTGTGGAGCGAAGTTCGGAGTTTTTCAATAACAATTATCGAGAGATAGCGGAAGACCAGACGAATTTTGCGTCGGGCATAATGGACATATTCTGGAAATGCATGGAAGAGAAGCCGCAAATCGAAAAATTCATTCAGACAACAGATGTGAAGAACGGTGTTTTGTATGTGAAAGAGAAGAAGAAGAATGAGCAGCGTCAACTTTGTGGAGAGGCTGAATTCGTCAAACATATGGACGGATTTGAGAAGGCTGGTTTGAACATAGGACACGAGATGAACAAGGTTATTTTCCCGATGAAAATGAAATTTGTTGAAACATTAACAGCAGAATGTGGGTCACCTCCTCAGGAAGAAGATTTTGATGATGAAGACGAATATGAGAATGCCCTTCATAAGTTCAAAGAGAGAGTCGGGGACATGAAACAGAGGTTGTCTAGACAGACATACAATGCGACCACATTGTTTGATAAGAAGCCTCAAAGAGAAGGAATACTGATAAAGACCAAAAGGCAGGGGGCTGCCGCCCCCCTGCGACCCCCTGCTCTTACTTAATTCGGCAATCGAGAGGTATCCTATATATTGGGGTGTTTTCGGACAGGTCCCACATAAGGGTCCCACATAAAATTGATGGTCATTTTCTTTTACCATTGACTGGAATCAAATGAAACTACTAGTATTTCGAATCGAAAATGACCGTTCTTGCTGAAACGTTGCTCCTTCTTGGCTTCTTTATCTTAGTAATGGTTAGAGAACTATGGAAACTATCCAATGACGACTAACAACACCCCACAACGACTCCAATCGTTACTGCTTGTTTTACACTACAATAAGAATCACTCATGTATTATTTGTTCATATTTTTCTTGATTCCCTTAAAAGTCCAGCGAAGTTCCAACCTTTTCAATCACAATTATCGAGAAATTTTGCATCCCCCATAATGCACATCTTCGGGAAATGCAGGGGACCCCACGCTATGACTTTTTGCCATGTGACCACCCCCTATTTATTTTGGAGGCAGGGGGCTGCCGCCCCCCTGCGACCCCCC
>JGI20154J14316_10002514_pt1 | contig 15419 bp, 15 predicted proteins | sample COG_04_FD_14316 | JGI IMG/M metagenome (IMG submission 14316) | reverse complement strand
CAATTTTCTTACTAATAATAATATTGGTATAATTTATATGAAAACCATGAAAAATTTAAGGAAAAAGGGACGCAATGCGTTAACTAAACGCAGACGTTCAAAAAAAACCAAGGGAGGAAAACGAAGAAGAAACCAAAATAAAAATAAAACAAAAAAACGTCGTCAAAGAGGCGGTACTTTTGAAAGTGAAAAAGCAGAAATACTAGATGAATACGATAGAGAAATGGAAAAAGCACGTATATTATATCACGACTATAATAAACGGACGGACGATGATAATAGCATTCACCACGCGGGTCTAAAACGTATTGAGGAACATAATGAACGGGCGATCGATTTTCAAATTGCTGATAAAATTTATGTAGATGCAGAAAATACTTTGAAGGAAAAAATTGAAGCACTTAATAAAAAATATAAGATAACAGGAGGGGTAGGTCCTAGAGATGAAAGTATTGAGAACTTTAACCAATATTTCGGGGATGATTCAGAATTAGAACGTTCTGCTGATTATCCATATATATATTTTCGAACAATGATTGAACGCATAGATCATTTTAATACAAAATATCCAAATAGTAAAGGAAAAGAAATGTTAATGGCTAAAATTAAAAGAAAAATAAATGAGACTAGGGGGGCAGTTATAATAAATTTTATTAGTCATTTAATTGGAAATGTAAGAAATAGTAATGATAAACATGATTTATTAGAACATATTCGAATCAACTAATTCATTCACCACCCTCATTACGTGGCGTCTCCATTGTTCAATATTTGTCTTTTCTTCCATCCAACTATCAATATCATTATTTTTAAAATATTCTTTACGAACAGAATAAGTATTATGTTCATCAAGAAATAACGTTAAACATTTCCACATATCATGTTCAACCGGATAATCAACCCGAACTGGACCTGTTGTTTTTTTGGGAGTTATAGAAGTAGATAATTTCAGCAAACGTAAAATATCATCATTTACAATAATAGATAAATTGTTGTTTAATTGCGCATATGGTTTTCCTCGTGTATTATATATTGTTTTTTCGATAACAGTTTCTTCACAATTCGTAGTCATTTTAATATATGCGGTTATATTAAAATAAAGAATACTAAATATAAAAAATTGATTTGTTAATTTGAAATGACAATTAACAACTCAAATGAATACGAACGACAACATGGATACTATGGAAATTAAAGTTAATTTTGAAAATGCTCGTTCTGAAAGACAGCGCGTCAATAATTTACTCGTATTTGATGCTCTAAAAGAAAGGAACATATTGAGGTTGAAAGAAAATGTCAATTCAAATGAAGTAGAACGAGTAAAACACGAGCTCGGCGAACTTGATATTGGATTAGATATAAAGAATGAGGAAAAAATATTTAAATATTTATTTAGCCAGGGGGATGTTTTTCACAAAATTCTAAGTGGTAGAATATCAAAGTTGGCATCTCGACAAGGAAGTAAAGACGAGGAATTGCAAATTAAAATATGTAATATTACTGGGAGTAAATATGGCGTATATATCGAAAATCTATCCGCTACCGCATTTCGAGCAATTAAAAACGAAAAACAAATCATTACGAATGAACAACTAAAAAATAAGAATGTTCAAAAATGTGATTGTTTGAAATCGTTCGACGCAAAAATAAGGGGTAAAATAAACGGCTGGATTTGCGCAAAAGTATGTTTTGGGTCAGGAGGACACCAAGATAATGTATTCTCGGAAATTTATCACTATTGTGATTGGGTTGAAAAATATAAGCAAGAAGATGATGAAATCTTCGTTATGTTGGTGGATACCGATTTACTAAAACTATTGAACGAACTAAAAGAGAAAACGAAACACATTAAAAATTTGTATATATTTGACCATATTGAATTTCAAAAATATATAATAAAAAATTTTAAAACACCCGAAACAGAAAGTACACCTGAAACAGAAACTACGCCTGAAAAAGAAACTACACCTGAAACAGAAACTACGCCTGAAAAAGAAACTACAACTGAAACAGAAACTACAACTGAAACAGAAACTACAACTGAAACAGAAACTACAACTGAAACAGAAACTACAACTGAAACAGAAACTACACCTGAAAAAACAAATATGGACAATTACAATAAAAAGGCATTAGATGTATTAACCACAGAAAGTGTAAAAGCAGGAGTTGAATATATGTTTAAACACCCAGAAACAGGAGAAAAAATAGATTACGGAGCAGTGCGTTATATTTAATGAGAACTCATTTACTCAATACATGATTTACAATTTCAAAAACTAACTTAAATGAAATTCGCTTACGGGCGATTTTCTTACTTTCTCTATAATTTGTCAAAAAGAGGGAATGATACTTTTTGCGCATAGTATCTAAATATTCATTGAAATCTTTTACCAGTTTTTTTTGTTGTTGAACACTTAGTTTCGGTTGTGTAATTAAGGTTGCGTACGTTCTAGCAGATTGTTTTGGCGTATCGTCTATATATATATCATCATTATCGACATAAGAAAGTTTGATTTTATTATCTGCGTTCATATCTATACATTGAACCAAAATATTCGTTTTAAAGTCCGTATCTTGATTTTTACTCGTTAAACGCTCTATTTTAATGGTATTATTTTGTTCTAATGAGTATATTTCACCACCGAAGGTATAGTTATTAATTTTATTTAACTCAATATCGAATATTTTTTTTTGGGGATAAATTGAACACTTGAATTTATTTTCAATATTTTCACTGTTTTTCAAGATAAATAACAAACTACACACTGTATATGTGGTATCAACGAAAACATTTTCTTCAAATATATTTAATCTTTGAATTGAAAACTTGGATAAAAATTCAGTTCGCAATTTCACATCATTTTTTCTAATCGACGACCAAAAATTCAAAGGTAATATAAGTATTCCGCCACAAGGATTGTTCTCTATAATAGTTCGAATGAAACATTTGTACAAATCATTTTCATCATATTTATCGAATATTGCTTTATTATCACTTTTGTTTCTAGCTAAAAATGGCGGGTTGGTTAATACAAATTTATCTTTATAATCGGGCGGTTCGAGTAAAGTATCCTTTTGTACAATTATTTCATGTTTAGGTTCGATATCATATGCTTCAATAGTATATGTATCTTTATCTAGAAAGCCAAACAAATCGCCTTTTCCGCCAAACGGTTCAATTATATGTTCTACGTTTTCTGGTATAACAAAATCCTGTAAAATATAATCATAATTGGTTGTATAGAATTGTCCGTGTTCTTTTTTCATGTTATCTTAATAGTATGATAGTATTATTTTTAATCAATTTTAAAATATATCTATTTTAATTCTTTTATTTAATCATTCATTTAAATTTAACGGTAAAAAATAAGGACTACTAATATATATATATGACATTAATAGAAAAATATGGAAAGGAATTAATAGAGGGCAACCCAGAAATTTTAAACACAAGAAAAAAAGGTATTATTATGGATTATAGTTTCTTTACACTTGATGTATTAAAAGAAATTTTAGACGATGTGAATATAATAAATATAAGTGATTATACATATTATATAAAACGTAAAGAACATATGTGTCGCGATGAAATGAATTGGCATATTGATGATGCTATAATAGTTAAAATACCAGATGAAAAACAAAATGAAAACGATTTAACTTCATCTACCCAAATTGCATATCCTGACCCAATAAATCAACCAAAGTACACATTAATTATTTATGAAAACACCCAAGATGTTGATTTTACAGGCGGTTCATTCTCTTTTGTAAATGAAGTAATACATCCAAAAAAAGGTCGCTACATTTTTTTCGATTCAAAGGAACCTCGTAAATTAGAACAAATAACGAGCGGAACAATACATAGTATATTGATTAAGTTTTATTGTTAATTTTTATACCTTTGAACATTTAAGTTCCACAAAAAAACAATAAAAATCTAATCTTCTTCTTCGTCGCAACCATCTCCGCAAAGATATTGTCCACAACCTTTCATTTGAACTACATCATCACTTTTTCCACAAAGACTACACCCCGCATCTTGATTATTTGGCTCTTCTTGTACGAATAAAATATCTCCCATTCCATTATCATTAAAATATCCATCACATAGGCAACATTTTTTCCACTGATCCTCTTGATATGTCTCCTCAGTATCTTCTTCAAAATCCCAATCGGGTGGGTATCTTTCACAATCCATATTCACGCATAATTTAGGTTCTTTGTTCTCCATAATAATATTCTATATAGTAAAAAAATATTTATACCCTTTTATTATATTTTGTGCGAAGTTGAATGTCCAACTGTGTATAATTATTTATTTTTTGTAATAATTAGTAGATTGGACTAATTTCTTAATAGTTTCGGGTTCAAATGAACTATGACCGGCAATGGTTGTATAATATTTTGATTTCGGTAGTTTCTTGTGAAGGCTATATGCGGTTATAGATGGACAAACAATATCATATCTACCTTGAACAATTACGGTGGGTATATTTTTAATACGGTCAATATTTTTCTTTTCTAGTAAATATCCATTTCTCGGGAAAAAAACGCCATTACTAAAATAATGATGTTCTATTTTTGACATTGTTATATATTGATTTTCCTTTTTTAATTCTTTTTCCAGTTCGGCTTTATCCATTGGTAATAATTTTGAAATACTACTTTCCCATAAAGACCATTTCATAAACGCGTCGTGTTTTGCGCTATCGCCTTTTTTGCCTTTAAATAATTTACCATATGATTTTAAGTAATTTTTTTCTTTGTTATTACTTACCATCGACTTATATTCGTCCCACATTTCAGGATAAATAAAATTAGCGCCTTTACCATTATTCACCCAATCAATTTCATATTTTTGATGCAAAAATATTCCTCGCAATATAAGTTGCGCAACATATTCTGGGTGTTTAATCGCATAAGTTAAACTTAACGTAGACCCCCAAGACCCCCCAAATAACATCCATTTTTTTATATTTAGATGTTTGCGTAATTTTTCCATATCGCCCACAAGATGAGGGGTTGTGTTTTCTTTTAATGAACCGAATGGTGTGCTATTGCCACACCCACGTTGATCAAAAAGTATAATAAGATATTTCTTTGGGTCAAAAAAACGAGCGTCGTGATAAGTTGTACCTGCACCCGGTCCTCCGTGAACAAATAATACAGGTTTCCCTTTTGAGTTTCCAAACAAATAAAACGCAATCTTATGATGGTCAGATACTTTTAATAGTGCCTTTTTAAAGGGCACAATTTCCGGATACAAATGTGTGTCTTTAAAAGGGTCTTTTTCTTTTCTGGTTTTCTTAATTTTTATTTTAAATTCACTAAATGAGCTATTACTAGTTATATTTGATATGTTCATGCTGGATAATTTATCGATAGTATTTATTATTTTTTTGTTTTTCTTTGTTTTTTTACCACCGAACCTTTTTTTTCTCGTAATTCGTTTAGAACCGCCGGATATTGATAGATTACTCTTTATATTACTATTTATCCATTCTTCTAAACTTATTGCGTTATGTTGGCCCTTGTATTCCTTTTCTATAACACCATTTTTAAACATTACAATATGAGGAAATCCGCCAATCTCTCCAAAACGGACCTTATTATATGACAATGATTCTATTTCTTTTGGAATATTCATGTGAATATAGGATATTGTTAGATTATTGCCACCATTACTAAATGATTTATTAGCAAGTTGTTCCCATTCTGGTTGGAGTTTTTCACAATAATGGCATTTTGGCATATATACCGCACATGCTACATTATTGCCATTTAAAATACTATCCATTAATTCTGTTTGTTTTTTTTTATTATTTAGTTCTTTTTCTAATATATTAATAATTTTCACCATTATATATATTTACTTGGATTATTTTTATAACATAAATATATATGTCTATGCTATTAAAATCATTTAATTTTATCAAACATTTTTCTTTTATGATTGCGTTTTTGTCATTGCTATTTATAAGTTTACACTATATATATCCAAATAAACTAAATGAAGGAATGAGTAATAACAATTGCCCGAATGTATTGGTTAAAGATGGTGCTAAGTTTTACTTATATAATGATAAAAAGGCAAAAATTCCAGGTGTAAATCCAATTGAATTTAATAATTTAGAAGAATACGTAGAATTTATTGAGTGGCAAAAAAGTCAAAATATAGAATGCCCTGTATTATTTTTACAAAAAGAATTTAACAGTCAAGGCGATAGTACGTTCCGTGCAAGACCTAGTCCAACAAACCTTCAAGGAGGTCTGTCCGAAAATAAGGATCATTTACAAGCGAACAAACTATCCCACCGTGCGCCGGAAAACAATAAAGATGATAAATATTTAGATCATGATTATCTTTACGGAGAAGGTGGATATAATCCAAACGAACAATGTCATACATTAATTAAGAAATCGCAAGTAGTACATAACTCATCATAAATTAATAAATTAATAAATTATTAATATCTAATTTATTAATATCTAATTTATTAATATAAATGGCGCGTTTTAGGAAAACATCTAAAAGCAAACTTTTAAAAAGAGGAGGTAAATCGGTTAAAAAAAGAGGAAAAACTCTTAAAAAGAAAGGTAAATCGGTTAAAAAAAGAATGGGTAAATACAATAAAAATAAACGAGGTAAAAGAAGAAATACTTTAAAGCGAGGAGGATTTTTTGGTATGTTTGGAGGACCTCCTGAATCATTTAACTATGTTGCCTACAATACTTATCACTATAAAGAATTCAATCTAAACAACGACGGTTATTATATACACAATGACTACCCCGGTTATAAATATTCCAGAATATCTAATGGTAGTGATAGCGTTGCGGATGCAGAAACATATAATTATACGCTTATAGGACCAGTACAATAAAAATATTAATTCAATAAAAATAATTTCAATTAATATTTAAACTTTAAAATTTAAAATACCGAAAATGAATATTTATTACCATCTTCGTCTAGTTCATCTATCGGTTCTTCAATATCCGCAATATTATCATTGTCTTGGTTTTCTTCATTTTCTTCATTTTCTTCATTGAATAAGTTCTCGTCAAATTGAATTGTTTCACCGCTATACATTATATTAGAATCACTTTCGGAAACATCTTTCCCGTATCCGGCTTGCCAGAATTTCTGCATCAAATTAGAGACTTTTCCATTAATACTATATGGACATTTATACGCTGCGGTTGTATCACAAATATTACACGGTTCTTTTAAATATTCAAATTGAATAGGGACTTGTGCTAATATTTCTGGAACTTCGTCGTCATATATTCTTCTTTTCTGCATATAACCACTTGTTGATAACAAATCATATGTCCCCGTATATTGTTTATGTTTTGGGTTATCATAGGTATTCGTGAAATTTTTTGGATTAAACGTATATGCCATTAATACAGATTCTCCTGTTTTGGGGTTTTTTGTGCATTTTAGTATTGAATTATTAATAATTAGAGGTTGAACATTTATAATACTAAGTATGCGTTTTAAAAATATATGAGTATACTGGTTTGTTCCAATCAAAGAAATTACTAACGAACTAATTGGATGAACAATCAATAATCTCAGCGGCATCTGTTGAATAACAATAGAAATATTTGTGGAAAATGTTCTAATTAATGAATTAAATTCTGTTTCTTTTTTATCAGCCAATTCTTCTAGATATTCTTTGTCGTCTTCTCTACCAATTGTTATAGCTTCTCGTCGTGCGTGTTCTAAATAATAGGCTCGTATTTTGCCTTCATCTATATTATCAATACTGTTCAATGAAGTAGTTAATAACTGCTCATTTGTCATTTTTTCAAATAATTTTAAATATTCATCAAAGTTGTTTTCTTTCAATGCGTTTAACCGTTCGTCTTCTTCTAAATCGTTTGAATGAATGACCAATATTTTTTTTATAATTAAGTTGAGTTCTACTTCAAATAACTTTCTTAATTTATCCAAGAATATTGATGGGTATGGAAATACTTTTTTTTTTAAATAATGTTGTGCGTCATCCTCCGAAACATAAATTTTCATATTTTCATCAAACGTGTATAACGAACTTCTATTTACAAGTAAATTTCCAGAATTAATTTTTTCATTTGATTCCATATAATTTTTTAATTCTTCAAATGTCGAATCTAATATACGGTTATCCTGTGTAATTGGCGCAATATCCAATTCCGCTACATCTTCATCTGTTATGGTTGTATCGGTTTTAATTAAAAATCCTTCAATATTTCCATACGTTAATGAAATGAAATATATAAATAAAAAGGTTAATCCTAAATATTGATTGTAGTGAAACAACAGTGTAGACAACCCTATAAAAAATAATGGTAAATACATATAATTTATACTACGAAGTCTTCGTTTATCTTTATAAACAACAGATAGAACTAGAATAATGAAAATAATTAGAATGACATTAATATTATTTTCTTTGAAAAATTTTTCACTTAACATATATTTATTAGTAAGAATAAGTTTTTAATTAAAATGCTTTATCAAATCTTCCAAATTGTTTTGAAAATACTTTTGAAATAGTCGTTAACGCTGTACTCATTTTACTTACGTGTGGTCCTAGATTAAATGATAGACAACCTCCATCTGAAAACATACTAAATAAACTTTTAAAGCCAAATAACCATAATATAAAATCAATTATCCATACAATAGGGAATACAATAATGTAATATAGAGGTATTAAAATATAAGCATAGCCCATGTTGAAAATACTCATTAACCATTTTGGAATAAACAGTTTTGTTATTTGAATCGCTCCGTCTAATAAGTACCAAACCATACATTTTGGAATACTAATTATTTTTTCAATAATTTTCCATAATATACCAAATATACCTAAAAATATATCCCCTATTCCTATAAAAAATACTTGTAATGGCTGTACAATTGCGTACTCGATCGACGTTATAAACTTTTTAAAAAATCCACCAATTTGTTCAACAAAAACAAAATTAGCGGTATCTTCAATAACATCTCCTGTTTTATTTAAACTACTTTCAAGTTGTTCAAATCCCTTTTCAATCTTTTCAATTTTTTTAAAAGCGTCGCCTATTTTATTAAATAAACTATCTATTCCTGGCATATTATATATATAATACGGTATTAAATATATAATTAAATTTTAAATTTGAATTTATCAAATCGACCAAACTGTGTCCCAAAGAGTTTTCCCGATTTCACAAAGGAATCTTTTATTTCATTCAAAATAGGAGCTACGTCAAAACTAAAACAACCGGCGCCATTAACATAATAAAATACTCCCTTGCCTCCTAAAAATTTACCAATAGCATCTAAAATAAAAAAAATGGGATATAGTAGTATATAATATAATGGTTTAACTATATAATTATACACCGTATCTCCCGCCATAGATTTAAATATATCATTAAATGCGCTTGCACCATAAAACATAGAACAAAATGGTAAACTAATTATTTTTTCAATAATTAACATTAGTATTTTAAATATTCCCAAAAATATACTAACAAATGCCATAATTAATCCAATTATTGGTTCAACTAAAACAAACAATAACATATCGCTGATTTGAGTAAAAATACCTCCAATTTTTTCGACAAAAATATATTCACAAAATTTAACAACCTGATTGGGTATATCCGCTATTTTTTTTAATATATCATCGATTTTCTTTGGAAATTTGCCAAGTTTTTTAAAAATCTCATCTATATTTTTGCCCGCTTCTAGTAATTTTTTTGCTAATAATTCAGCAGCAGCTTTTGCTGCTTCAGCTGCTTCTTTTGCGGCCTTGGCTGCTTCTTTTGCTGCTTTCTCCGCAGCATTTTTTGCTTCTTTTGCTGCTTTCTCTGCCGCATTTTTTGCTGAGTTGGCAGCTTTATTAATATTTTTGCCAGCCTTTTTAAATGATTTACCCGCTCCTTTAAAAAATGCTTCTTGAAATATATCTCTTTTAATAGATGGTAAATGAAAATATACTAGAAGTTCATCTACCGCGAATATTATAGGATAAAATATAATATAGCCAAATATTGCTATATAGGTTAATATAAATAAATAGGATGACATCTAATATATCTAAATAGATTATTTTGATAAATATTTTTTAATATGTTCGATACAGGTTTTACTAATTTTTCGCGAAACGTCTTTTGAATTAATATATTTTAATTCATTTAAACAATTACTATCTTCTTTCAATGATTCAATTAATTTTCCGATAGAATTATATTTTTCAAGAATGGCCTTTGCATATGTTGTACTTACCCCGGGTATTTGGCAAAGCATAATAATATGAATATTATTTTCATTAATGTTTTTCTTTTTTTCACAGTGAATAACATCAACATAGTCTATTTGTTTTTTTTCAGTTGCGTTATCAGCCGTATCTAATGAATAAAACGGCATTAGTTCTTTTTCTCTATGCATCTTATCAGTGAATCGAACAATATATTCTGCTGTTTCCACAATTGAAGCGGTTTGAATCAAACTAAATCCTTTTGAAAAAAATATAGTGAATAATGAACCAAAATACATTTTTTTTTGCCGTTCGTCTAAATATTTACACGAACCTTCAATTAAATAAATGATATTATGATTATGTAAATCATAACTGTTTAACCGAAACGATTGTTCTTTGTATCTTCCATCTACGATACTTGACAATAGGTCTTTTATAGTTTTTCTTTCAATACATAAAATAGTTTTATCGTCATCGCTGGTAATCAAAATATCCCCAAGATTTAATGATTTTTGCTCAATTTGTAAATGATTCAATTCATTCCCAACAATATATTTTTTAATATTATTTGATAAGTTTGTTTCCCGACTATCTAATACTATTTTCATAATGAGATAACAAAGTTATTTATAAATCGTTTTTTACAGTAATAATAAATTTTGAACAATAATATCATAATGGTTTATCAATATTTTTTTTGAAATAGAATATTGCGATAAAAGCGAGTATACAATATCAGTAAAAATACATATAATACATTAGTTAAAAAGTATTGATAATTATTGGTTATGTAGTTCATATATTCAAACCCTTTTCCATATGTTCCTAATGGACATTCCTCAAAATAACTCCAATGAAATAATATAAAATTAATAATAACAATATAGGTTAGTATTAGATAAGTATTATTAAAATTAGTATACAAAGAAAAAAAACTAGGAAATAAAAAATGTATAAAATCAATCAAAATATTAATATTAAATATTAATCCAGTCAATAAACATAATAAAAGTATAGTAGAAATTTTTGTTAAATAATAATCAAAATTATTTAGTTTTTGAGTATATAATGTGGATATGAAAACAAACAATAATAATATCAAAAATAATATCATTGTTATTGTTTTTCTCATTGATTATTAATAATAAAATTATTATTATTAATAAACTAGTAATAGAAATATGTTAATAAACAACTCGTATGATTCAATAATTCAATAATTTAAATCATTCTCATTGGTCTACTTACTTTAACATAACTTCCTTTGTCAGTAGGACAAAGACCGCCCAATAGAGATAAATTAGTATTTACACGGTTAAAAGCACCGGAACGAACACGGTTAAATTCGCCGGTACGAATATTACCTTCTGTTGTGCCACAGTTACGGGCATCAGCACCAATCAATGATGAAATATTTTTTCCACGACCATTTTGAGTACGCATTATATATACATATAATATATTATTTTTTTATAAATGATATAAAAATATCATTTTAATTATATTAGTAATGTCTAAATTAGATGATGATATAATTAAAAATGAAAATGATATATTAATATTCAATCCATATAATCCTCTAAATGTTGAGATTAGTTTGAATGATGTTCAATCTATTCTCAAAAGATATGGCGTGCCGTGTAAAATAAACAATATTGAACTGTTCAAACGAGCATTTATACATAGGTCATATACAAAGCGCCCAGAATTAGAAAACGAAAAAGAAAATATTGTTATATTGGAAAAACCACACGATTGCTTACCACTAAAAACAAAATCAAATGAACGATTGGAATTTTTAGGGGATGGTGTATTGGAATGTGTTTCTAAATATTATTTATATAAACGATTTCCAAAAGAAAATGAAGGATTTATGACAGAAAAGAAAATAGCATTAGTAAAGAACGAGGCTATTGGTAAGTTAGCATATGAAATGAGATTGCATAAATTCTATATTATTTCTAAACATGCCGAAGAAAAGGGAACACGAATAAATTTAAAAAAGTTGGGGTGTCTGTTTGAAGCATTTCTTGGTGCTTTATTTTTAGATAGCAATAACACAAATGTTTATGACGACGATGGTTATTTCCAAAATGTTTTTACATCAACCGGACCTGGGTTTCAATATGCTCAAACATTTTTAGAAAATATATTTGAAAAACACGTAGATTGGGTTGAGCTAATTCAAAATGACTACAACTTTAAAAATATTTTACAGGTTAAAATACAAAAGGAATTTAAGATAACCCCACACTATATAGAATTAGAGAACGACCAAGATTATGGATATAAAATGGCAGTATATATTTGTCTAGGACAAAGTGTTCATAACGTGAGTTCGAGTGATGCGATTAATTTTGAACAGTTTAATTCATTTAAAAAAATACACGAGTATCTCGAAAAAAATGGAAAGATTTTAGTATTTTTAGGAGAAGGTCAACATAAAATTAAAAAGAAGGCAGAACAAATCGCGTGTGAAAAATCGTTAAATAAAATAGAACAATGTTCCTAACTATAATTAATACAATAAATTTATGGCATTTTATATGTATATATACTATATGGAATCTGTAATAATACAACAACTTCAAATAAAACCCATACCTCAAAAAAATGAAAAAACAAAAATTATACTATCAAATATAATTGAAGATAAAAGAGAGGAACAGACAGATAAAGAACTTTTAAAAAATATAGAACTTTTTACACAAGTTAAATATGAAGAAAAGCCTAAATCAATAGAGCGGAAAAATAATTTGAAAAAGACAGAAGATAAATTAATTCTAACAAAACCAAAAGAAGCTAAAATTAAAAAAACTATAAACGTAAATGTTTCTATACCAGCAACAAAAGAGGTATTAAGTATTATGATTGGCGATGAAATACTTAAAGACCGACTACCGAAACAAGGCCCTAGTGTTTTAATTCAAAAATCTGCTTACTTTATGAATAATCGTGAAATATTTACTAAATTTATTAAAAACTTATACCAATCGTATAAAGACGAGCTGTTAGATACAACAAAAAAAATAACATGTGAAAATAGAACGAGTCAAAATGTTGAATTATTTACACATCAAAAAATTATTAGAGACTATATTAATATATACACACCATACAGGGGATTATTAATGTATCACGGCCTTGGTTCTGGAAAAACATGTGGGTCAATATCAATCGCAGAAGGAATTCTACAAACGGCATCTATTTCAATGGTTGAATCATTAAATAGTGATAGAAAAATAATTGTAATGACGCCAGCATCTCTAAGAAAAAATTATTTTGAAGAGCTCAAAAAATGCGGAAATCCGTTATATAAAAAGAATCAATATTGGGAATTCATTGATACTGAAAAAGAGCCAGAAAACATAGACGTATTATCTAGTGCTTTAAATTTATCAACCGAATTTATTAGAAAACATAACGGCGCGTGGTTAGTAAATGTTAAAAAAAAATCTAATTATGAATCATTGTCAAGTACAGAAAAAACGAAATTAGACGAACAATTAAACGAGATGATTCACCAGAAATTTCAATTTATAAATTATAATGGGTTGCGAAAAACAAAGGTGAACGAACTAACCCAGAATAATACATTTAACCCATTTTCACACAAGGTTGTAATCATCGACGAAGCCCATAACTTTATAAGTAATATTGTAAATAAAATAGAAAACGACGACCTCAATGAACCCAAGCATCATTTTATCACACTTTATAAAAATTTACTTGAAGCAATTAATTGTAAAGTTATTTTACTTAGTGGTACCCCTATTATTAATTATCCAAATGAAATCGGTATATTATTTAATATTTTAAGAGGATATATTAAAACATGGAATATTGACGTCGAACCTGACCATAGTAAATCAAACGATGAAGTTGAAAGGGCCGTAAAAACATTTAAACACGTAGATTATGTTGAATATAATTCGAATCGTATCAAAATAACAAGAAATCCATTTGGTTTTGTGAATACTTATGATAAATCAAAATATAAGGGTATCAAACTTAACAAGCAAGGGGATTATCTTGATGATAAAGAATTCTTTAATGACTTAACAAAGCATTTAAGAAAACATAGTCTCAAAGTTAAAACATTTTCGATTGATAATTTTAAAGTATTGCCTGATAAATTAGATGAATTTAAAAATCTATTTATTGACTCAAAGGACGGAGACCTTAAAAATACTGATATTTTAAAACGCCGTATAATTGGGTTAACCTCCTATTTTAGAAGTGCTCAGGAAGGATTACTTCCCGATTTTGATATAGATACTGATTATCATGTTATTAAATTACCAATGAGTGATTACCAATTTAAATTATACGATGAGATTCGAATTAAAGAAAGAAAACAAGAAAAAAGAAAGCCCATGGGAAAACTTTATGAAAATACAAATTCTACCTATAAAATATTTTCCCGCGCGTACTGTAATTTTGTTTTTCCAGATGAACTGAAACGTCCATTCCCAAATGAAGGAGACAAAAATGAAGGAGAACAAAATGAAGACAACTTTGATGGTGTTCAAGAAGATACTAAAAACGAGGAAGCCGAAGATACAGTTGTACTTGATTACAATACACGAATTAAAAACGCAATCAATTTTTTACGCGAAAACCGCGAAAAGTATTTTACAGAAGAGCTAACACAATATTCTCCAAAATTTAATGCTATTTTAGAAAATTTATTAAACGAAGACCATACTGGTTGTCATTTACTATACACTCAATTTAGAACATTAGAAGGTATTGAAATATTAGGAATTATTTTAGAAGCAAACGGATTCAAACAACTAAAATTAAAACGTGGGTCGTCTGGGGAATTCACGTTTGATGGACAACTCGAAAAGGGCAAGATGTTTGCGCTGTACACTGGTAGTGAAAGTGAAGAAGAAAAAGAGATGATTCGTAATATTTATAATGGTGATTGGAATTATTTACCAAATAGTTTATCAAGACAATTAAAAGACATACATGTAAATAATAACCTTGGAGAAATTATAAAGTTGTTTATGATTACATCGAGTGGCGCAGAGGGTATTAATCTTAGAAATACAAGATTTGTTCATATAACAGAACCGTATTGGCACCCTGTTAGAATTGAACAAGTTATTGGAAGAGCGCGAAGAATATGTAGTCATGAAAACTTGGAAAAAAAATATCAAA
>JGI20154J14316_10002508_pt1 | contig 15442 bp, 9 predicted proteins | sample COG_04_FD_14316 | JGI IMG/M metagenome (IMG submission 14316) | reverse complement strand
TGGTAAACTATGCAGGTTTTTTGGAAGATAACGGAATGTTATTTGATACCAATAGAGCGATTTTGGCTAGAGATTACAACATGATCAACCCGCAACGTGAAGCTCAAAATGGATACGCTCCTATTGCTATGACATGTAGTAAAGATGCGCAGTTAAATCCAGGATTTCTTGAGGCGCTGCTTATGATGTCTGTTGGTGATAAAGTTACTGCTTTTGTACCATCATATCTTGGATATGGCGAACGTGGGGCTGGGAATGTAATTCCTCCAAACTCTGACCTAGTGTTTGAAATAGAAATTACAGCCAAACAATAATATCATTTAAAAAAACATAAAAAAGCCCGACGGATTTACCGTCGGGCTTTTTTTTATTACATCAAGTTGATACTATAATTATGTAAGTGGTATATTTTTTAATATCTCTAAAACAAATTTCCAATATTTTTGTGCGCTTGATATGCTCGCACGCTCATCTGGAGAATGTGCTCCTTTAATGGTAGGCCCAAAACTTATCATGTCCATCTTTGGATAGTTTTGTCCTAATATACCGCACTCCAAACCTGCATGACAAGCAGCCACATTAGGCTTTTCTCCATGAAGAGAAATGTATAAAGACTCTACAACTTGTAGAATAGCACTGTCCATATTTGGAGCCCATCCAGGATAATGACCACTGCAATCCACATCATACCCTGCCAACTCAAAAACGGATGTTAATGTTGCCGCCATATCATCCTTAGAAGAATCTACAGAAGATCTGGTAAGGCATTCAATTTTCAGGGTTGCATCTTTAACAGAAATTTTCGCAATATTATTTGAGGTCTCTACAAGGCCCTCAATGGCTGGACTCATTCTATACACACCATTATGGGTTGCGTACACTGCATTTATAAATGCAGTTTGATCCTTTGGAGCCATAACCATCTGTGGAGGGTCTATTTTCTGAGTTTCTATGGTTAAATCTGGCTCAAGCAATCTGTACTCCTCAACCAGGTTAAATTGAATTTTCTCCATCTGCAATACAAACTCAGAAATATCTTGAGTTTTAACTACTACAGTGGCAGTACTCTCTCTAGGAATTGCATTTCTAAGTGATCCGCCGGCAAGAGATGCAATATGAGCAATATCTTTATTTGCAGCCAATAAACGATTCATCATTTTATTTGCATTTCCTAAACCTTTACTAATATCCATCCCACTGTGTCCTCCTTGTAGCCCCTTTACAGTGATACGATACCCTTGCCCATTTGGAGCTGGAATTTGATGGTAACTACCACTTGCAGTAACATCTACACCACCAGCGCACCCTACTCCTATTTCATCGTCTTCTTCTGTATCTAGGTTAAGTAAAATTTCACCTTCAAGCAAACCGCCTTTTAGGCCNATGGCTCCTGTCATCCCAGTTTCTTCATCNATGGTAAAAAGNGCTTCAATGGCTGGNTGAGCAATGGTGTCACTNTCTAAAACAGCCATAATAGTTGCTACTCCTAGCCCATTATCTGCCCCTAGAGTTGTTCCATTGGCACGAACCCAATCTCCATCNACATACATCTGTATGCCTTGTGTGTCAAANTCAAATACCGTATCACTGTTTTTTTGATGCACCATATCCAAATGAGATTGCATCACAATAGCTTTTCTATTTTCCATACCAGGGGTGGCAGGCTTTTTTATAATAACATTTCCTACCTCATCTTCTATGGTTTGAAGCCCTAAAGAGGCGCCAAAATCTTTCATGAACTTAATCACACGCTGTTCTTTTTTTGAAGGGCGTGGTACTGCATTTAAATCTGCAAATTTATTCCAAAGCGGTTTTGGAGATAGGTTTCTTATAGCATCACTCATTGTATTGTCATTAAAATTGAAATACAAAGGTAACCTATTTGATTTTTTTTAAACGTTGATTTTAAGCTAAGATTTTATAGTAGCAACTAAGATTTATGGAGTTAAAACCAATGAATTAATCAAATAGTAAATACCTGTAACTATTGATTTTATTTTAAGATGGTTTTAGTATTTTGCTATCATGTTTAAAAAGAAATCTACACTTATTATTGCGCTGCTACTGCCCGTGCAAATTGTATTGATACAGTTTTTAAAACACTATCCCGCATTTATAGAAAAATGGTATAGTCTAGGGCTATATCCCTGGATTGGAAAAATAGCTAGAAGCCTATGGGGCTGGGTGCCTTTTTCTGTGGGAGATGTTTTTTATACTTTAATTTTTATAGTTGCGGTACGTTGGGTCTATAAAAATTTTAAAGGCTTTAGGCATGAGCCTGTAAAGTTGGTTTTTGAAATTACAGCCCACCTATCTGTGGTGTATTTTATGTTTCATCTATTATGGGGTTTTAATTATTACCAGAGAACCCTTACATACATCACTAAATCTAGGCAATGACTACACCACCGAGCAGCTCATAGATATTACCAACAGAGTAATTAAAAAATCAAATGAACTCCATAACGTCCTGGGATATGCAGATACTGTTAAGATAGACTTGCCTTATTCTCAAAAGCAAATGCTTGATATGACACAAAACAGTTATACAAATCTTCAAAAAACCTTTACCAATTTGTCTCTAGAGCCAACAAGTGTCAAAAAAAGCCTTTGGAGTCTGGGCCTTACCTACATGGGATATAGTGGTTATTTAAATCCGTTCTCTGGAGAAGCGCAAGTAAATGGACTTATAAAGTCTTATAAATTTCCGGTAGTGGCGTGCCATGAACAGGCACACCAGTTGGGATACGCAAAAGAAAATGAGGCCAACTTTATAGCCACTCTTGCAGCAATACACAATGATGACACCTACATTAAATACACAGGGTATATTTTCGCACTTCGGTATTGTGTAAATGAATTATCCTACAGAGATAGAGAGCTATACCTTGAAACATTAGAAACCATACATCCTGGAATTTTAAAAAGCTATAAAGAAATGCGTGATTTCTGGGACAGCTATGACAACCCAATGGAAGAACTATCTAAGGCCTGGTACAATTTATTTTTAAAAGCAAACAACCAGCCCAAAGGAATTAAAACATACAGTTATATGGTGGCCCTAATGGTAAATTATTTTGACAATAGACCATTATAAGGTTTGCTTAAAATATTTTTAAATTTTCAATTATGATTTTTTTAACAACCACACATACCCTTTTGGATGCCATATATTGGTATCTTTAAGAAAAAAAAACAATAAATCTTCAATGCTATGAAAAAAAACATACTGCTGTTGCTTGTTCTTTGTATTTCGCATATTGGTATTTCGCAAGAATACTTTCCTAAAAACGATGGCGTAAAAGAAAACAATGCGCAATACACTGCTTTTACTAATGCAACATTGTTTGTCTCTCCAACAAACAAAATAAATAATGCAACCCTACTTATTAAACAAGGAAAAGTAATAGCCTCTGGTAAAAACGTTACTATTCCAAGCAATACTGTTGTGGTAGATCTGGAAGGAAAGTTTATATACCCTTCATTTATAGATCCGTACACAAATTTTGGGGTTAAAAATCCTGAGCGCATCTCTGGAGGACGCCGTTCTCCCCAATACGGCGCATCACGTGATGGATTTTACTGGAATGACCATATCATGCCAGAGAAAAACGCCATAGATCATTTCACCTATGATTCAAAAACGGCTAAAGCAATGCGTAAGGAAGGTTTTGGTCTTGTAAACACCCACAGCATGGACGGTATTGCACGTGGTACAGGACTACTTGTAGCACTTAACGATCAAGGCAACCAGGCAATGCGCATTATTGATGACGCGTTAGCACAGCACTATTCATTTTCTAAAAGTGTTACTAGTAGACAATCATACCCAGGATCTCTAATGGGAGCCATGGCACTCTGCGTCAAGTATATCACGATGCACATTGGTATGAAAAAGGAAACATACCTACCAAAGACAGATCATTAGAAGCTTTACTTAAAAATAAAAATAAAGTATCCATCTTCGAGGCAGGAAACAAAAGCAACAACTTAAGGGCAGCCAAAATTGGAAATCAGTTTGGAATTAACTACCTCATTGTTGGGGGCGGTGATGAGTATGAGATGATACAACAAACAAAAGCAACCAATGCTAGTTATATTATCCCATTAAATTTTCCAGACCCCTATGATGTAAGTAACCCTTATATGGCTAGTTATCTATCTCTAGAAGATATGCGCGCCTGGAACCAAGCACCAACAAATCCAAAAGTATTACAAGATAACGCAGTGCCTTTTGCCCTAACCACCTTTAAGTCTAAAAAACCAAAAGATTTTACTAAAGATCTTTTAGTTGCTATTAAATATGGTCTAGATAAAACAAAGGCCTTAGAGGCATTGACCACTGAACCTGCTCGTATGCTCCAAATTAGCGATAAGGTAGGATCGCTAGATAATGGAAAATATGCCAATTTTTTGATTACCTCTGGCCCTTTATTTGAAAAGGGTACTACACTCCACGAAAACTGGGTACAAGGAACAAGAAGCGTTATCAATACCATGGATCAAACAGATATAAGAGGATCTTACAACCTAGCTTTAGCTGGGCTTAGTTATACGCTAGAAATCTCTGGAGAAGCTGCAAAACCAAAAGCTAAAGTAACACTTGGCGAAGCAGATTTTTCTGCAAAACTAACCTATAAAGACAACTGGATAACTCTTTCTTTTACTGATAAAGAAACGAATGATGTGTACCGCACAACCGCTATTATCGAAAAAAACACGATGAGCTTTACAGGCAAAGCAGTACTGCCTAGTGGTATAGAAACTACCTTTAATGCAAATAGAAACATGGGCGAGGCCAAAGCCATTTCAGATAAAAACAAAGACACTGCAACTAAAGGTGCCCTTCGTGAGATTATGCCTATAACCTATCCAAATGTAGGTCTAGGAAACACAACTCAGCCAAGAGAGCAAACCCTACTGTTTAAAAACGCAACGGTTTGGACTAGTGAGGCAGAAGGAATTTTAAAAAATACCGATGTACTTGTAAAGGATGGTAAAATATCTAAAATTGGAAAAAATCTATCTTCTAAAAGCGCTATAGAAATTGATGCTACAGGAAAACACCTTACAGCAGGTATTATAGATGAGCATAGCCATATTGCAGCGCTCTCTATTAATGAGGGAGGGCAAAACTCCTCTGCAGAGGTTACCATAGAAGATGTTGTAGACCCTGAAGATGTAAACATTTACCGCAACCTAGCAGGCGGAGTTACCTCCATACAGATACTACATGGATCTGCAAACCCCATTGGTGGGCGTTCTGCCATTTTAAAACTAAAATGGGGAGAAGATGCAGATGGATTACTTTATGATAACAGCCCTAAATTTATCAAGTTTGCACTAGGAGAAAATGTAAAACAATCTAACTGGGAGAGTTACAGTCGTTTTCCGCAAACTCGTATGGGTGTAGAGCAGTTGTATGTTAACTACTTTAACAGAGCTAAAGCCTACGATGAATTGAAAAAAAGTGGCAAACCCTACCGCATTGATGCTGAACTGCAAACATTGTCCGAAATTTTAAACGGTGAGCGTTTTATAAGTTGCCACAGTTATGTGCAAAGCGAGATTAACATGCTCATGAAAGTTGCCGAGAAATTTAATTTTCGCATCAACACATTCACACACATATTAGAAGGATATAAAGTTGCAGATAAAATGGCTGCTCATGGTGTGGGCGCCTCTACCTTTAGTGACTGGTGGGCCTATAAGTATGAAGTGAATGATGCCATCCCTTACAATGCTGCAATTATGGCCTCTCAAGGGGTTACCGTAGCCATTAATAGTGATGATGGCGAAATGTCTAGACGCTTAAACCAAGAGGCTGCAAAAACTTTCAAATACGGTGGTATGAGTGAGCAAGAGGCTTGGAAAACAGTAACGATAAACCCTGCAAAGCTATTGCATTTAGACCATAGAGTTGGGAGTATTAAAATAGGAAAAGATGCAGATTTAGTGTTGTGGAATGGCCACCCCATGTCTGTATATTCTAAGGCAGAAAAAACCATTATAGAAGGAAAAACCTATTTTGATTTGGACTTAGATAAGCAAAAAAGAACAGCTATATCAGCAGAGAGAAACATATTAATGACCATGATGCTTAATGAAAAGGAAAATGGAGGTAAAACAAAACCCCCTGTCAAAAAAACAAACAAGAATTTTCACTGTGACACAGAATTTTAATAACCATAGCACGTATATATTATGAACACATTTAGATACTTATTAATTGTAATAACGGCTATAACTGGATTATCTGTAGCCGCACAACAGACCCCTGCTCCTTCTCAAAAGGGAGCTATAACCATTACTGGAGCCACAGCTCATATTGGTAATGGAAATACTATTGAAAACGCAACCATTATCTTTGAAAATGGAATTTTAACAGCCGTTGGAACCTCTGGTATAAGCGCTAAAGGGACTATTATAAACGCAACAGGCAAACATGTATACCCTGGCTTTATAGCACCTGCAAAATCATTAGGACTTATTGAAGTAAATGCGGTAAGGGCCAGTAATGATCAGGACGAAATTGGTGATATGATACCTCACATTAGAAGTATCATTGCCTACAATGCTGAGAGTAAAGTGGTAGAGTCTATGCGCCCAAATGGTGTGCTGATTGGCCAAATTACACCCCAAGGTGGTACAATTTCTGGAAGCTCATCTATTGTACAGTTTGATGCCTGGAACTGGGAAGATGCCGCTATTAAAACAGATGATGGCATACACCTGCATTGGCCAAGTACCTTTAGAAGAGGTAGATGGTGGGCTGGAGAGTCTAGAGGGTACCAACCTAATAAAAACTACACCAAACAAACACAAAAAATAACCACCTACCTTAAAAGTTCTAAAGCCTTTGGCACTGGAGAAGACCAAGCAGCAAATGAATCTTTAAAGGCTATGCAAGGACTATTTGATGGGTCTAAAAAACTATATGTATATGCAGATGGAGAGAAAGAAATTATAGATGCTATTACACTTAGTAAGCAAGCTGGAATAGATCAAATTGTTTTAATTGGAGCCTATCAGGGATACAAAATAATTCCTTTTTTAAAGCAGCATGATATCCCCGTTCTGGTTCAGCAAACACATGCGCTTCCAAAAAGCGCAGATGATCATTATGATTTGCCTTACAAACTCCCTAAATTACTTGTAGAGGGAGGTTTACTAGTTGGATTGCAAAATAGTAGCATGTCTAATTTCCAGACAAGAAACCTACCCTTTTATGCAGGACAACTCGTGGGTCAAGGCATGGATAAAGAAACAGCATTGCAGCTTATTTCTGGTAATACAGCAAAAATTTTAGGCCTTGATAAGTACGGAACTCTTGAGCTTGGAAAGAGTGCCACTTTGTTTATCAGCGAAGGAGATGCCCTTGATATGATGGGAAATAATTTAAGTAGAGCTTTTATTGATGGCCGTGATATTTCCTTAGAAACCCATCAAACAGAATTATGGAAACGTTATATGGGTAAATACAACCAAAAATAAACAGCCCTTAAAACACCTACTAAAGGTTTTAAAAAAGCTATGTATAAAAAAATAGACAGCACTCAAAATAGCTTGATTAAACAGTGTTTAGTATTGCTAGAAAAATCAAGAGAAAGACGTAAACAAGGTCTTTTCTTGGTAGAAGGGCAGCGAGAAATACAACTTGCCATTAGGGGAGGATATGAGCTGCAAACGCTGCTTTTTTGTGAGGCAATTTGCTCAGAAAATAGCACTAAATACACCACTGAAAACACTCAAATTATTGAAATTTCTCTAGAGGTATATCAGAAACTTGCCTATCGCAAAACCACTGAAGGGATCTTGGCTATTGTAAAAACAAAAGAACTTGCTTTAAACAAGTTGCGTTTTAAGAATAAAAACCCTTTAATACTCATTGCAGAAGCTCCAGAAAAACCCGGAAATATTGGCGCTTTACTGCGCAGTGCAGATGCAGCAAATCTTGATGGTTTTATCATTGCAAACCCAAAAACAGACCTCTATAACCCAAATATTATCAGAAGTAGTGTTGGATGTTTGTTTACCAATAACATTGCAACGGGAAGCACACAAGAAATTATTGATTTTCTAGCCCAGCAAAACATACAACTCTTTAGCGCTATTTTACAGGAATCTAAACCCTATCATAGCCAAGACTTCACAAAACCCACTGCCATTGCTGTAGGTACAGAAGCAACAGGTTTGTCTGAAATTTGGCGCACTCAAAGCACTCAAAACATTCACATCCCTATGCAAGGAGCCATTGACAGCATGAATGTTTCTGTGGCCGCTGGTATTTTAATTTTTGAAGCAAAAAGACAACGAGGCTTTTAATTTTGTAAAAATTAGTTTCTTTTAAACGCGTCTTTTTTTTATTTGAAAATTAAACTCTTATAATTTTTTTTAAAAATTGGAATTTGTATTTTTAATCTATGACAGAAATTGATATAGAGCAGGAAAACAAAGCTATAGCAAAACAGTATAAGGAGCTTCTCAAGATAAGTTATCGTATTTTATCTAAAGAAGATAAAAAACTCATACGCTCTGCCTTTGATGTTGCTGTAGATGCACACAAACACCAGCGCAGAAAAAGTGGTGAGGCTTATATTTTTCATCCTATTGCTGTGGCTAAAATTGTGGCCAGTGAGATTGGACTTGATGCCACGTCTATTGCCGCTGCCCTACTTCATGATGTTATTGAAGACACTAAATACACCTTTACAGATATCGAACAACTATTTGGAGAGACTGTTGCCCGTATTGTACAAGGGCTAACAAAAATTTCTAAAATGCCTTATGAGGGTGATGTGTCTTTGCAGGCAGAGAATTTCAGAAAAATGCTTTTAACCCTTAATGAAGATATTAGGGTTATCATTATAAAAATTGCAGATCGATTGCATAACATGCAAACAATGGATGCTATGCCAGGCTACAAGCAAGAAAAAATTGCAAGTGAGACTTTGTATATCTATGCTCCGATGGCCCATCGTATTGGCTTGTATAAAATAAAATCTGAGCTAGAAGATTTGAGCTTAAAATATACAGAGCGCGAAATATATGATGACATTCTAAGTAAAATAAAAGATAGTAAAGAAGAACAAGATGCTTATATCAAAGCATTTTCAAAAACTATTGAAGATTCTTTAACTGCTGAAAATTTAAGCTACGAAATAAAAGGAAGACCAAAATCAATTTATAGCATACGCAGAAAGATTGTGGCTCAAAACGTGAGTTTTGATGAGGTCTATGACAAGTTTGCAGTGCGTATCATATATAAAAGTGATCTTGCCAATGAAAAATTCTTAGCCTGGAAAATTTATAGCATTGTTACAGACAACTTTCGTCCCAATCCAGTGAGGTTAAGAGATTGGATCTCTTCTCCAAAATCTACAGGATATGAAGCCTTACATATTACCGTAATGGGCCCAAAAGGCAAATGGGTAGAAGTGCAAATACGTAGTGAGCGTATGAATGAAATTGCAGAAAAAGGGTTTGCTGCTCACTACAAATACAAAAATGAGGATAGTGATGAAGGCGGGCTTGATCTATGGCTTAATAAATTACAAGACACACTAGAGAATCAAGATATCAGCGCCGTAGATTTTGTAGAAGAATTTAAACTTAGTTTGTACGCAAAAGAGATTTTTGTGTTTACACCCAAGGGAGATTTATATTCACTGCCCAAGGGCGCCTCTGCCTTAGATTTCGCATTTCATATACATACAGAAGTAGGCATGCATACAAGGGGCACCAAAGTGAACGGTAAATTAGTGCCTCTGAGCCACCCCTTGCAAAGTGGAGACCAAGTAGAGGTAATAACCTCCAATAACGCAAAGCCAACTGCCAACTGGCTAGATTACGCATCTACAAGTAGAGCACAATCAAAAATCAAATCTTCTCTCAAAGAAGAGCGTAAGAATATCGCAAATGATGGTAAAGAAATACTGCGCCGTAAGTTAAAATCACTTAAGATAAATCTTGATGATAAAACCATCAACCAATTAATTCAATTTTATAAAGTAAAAACAAGTCTTGATTTATTTTATAGAGTGGGCGCTGGTATTATAGACAATAAACAATTAAAAGATTTTGCAGCCTCTAGAACAAATGTGTTGGTGAGTTTTATTAAAAATAAAATTAGAAAACAACCCAACCAAAGTGATGTAAATAAAGAAGAAATTACAGAAAAATTTGATCAATTGGTTTTTGGAAAGGATGAGCAACAACTAGATTACAAAATTGCAAGTTGTTGCAATCCAATTGCTGGAGATGATGTTTTTGGTTTTTTAACTGTTACAGAAGGGATTAAAGTACACAAGAAAAATTGTCCAAATGCCGTTCAGCTACAAGGAAGTTATAATTACAGAGTTCAAAAAGCAAAGTGGATAGACTCCTCTCAGCGAGAATTTAAGGCAGAGCTACTGATCACTGGAATTGACGCTATGGGCTTAGTTAATAACGTGACAAAAGAAGTGTCAAACAATTTAAACATAGACATGAAACGGGTACATTTTGACACCGATGACGGCATATTTAAAGGAAAAATAGTGGTGGTGGTTAAAAACAAAAATATTCTTGATAACTTGGTTCAAAACATTAAAAAAATAAACGGAATTGATAAAGTAACTCGTTTGTAATTTTGCTATTTTTGACCCTTAAGACATAAAATAATTTAGATTTAAATTTTAAGTATCCCTAGCAATTATATGGTAGCCCAAAGGGTATCTAAATTGCATTAATATAGCTAAGCGATTCATTGCCATACTATGAGTTCAAAAACTGAAGCAAACAATCAAGATATTGTAAAAAATGTGTTCACTGCATTTTTAGAGACAAAAGGGCACCGTAAAACACCTGAACGCTTCGCTATACTCCAAGAAATATACGATCAGGAAGAACATTTTGATATTGAGTCTTTATATATCATAATGAAAAACAAAAACTATCGTGTAAGCAGAGCAACCCTATACAACACTATAGAATTATTGCTAGAATGCATGTTGGTGCGTAAGCATCAATTTGGCCAGAATCAAGCACATTACGAAAAATCATATTTTGATAAACAACACGATCATGTTATTCTAGACAATGGAGAAGTCATAGAATTCTGTGATCCAAGAATACAGAATATTAAAAAAACCATAGAAGATGTTTTTGATATTACTATCTCTAAACACTCGCTATATTTTTACGGAACAAAAAACACAACCAACCCAAAGCAATAGGGAAATACATTACAATTATGGCAGTAGACTTACTACTTGGATTACAATGGGGAGACGAAGGAAAAGGAAAAATCGTCGATGTACTAACAGCAGATTATGATATCATTGCTCGCTTTCAAGGAGGTCCTAATGCAGGACACACCCTAGAGTTTGATGGTATTAAACACGTTTTAAGGACTATTCCATCAGGAATTTTTCACAAAACAGCCATGAATGTCATTGGCAATGGTGTTGTGATAGACCCAGTTGTTTTTGTAAAAGAATTGGAAGGTTTGGATCAATTCGATATAGACTACAAAGCCAAGTTAATAATATCAAGAAAAGCACACCTTATTTTGCCTACTCACAGGCTCTTAGATGCAGCAAGTGAGGCCAGTAAAGGTAAAGCAAAGATTGGCTCTACATTAAAAGGTATAGGACCTACCTATATGGATAAAACCGGTAGAAACGGAATTCGTATTGGTGATCTAGAAATGAAAGACTGGAAAACAAAATACCGCCAATTGGCCAACAAACATGAGTCAATGATTTCGTTTTATGATGTAGAGATACAGTATGATCTAGATGAAATGGAAGCAGAATTCTATGAGGCTGTAGAACGCCTTAAAGAATTGACATTTATTGACAGTGAGCAGTATTTTCATGAGGCAATAAAAGCTGGGAAAACAATATTGGCAGAAGGTGCTCAAGGATCTTTACTTGATATTGATTTTGGAACATACCCATTTGTAACATCTTCAAATACAACAGCAGCAGGCGCTTGCACAGGTTTAGGAATTGCGCCAAATAAAGTAAAAGAAGTATACGGAATCTTTAAAGCTTACACCACACGTGTTGGCTCTGGCCCATTCCCTACCGAACTTTTTGATAAAGTAGGTGTTGAAATGGCAAAAATAGGACGTGAATTTGGAGCGGTAACTGGAAGGCCAAGACGTTGTGGATGGTTGGATTTAGTAGCTTTAAAATACACCTGTGAGGTAAATGGAGTTACTCAATTAAACATGATGAAGGGAGATGTACTCTCTGGATTTAGTACCCTAAAGGTATGTACGGCATACAAATACAAAGGAGAAACCATCAGCCACCTACCCTACAACATCGAGCCAGAAAATGTAACGCCAATCTATACAAGTTTTCCTTGCTGGAAAGAGGATTTAACAAAAATGAGAGCGGCTTCTGAGTTCCCTAAGGAACTAAACCAATACATTGATTTTCTAGAAAAAGAATTAGAAATACCAATAAATATAGTTTCAGTAGGTCCAGATAGAACCCAAACAATACACCGTTAAAAAAAGCAGTTGTTTTGTAGTATATTTGGATTTGAATTGGGAGTAGTATAGTAAAACAGTATAAAAATATATTGCAAAAAAAAATACCACATATAGGTTTATTGCTACTGCTCCTTTTTACAGGAGTTACCCTAGCGCAACCCAGTCAAGAAACAGATAAAACCAAGGTGGACATTCAATCTGGTTATCTAGAACGAAAGCCAGAATTACCAGATGCTTTCATATACACTCAAGACACAGAAGGACAGGTATACATTGTCCATGAAGGTATTAAAATGTGGTGTAATCAAGCCTATGTATATTTAAAAGATAACTTTGTAAAAGCCTATGGTGAGGTTAAAATAAAACAAGGTGATACTATTTCCATGAATAGTAATTATGCAGAGTATAACGGCAATACTCAGTTTGCATTTGCAAGCGGTGATGTTATCTTCAAAGAACCCCAAACAACACTAAAAACAGATACCCTTTACTTTGATAGAGTAAAGCAAGAGGCCTACTACAGAAGCGGTGGTACTGTAATAGATACCGCCAGTACACTAACCAGTAGAATTGGAAGGTATTACGCAGAGCAGAAAAACTACCAATTTACAAGTGATGTAAAGATTGTAAACCCAAAATACACTATAAACTCTCAGCAACTTAATTTTTATTCGCAAACGGGTGCTAGTTACCTCTACGGCCCATCTACCATAGTAAGTGACTCAAGTACTGTGTATTGTGAGCGTGGTTTTTATGACACTAGAGAAGATACCGGTTATTTTGTAAAAAACTCTAGAGTAGATTACCAAAGCAGAACACTTTATGGAGATAGCATTTACTTTGACAGAAATAAGAGTTTTGCTTCTGCTACCAACAATATTAAAGTAATAGATACCAGTAATCAAAGTATTATACGTGGGCATTATGCAGAGGTTTTCAGACAAAAAGATTCTGTTTTTATTACCAAACGAGCCCTGGCTATAACCCTTCAAGAACGTGATTCTGTATACATACATGCAGATACATTACAAATTACAGGAAAACCAGACAATAGAATTCTTAAAGGTTTTTACAAAGCACGCTTTTTTAAAGAATCAAGTAACCCACAGCAAGCACCAACCAGCGGCAAGTGTGATTCTATATTTGTAAACCAGAAAAAAGGAATTACAAAACTTATACATCTTCCTGTTCTTTGGACTGGAGAAAACCAGATGACTGGTGATACCATCCATTTAATTAATAATACCATAACAGAGCAACTTGACACTTTAAAGGTATTTAACAATGCGTTTTTGATTCAAAAAGATTCTTTGGGGTATAATCAAGTAAAAGGAAAACGCCTTATTGGCCTATTTACCAACAATGAGCTGGACACCATAAACATTGACCAAAATGCACAAGTAATTTATTTTGCGCGTAACGATAATGACGAGCTCATTGGTATAAACAACACTGTATCTAGCTCCATACAGATGTATATGGAAAACCAAGAAATTGAAGGAATACGTTTTATTAAAAAAGGAACTGGGAAAATATATCCACTCTCAAAACTACCTCCAAAGGCAAGAATATTGTCAGGTTTTGGTTGGCGAGCTGAAGAACGATTACAAAATAAAGACGCATTATTTGATGGAAAACCGCTACCCCTACTGCCAAAAATAAAAGGCATTGCGCTACCCATATTTCAAGAAGCCTTTTTTGATGAAAAAAATCAAGAACAATTAAATCTTCCAGAGGCATCAAAGTTAAATGCTGACGTTTTTAAAAATAGACCCCAGGACAATCCTTTGCAGGAAACTCCCAGAGAAGAAAATGACACCTTAGATCAAAAAGACAAGATAAAACCCGAGCAACATTAATTTATTTTACGGGTAAACATACCTGTATTACAATTGTTAGTCTCTATTTTTACAATCTAGTTATAGCCCATTGAAAAAAGATTTCTACAAACACCAAACACAAACCACCCAGCATCCATTGGCGATGGAAATATCTCATGCCAAAGGCAGTTATATTTATGATACCAAAGGAGTTGCACATCTTGATTTTGTTGCAGGTGTTTCTGCCTGTAGTCTTGGACATAGCCACCCTAGGGTTGTAAAGGCTATTACAGAGCAAGCTCAAAAATACATGCATGTAATGGTGTATGGAGAGTATATCCAAAGGCCAGCGGTTTCGCTCACAAAATTACTAGCAAAGCATTTGCCCTCACCCCTAGAGACTACTTATTTAGTAAATAGTGGTACAGAAGCCATAGAAGGCGCTTTAAAACTAGCCCGCCGAGCAACTGGTAGAGCAGAAATTTTATACGCAAATCTTGCCTATCATGGAAACACAATGGGCGCCCCTAAGTGTTATGGGCTATGAGCAAAGAAAAGAAGCCTTTAAACCATTGTTACCCGAGTGTAGCGCTATATTATTTAACTGTGAAACTTGCTTGGAGCAGATCACAAATAATACAGCTGCTGTTATACTTGAAACTATCCAAGGAGGCGCTGGTTTTATAGAACCAACTAATGACTATTTGGCAAAAGTAAAACAAAGGTGTCAACAGGTGGGTGCACTTTTAATTTTAGACGAAATACAACCTGGGTTTGGCCGTACTGGAAAACTCTTCGGTTTTATGAATTACAATGTCGTGCCAGATATTCTAGTGATGGGCAAAGGTATGGGTGGCGGGTTACCCATTGGAGCTTTTACGGCATCAAAACCCCTAATGGACCTACTGCAAGAAAAACCAAAGTTAGGCCACATTACAACCTTTGGAGGAAATGCTGTTATTGCCGCAGCGGCGCTAGCAACACTTAAAGAAATAACCCAGAGCTCTTTAATGCAACAAGCCCTAGAAAAGGAAATATTACTTCGCAGTTTGCTTGTACATAAAGCAATAAAAGAAATTAGAGGAACAGGTTTAATGCTGGCCCTTATTATGGAAACCCCAGCCATTGCAAATCA
>JGI20154J14316_10002491_pt1 | contig 15519 bp, 13 predicted proteins | sample COG_04_FD_14316 | JGI IMG/M metagenome (IMG submission 14316) | reverse complement strand
TGCTGCGAGCTCATCGTTGAATCGCTTATAGCCGTGCCGAACGGCTTTTTCGGCCTGGGTTAAAGCCATTGGGTTTTGCTCAAAACGGCCCATTTTCTCGACAATGGGCCCATTGACCCAAGCAATCCCAATTTGCATCCACAGATTCAGTTCAACATGCCGATTGCGCATTTCAATCAGACCCATGTCATAGGGGGTTGCGCCAAATAAACTTGGCGTTGGGTGGCAGGCTTCAAGGTAGCGGCAAATGGCAGTGGACTCATTGAGATATTGGCCATCATCCGTTTCTAAAACGGGTATTTTTCCGAGCAGATTCTTCTGCAGGAAAGGCTCTGATCGTTGCTCGCCTTTGGCAAGGTTAACGTTGACGAATTCGTAGTCGATGGCTTTTTCTGCCAAAAAGATCTCCACTTTTCGGGGATTGGGTGCGCCGGGGTAGCCGTACAATTTCATTGCGGTGGTCCACTACTGGGGTTTAGGCATCATAAGGGATTCAGGCGATCATCGGGTAGACCGCAGGATCTAGAATCGGCTGCTTTTTTGGTGCCGCGTCGTGATAGCATGCCGCGCATGAATACGGTCATCAATTTACAGAACATCTCGATCGCCTATGGTAGCGAGGCTGTGCTTCATGAGGCCAACCTTGTCATCGGTCAGGGCAGTCGATGCTGTATTACCGGTTATAACGGCAGCGGCAAATCAACCTTGCTCGGCATTATCGCGGGACATCGAAGCCCGGACGAAGGCGTTGTGACGATCATGTCTGGCCTTAAAGTGACGTTGCTCGCCCAAACGCCGAGTTTTGATGTTTCCGAGACGGTTTATGATGTGGTGGCGGCCGGACTTGGACCCATTGGGGTGGTCTTAGCAACGCAACGTCGACTCTATGCAACGCCCAATCCCGATGAAGATCAACTCGCGGCACTTCAAGAGCAGCTGGATAATGCGGAAGCTTGGGATTTCGGCGCCCGGGTTGATGCCATGCTGCAACGACTCGAGCTTGCGCCGGATCAAATCGTTGGGTCCTTGTCGGGGGGGTGGCTAAAGCGCTTAGCGATTGCCCAGAGTCTTGTTGGCGCGCCGGACATCTGGCTTTTAGATGAGCCAACCAATCATCTGGATATTCCTGCGATCGATTGGCTCACGAGTGAACTCAAACTGTTTAAAGGAACGGTCATTTTTATTACCCATGATCGGATGCTGATGAGCGAGCTCGCGACGGCGATGGTGGATATCGACCGGGGTCGAGTGAAGCTGTGGAGCTGCTCGTATGATGAGTTTCTGCTGCGCAGGGAGGCCGAGCGCGAGACCATGGCCGAAGCTGAAAAGCAATTCGATGCAAAGCTGGCGGAGGAAGAAGTCTGGATTCGTCAGGGGATCAAGGCCCGGCGGACGCGCAATGAAGGTCGGGTTCGGGCGCTAGAGGCGCTTCGTTCAGAGCGCGCTAAGCGCGTGACGCGTGGGGCGCTCAAGCTCGAAATCGATACCGGTGAAAAATCGGGGAAAGTGGTTCGAGCGCTCGAGAATGTGAATTATTCGGTTGCCGGACTTCAGTTGGTCCAGGACTTTTCCTGGATTGTGCAACGCGGTGATCGGATCGGGCTTGTGGGTCCGAACGGTGCAGGCAAATCAACGCTGATTAAATTGTTCTTGGGCGAGATTGCACCAACCGCTGGTCGGATTAAATTCGGAACCAAGCTGGATGTTGCCTATTTTGATCAAGGTCGCGCGGCGCTAGACCCCAATGCCTCGGTTGCGGATTATATAGGGGATGGTCGTGATTTTATCGAGCTCAATGGGCAGTCGATTCATGTGGTTTCGTATTTGAAGCGGTTTTTATTCGACTCTGTTCAAGCACGAGGCAAGATCAGGACCCTATCCGGCGGACAGCAAAATCGGTTGCTGTTGGCGCAATTGTTCACCCAACCGGCGAATCTCTTGGTGCTTGATGAGCCCACTAATGATCTCGATGTTGAGAGTTTAGAACTCTTAGAAGAACTGCTTCTTGATTATACGGGCACGGTCCTCTTAGTCAGTCATGACCGACAATTTTTGGACCAAGTTGTGACGTCTTTGTTGGTGTTTAAGGGCCATGGCGAGATCGAAGAACAGGTTGGCGGGTTTTCGGATTGGATTGCTCGGGGTGGTGAACTGCATCCCGCGAGCGCGAATGCGCGCATCCTGCCAGATCGCACCGAGGAGAGTGCTGAGGCCAATGAGCCAGTTGCCAACCCGAGTTCGCCCATCGATGAGGCAGCGGGTTATGAGGCACGTAAACAGGCCAAGAGCGAGCAGCGCCGATTGCAACGTCAAGCCGAACAAATTCCAGTTGAGTTACAACGGCTCGAATCGGAAGAAACCGAGATGATGGCGATTGTCAGTCAGCCTGAATTCTTCAATCAACCTGAAGCCGAGCAGCAAAAGACTTACGCGGCAGCACAAGTCCTACGGACGAAAATCCAGGCACTCTATGATGAATGGGCGGCGGTTGAGGCGGCGCTCGAGGCGACTACGAGCGACTGATTCTGAATTGAGGCAATGAATTAACACTGGATAGCACCAAAAGCCCTGCGAAGATCGCGAGGTTTTTGACAAAATTCTGGGTCTCGCGGTCGCTTGAAACCTCGGGGTACGTATTCCAAAAATCGTGCATGCCGATATTGATGGCAATGGTTAACCCAGCCAACATGAGCGCGGTATCGCGTATGCGAAAGCCGGACAAGAGCGCGAGTCCGCCGCCAACCTGAAGGACGATGGTGAGCGGCAAGAGTAAGTCGCTGAGCGGCACGTTATGGAGCTGCATGTAGGCAAGTGTGCCGCTGTAGCCGGTAATTTTCGACAAGCCTGGCACGAGGAAATAAAGGCCGAGTAAGCATCGGCCGAGGGTCAACGCGATTCGTTCGATCATTTTGGCTTTCCTTTTAACGTTTAATCATCCTAGCTTAAGCCAGGCGGTTGCGCATCGAAGCGTGCTCAGTATGCGTTATTCCAAGCCCGTGCGCCAAGCGGACAAGTCCCAACCCGGCCATCGGGCCTGGGTTAGGCGCAGCGTTCTGGGCGTCCAGTAGTCCGAACCGGGCTTTGGAATGCCGAGGCAGGCGAGTTGCTCGGGTGATGCGTGATTTAAAACCCGCTCCCAAGGTTTATGGGGCGAGGATTGCCACGCGTGATAGCCAATCATGTCGTTGCCGGCGGCTTTATAACCGAATGTCATTGTGTAGCGCCGGCCTTCTGGGCGCGTAAGATTCGTGCCGCGATGGAAGGTGTCAATGCTGTGCGCGACCAAGGTGCCCGCTGGGCCTGCAGCGCTTCGCTCTTTTTGTTTCAGCTTTGCTTGTGAGGCCTCGGGTGCGATGACTTCACCGACGCCGAGTATGCGGTCGCTATCCGGTTTTGTAACATAGTGCAGCGCGCCCAAATCATCCTCGACATCGGTGATATACGCGATGAAATCAACCGACCTTTGACACGCGAGGTCGCCAGGGGCGGTTAGGGTGTGGTTGCCAAAGTCGCAGTGGTGCATTTGGTCGTAATCCGCAGCGCCAGTGAATTTCGCCCAGGTATGGGATTGATAGAGGTGCACGTCATTCACAGCAAGCAGCGCTTTGGCGAAGGCAATGAGCCCTGGATGCATCGAGATTAAGTTCAAATCAATGCTGGCTTCATAAGGCAACGAATCGATGTTTTGAAACTGCTTTGGGTGGACTTTGCCCAAAACGCCTGCCTGCTTTTTGTTCAGGGCAACCGCTGCAGATTGCGCAGGCGCAAGGTGGTCATAGAGGGCTTCAAAGTCTCAAAGAGGGGCGCAATCTCATCCGGGGTAAAGAAGTCCTCGATAATAACGAAGCCGTCTTGTTGCCATTGATCAAGGTGGTGAGGTTGGTGGCGCATGATGAGATCGATTCTAAAGTGAATAGCGGAGTCTTAAGTTTAGCGCCGGTTAAGCCAAGGCGTCCACAGGCTGTGTGTTAAGCCGCATCAGTGAATGGGATGGCGGATTAAAATGAAGGGTTGCGCCCTCTGGACGCGATGCGCTTATACTCTGGGTTGGCGTTGTCCGAGTATTTGTTACGGCAGTAGCGTGATCGTAACTAAGAAGGGCTTCTTGAGAGCTTGTTAATCAGGCCGTCTACCCGCGAATAGTGTAATAAGAGGCTGTTATGTCCCAACCGATCTTAGAGAAGAATCCGACGTTTTGGTTTTACGGTTCTGCATCGATAGCTTACGGCATTAAAAATAACGCCTTTAGTTACCTGTTATTAATTTACGCCAATCAGGTCCTTGGCTTGCCAGGGTATCTTGCATCCCTGGCATTGGCGATCGCAATGATTTGGGATGCCGTATCGGATCTTTTGCTGGGACATTGGTCGGATAAAACAAGTAGTCGTTTAGGCCGTAGACACCCGTTTATGTATGCGGCTTTTTTTGTGCTGCCGATTACCTTCTATGCCTTGTTCAATCCTGTCATCGAGTTGAATGAGGACAATACCTTTTACTACGTACTCGTGCTCGCGCTGTTGATTCGAACCGGGACCACGCTCTTTGAGGTGCCGTCGACGGCGCTGCTGCCGGATCTTGAAACGGACTACGATCGGCGGAATAAATGGTTGGCCTTAAGACACTTTTTTGGTTGGACCGGGGGCAATGGCATCCACATGATTAACTTCATGTTTTGGGTGGGTGCGTACGGGGTTGCCTCCCAAACCGGTTACGGTATTTATGGCATTGCCGGTGCGCTTTTAATTGCCGCTGCGATTTTGGTGTCATCCTTTGGCACGCAAAAGGTTGCGGCGGCGCTGCCTAAACCGAGCGAGCCGTTCCGATTCCTCGCCATCAAGCGGGAAATCAAGCAGATCTTTCAGTCGGTAAAAAATAAAAATTTCGCGGCGCTATTCTTTTTTGGTTTAACGGTTGGGATTGCAGGGGGATTAGGCACCGCGCTCTATCTTTATAATACAACTTACTTTTTTGGGTTCTCCGGGCAACAGATCAGCGTCACCGCGATCGGTGTTTTAATCTCACCGGTGATCGCGTATTGGGCGGCACCCTACCTGGGTAAGCTTTTCGGCAAAAAGCGCGCAGCGATCTACGCCATCTTAGTCAATATCATGCTGTACCCCATGCCCTATATTTTATTGCTGACAGGTAATTGGCCGGAACTGGGTAGTTGGACGTCGTTGTATATCTACAGCGGCTTTATCGTCATGGAAGTGATCTGCGGCATCATTGGCGGGGTGCTACTCGACTCGATGATGGCGGATGTGGTTGAAGACAGTGAGCTTAAAACGGCGCGTCGTTCCGAGGGATTGTTCTACGCTGCCCGAGGCTTTGCGGCTAAAGCAATTTCAGCCGGCGGCATCGTTGGGGCCGGCTCGATCGTCTCCATTGTTGGGTTGGATGGCATTACGTCCGTTGACGACGTGACCCAAGAGATTCGAATGAATTTAGCAACCCTGTTTTTGCCGATTTATTGTGGGCTGTATTTGTTGGGTTTAGTGATCGTCTCGAAATATCGAATCACTCGCGAAGATCATGATGCCCATCTCGCACAATTGAATGCACGCAAAGCGCCGTAAAGGCCTGAATATTGATGACGGTCTGCTGAATTAATTTGTGGATTAAAGTTTCCTGGGAGGGCGCGAATGTTTTCGAAAATTGATGAGGCCATGCAACGCTATGTTGACGATGAAATCTTGCCTGGCGTCAGTTATCAGATTTTAAAGGGCTCGGAGATCGTGCATGCCGGCCAGGTGGGGTATGCGGATATCGAGTCAAAGACGCCCTTGCAGGACGATGCGATCTATAGGATTGCCTCCAATACCAAACTGATGACCTCGGTTGTGCTCATGATGTTGTACGAGCGCGGCAGTTTCGATTTGAATGACCCGCTTGCAAATTATCTACCTGAATTTACGGATATGTTGGTCTTACCAAAAGATGCTGCCCGCATTGAAGACGCGACACCTGCCGCGAANCCGATNTTGATTCGGCATTTACTCAGCCATAGCGCCGGGTTGTCNTATGGTTTCGTCGAGCCGGATTCGATTATTGATCAGGCTTACAACGCGGCCTCGCTTGGCGGCTTAGCAGGGATCGATACCGANCTTGAGACGTATACGCNCGCGCTTGCAAGGCTCCCTTTGGCTTTTGAGCCGGGTTCCGGTTGGCGGTACAGTGTGGCAACGGATGTCTGTGCCCGTTTGGTTGAGGTGCTGTCTGGCCAGAAATTCGATGTCTGTTTAGCGAAAATGTTGCTGGACCCTTGGGGCTCATCGACACTGGTTTTTTTGTGCCGGAGGACAAAATCAGTCGGCTAACGACACTTTACACCCCGGTGCACCCGTTTGAGCCGATGAAGAGCGGGCTAACCGTTGCGCCCATGTTCGGGGAACGGGCATCAACCCAAAAGCCTAAATTTTTGAGTGGCGGCGGTGGTCTGGTCTCAACGCTGCCGGATTATTCGCGTTTCATTCAAATGATCATCAACGATGGGCAGTGGGGCGGCCGTCAATATCTGTTGCCCGAGACGTTGAAGCTGATGCGAGAAAATCAGTTGGCCGAGGGGGTTGTTGTCAACTTCCCGTTCTGGCCGATGCCAGGGACCGTTTTTGGCTTAGGGTTTGCCCTCAAAGAGCAACCGAGTGAGGCGGAGTCTGCGCTCGCTGTTAATGAATACCACTGGGGCGGTTTGATGGGAACCCATTCCTGGATTGCGCCGCAAGCCGACATCGCGGCACTGTGTTTTACGCAGCGCTTTCCAGGTTTTTGGCACCCTTACAGTCATGAGTTTAAACGCTTGGTTTACGAGGCCGCCGAAATTGGTTTTTAAGCCGAGTGCTTACCTGTCGACAAGATCATGGCTGATTCAGGCGCGGTAAATGCCTTATTTTGAGCGTATCGAGGGACGGGTAAGCAGATCGCCGCCGCGTCAGCTCTGCTGGCTGTCGGCGCAACAATCCAAACTCAAACTGGACGCGATTGATGTTTTGCTGAATTCAGCGTTGGCGCGTGTCGAGCGCTTGCACGCAACAAGCCGCGGCTTGTTTGATTGGAGAACCTTTAATGCAGCAACCACAAGTTAGAACCCCGGCCGGCACTTTTGAAGGGCTTTGGGCAGATGATGCGCAGTCGATTCAAGTGTTTAAGGGGATTGCTTATGCGTCGCCGCCGGTTGGGCCTTTGCGATTTAAACCACCCGCTCCCAAGCCGAGCTTGCCGGGCGTTACCCTCGCTCAAACCGATCCCACGCCGGGCTGGCAGGCGCATTCCGAAGACGCATTTGTTTGGTCCAGAGGCGTCTTCCCTCGAAGCGAAGATTGCTTGTACTTGAATGTATGGGCCCCCAAAGCGGTACAGGCGATAGGCGGTGATTTGCCGGTCATGGTTTGGTTTCATGGCGGCGCGCATACCAGTGGTTGGGGCCATCATCCCTTGTTTGATGGAGACTATTTTGCGACCCAAGGCGTTATCCTGGTCACGGTAAATTACCGGCTTGGACCCTGGGGTTTTCTGTCACTGCCCATGTTGGCGGCAGAATCGGAGCATGAATCTGCGGGCAATTATGGTTTGTTGGATAAATTGGCGGCGCTGCAGTGGGTCCAAACCAATATCGCAGGGTTTGGTGGCAACCCCGACAACGTCACGGTTTTTGGTCAATCTGCGGGCGCTCAAAGCATCTGTGCGCTCATGTCTTCACCCTTGGCAAAGGGGTTGTTTCATAAAGCGATCGGGCAATCTGCCAGTTGCTTGCAAGGTTTTGAGTCGGACCCGAGGGGTTATGAGACCGGCGCTAAGCTGCTTGATGCGCTTGGGGATATTCAGGACGTTAAGACCCTGCGATCACTATCGAACGAGGCGCTATTGGCTGCATCTGAGGCGAGCCAATGGGCGGGGCGCAGCCGAGTTAGCATTGATGGGTGGGTCCTGCCAGAGCCGCCTCTAACGCGTTTCTTGAATGGCCACGCCATGTCGGTGCCGCTGATGGTTGGGTCCCTCGCGAACGAGGGTCATGAGCTGCTGCCCCGTGTGGCAGACACTGATGCTGCGTCTTTTCAACGTTTTCTCGTGCGGACTTTCGCCAATCATCCAGACGCGATCCCGGCGATTCAAAAAGCCTACCAGGCTGAAATTGAAGTCGACTATGCAACTGCGCGGCATGAAATTTCAACGGACTTGTTCATGGCGTTCAGTATGCGGCTCTGGGCTGGCCTGAATCAAAAACAAGGTGGCAGGAGCTACTTGTATTTCATGAGCCATGTGCCGCCGGCGTGTCGAATTTATCGTCCTGAGGCACCCGAACTATTGCTGCCGAACGGGCCGAGGAGTGCCGGGGCTTACCATTCTGGGGATCTCGCTTACGTATTCAATACGATGCACAAAACGGGCTGCGGCTGGAATGACGCCGATCGTGAATTGGCGCGGGTCATGAACCGGTATTGGATCAATTTTGCGAAGCGCGGTGACCCGAATGATGATGAACAACCGCACTGGGCGGACTGGTCAGCGGCGCGAGGCATCATGGTCTTTGAGGCTCAGCCGCGGCTTGCAACCAATGTTCGTAATCAAAAGCTCGAGGCATTAGCCGGGGGCCTGGGATTGTCATTAGGTTAACGTGCTAACACGCGATGCCGAAGGCTGTTGCCGTGGCGTCGAGGGCCGCGCGCAGGCCTGTGACCAACTGCTCAATTTCATCGATTGTGATGATCAGTGGTGGTGAGAGAATCAAGCTATCGCCCACCTGGCGCGCCATCAGGCCATGCTGGATCGCATAATTGCGGCAGAAAACGGCCGCTGCAGCGTCGGGGGCAATGCGAGTCGCTGAGCCGGGGCAGCGCACCAATTCGACTGCGCCGAGCATGCCTTTGCTTCGAACTTCGCCCACGATTGGGTGGGTCGATAGGGTCGATAACGCTTTTGACCAAACGTGTTGTTGGGTGTTTGATATGGTCTCAAGCAGATCTGTTTCTTGATAAATCTTAACCGTTGCATCGCCGGCGGCGCAGGCAACCGGGTGTCCGGAATAGGTGAAGCCATGGGTGAACTCGCCGCCACTGGCCGTCACAACCTTCGCGATCCGATCGCTGACGGCAACGCCGCCAAGGGCTTGATAGCCGTTGGTTACGGCCTTTGCAAAGGTAATTAAATCCGGTTCAAAATTATAAGTTTGACACCCCCACCACTGACCGGTGCGGCCAAAGCCGCAAATCACTTCATCGCTGATCAGTAGCACGTCCCTCGACCGGCAAATATCCACAATCAGCGGCCAGTAGTTATCGGGCGGAATAATGACGCCACCCGCGCCTTGGATGGGCTCGGCAATGAAGGCGGCTACATTTTCAGGACCGATTTCGTCAATTTTATCAGCGAGAGACTGGGCCGCTTGTTGCCCGATGTCTTCGGCAGTTTGCACGCCAAGGTGGGGAAAGCTGTAAGGCTGCTCAACGTGATGGACATAGGGCAAGCGTTGCATTTGATCGTGCATGCCCTTCATCCCGCCAAGACTTGCCGAGCCAATGGTGCTGCCATGATAGCCATTGGTTCGAGCGATAATGTGCTTCTTTTGAGGTTGGTCTAATAAATCAAAATAGCGGTGCACAAGTCGTATGTTCGTATCGTTGGCCTCAGAGCCCGAATTGGTGAAAAAGACGTGGTTGAAGGCCTCTGGCAGAATGTCTGTCATACGGTCTGCAAGCCTTAGCGTGCTGTCGGTNGTGCAGTTGAAGAAGCTGTTGTAAAACGGCAGGCGATCGAGTTGCTCNGTGATCGCAGCTTTAATACTGTCCTGAGAATAGCCTAGATTCGTGCACCACAAGCCAGACATGCCATCCAGCAATCGATTGCCCAAATGATCGACAATGAAAATCCCCTCCCCACGAACATAGGTTTTACCGCCCTGGTTTTTGTATTCTGCGAAATCGGTAAACGGATGCAAAAAAGTACCGGATTCGAGCGTGTTATGGGTTGCGCCAGGTGCTGTTGTCGACATGATGTAATTCCTAATCAATAAAAGGGCCAAAAGCCGAGTCGTACGCCTTGGCTCGGCGTAAATGGGATCCGCTCGGTCCGTATTAAAGTGCGCTCGGCCGATCGGGCAATCCTAGACTGGGAATGCTCCGCCGGTTACCCAAAACAGCGGGTTCATTGTAAACGCTTTGATGTGCGCCTGGGTACATTAGCGCTCCGTATGAAACCGGGTCAAGTCGCAAGCACAATGCGGAAGCCCTTGACAGATTCTCAAGCGCAGTCATAATTTCGGGAACAAAGGAAATTTTCATGAAATCGCTGTGCCCGGTACCCACCAGGCCTCAAAATTTGATCAAAGCACCAGGGGGGGAGCGCTAAAACTGCTCTGGTTTCGAATGAATCTTCATTTTAAGAGAATGATTCTCTGCCTATTGATCATCAATCTTGCGTCCTGCGGTGGGCGCGAGCCAGTTGATCTATTGATTGTAAATGCCAGTGTCTACACGGTGGATGGTGACAAACCTTGGGCGCAAGCGTTGGCTATTCGTGATGGTCTCATCGTGGCTGTGGGCGCAAGTGATGCGTTGATTCGAGATTACGAAGGCGAGCAGTTAGATCTTCAAGGTCAGATGGTGTTGCCCGGCTTTCACGATAGCCACAGCCATCTTGTTTATGGCGGCTTAGAACTGATGCGGTGTGATCTATCAGCGGAAAGTACCGTCGAGGACCTGTTGCAGACGATTGCGGCCTGTGACGACGCGCTTGCGGCGGGTGAATGGCTGATCGCGGGTGGTTGGGATTTGTCGTTATTCGAGTCGACGAACCCGAGCAAATCCTTGCTGGATGATATCAATCCAAAGCGGCGCATGTTTATTCGAGGCGCGGATGGACACTCTGCTTGGGCTTCCTCAGCAGCCCTTGATTATGCTGGGATCGCGGCGGAAACGCCCAACCCAAGTGACGGCATCATTGAGCGCGATGCGTCTGCAGAACCTCGTGGCGTTCTGCGAGAGTCCGCCATGATGCTGGTCGAAAAGGTGCTGCCCGCGGTCACAGTCGAAGACCGGTTAAAAGCGGCACGCATCAGTGTTGCCCTGGCGCATTCAATGGGCATCACCTCGGTCATTGATGCCGCGACCACAGAATCCGACGCGAAGGCGTTCGATGCACTTGATGCCGATGCGGCATTAAACCTGAGGCTTGTTCTGGCCATGTCACTAATCGCCCCGTTTTTTGATCAGGCACCGCTGTCGAGCGTCAAAGTGTCCGAGCGGTACAGCGACCAAAATGTTCGGCGATCTTCCGCTAAAATTTTCATCGATGGGGTCTTGGAGGGCGAAACAGCGGCTTTGTTGTCGCCTTATTTAGTCGGCAACCACGGTCATGGGATGTTGATCACCCCAGCGAGCACATTGACCGAGCAAGTCGTTGCGCTGGATGCGGCCGGTGTGCAGTTGATGTTTCATGCGATTGGAGATGCCGGGGTGCGCTTGGCCTTAGACGCCTTGGAAGCGGCTCGAGAAGCTAACCCCGCTCAAGATCTGCGTCACCATATTTCTCACCTGCAATTGGTGGATCCAGAAGATCATCCTCGGTTTGAAGCCCTTGGGGTCGTCGCAAATTTTCAAGCGCTCTGGGCGTTTCCTGATGATTACATTATGACCATCAATCTACCGGCAGTGGGTCTGGATCGGGTTCAAGGCATGTATCCGATCGGCTCACTCCACCGGGCTGGCGCGCGGATCGTGGGCGGCAGCGATTGGTCGGTCTCCTCCATGAATCCGCTCCTAGCGATTGAAACGGCGTTGACGCGCCGTGATCCTACCGGTGTCAGGCCGCAGGCGTTGAATGCCGCAGAGGCGGTAACCTTGGCGGACATGATCGAGGCCTACACCATTAACGGCGCCTATCTAGCGCATCGAGAAAATCAAACAGGCCGGCTGAAACCGGGTTACAAGGCGGACCTTGTTGTATTGGGCGCGAATTTATTTGAGCTCGCGCCTTCAGAGATTGGCGAGGTGCCGATTGTGATGACGCTTTTCGAAGGCCAAAAGGTCTATCCTAAGTGAGTGTTAGACCACCCAAGCGCTGGAACAACTGGGCGCCAGAGGTGGGTGCATGATGCAATCTCTGCGGTATTGGCCGGGCTGGTTTGCGGTCTTCAAGACAGCGGTTTACTTGGCGTTAACGGCCAATATTGGCTTCTTTTTTCAGGACGAATGGCAGGCAGCAACGCATCTGCTTCGTTCCGAGGTCTCTGCCGCGTCAGTGCTCGAGGCCTTTGCCGCAACCATCGATACCACAGCGTGGGTGGTTCTACTGCTGATGTTTGAGTTAGAAACGCATCAGTTAGATGATTCGCGTCTGACGCCCGCGGTGAACCGATGGCTAATATTGGTTCGAGCCTTGTGCTACGGCTTTATTGTGTTTGCCTTTATCGGTTATGTGATGAAGGGCTTCAGTCTTTTGAATGTTGTGCCGGTATCTGTTGGTGCTTTATGCGATCTAGCCGCGTCCGGTTACCAGCAAATGGTGGATCCGGATGAGTTTCTGCCGCTCGCAGTGGCGGGCTGTGCAACCAGCGCGCTGGCGACAACCGCGGCGTTGATGGTCAACCATGACGATCTTTGGGTTGTGACCCTGACGGATTGGGCCGAGCTCAAACGCTTGGCCTTGGTTGACGTGAGTAACTCAGCCACCTGGATTTTGATCGTAATTATGCTGGAATTTGAAGTGCGTATTGGCTTGTGGCGTGAATTACCTGCGCGCGTTACGGCGCTCATCAAGCCGACGAAAATTGCGCTGTATAGCTTGCTGATTTTATTTGCAGCGTTTTGGGGCTTTGCGGGCTCTGTTCTCGATTTTTGGGACGCCTTCCTTTGGATTGTGGCCTTTGTGTTTATTGAACGAAATGTCTTTGTATGGGAACAAGAATTAGAGAGGGCTTCGCCCTCGGAGGTGACTCAGTGACAATACCAGAAGGTCTGGCGAAACGGATCGACCTACTTATTACCGATGCCAATGGCGTGCCGAGGGGGAAAACAGTCGAAAGCGAGGCCCTGGATGAAAACCACCTACCCAGAATGGCGGAGGCCGTTTTGTTTCAGTGCATCCATGGCGATTATGCGGAAGAGACGATGGATTCGTTTAATCCGAAGGACGAAGATTTGATCCTCAGTCCGGACTGGTCCACCTATCGGCGTACGCCCTGGAAAGAAGAAGAAGTCGGGCAGGTGATCTGTGAAGCGACGGATAAAGATGGTGACCCGTTGCCCTACGATTGCCGCAATGTATTAAAGCGTGTTTTGGCGCGCTATGCCGAGCGCGGTGTCACGCCCATCGTTGCCCCGGAAATTGAGTTTTATTTGATGAGCGCGCCGAAGCGAGGTGATCAAGAATTAGAGCCTGGCTCGGGTTTTGATGGCCGCGACGAGTTTGGTGGTGAGGCTTTTAGTTTTGATGCGCTTGACCGCTATGGCCCCTTTGTCAGTTATTTGCAGGATATGAGCGCGGCAGCAGAGCTTGATTTATCTGCGGTTGTGCATGAAGTCGGGGCGGGACAGATTGAACTCAACGTGAAACATGGTCCAGCACTCGGCGTGGCTGACCAAATGGTCCTACTGAAGCGGTTAGTCAAAGGGTGCGCGCTGGAGCATGGCTATCTTGCCAGTTTCATGGCCAAGCCATCAGCGGAGCTGCCGGGTTCGGGTTTACACCTGCACTGCAGCTTGCAAAATGCCGAAGGTGAAAATCTGTTTGCTTTGGTCGATGAAAAGGCGCCAGCGGCACTTCGGCATTTTATTGGTGGGCTTCAAACCTACCTGCCAGAGGCCTTTTTGTTGCTTGCACCGAACATCAACAGCTACAAGCGTTTTGCTGGGGACCGATCGATGCCGATTAATCTGGAATGGGGTTACGACAACCGAACCACAGGGCTGCGAGTGCCCTATGGACCGCCAGAGGAAGGCCGGGTTGAAACCCGAGTCATCGGAGCGGATGCCAATCCTTATCTAATGATCGCGGCGATTCTGTCAGCGGGTCTCTTGGGTCTCGAAGAAGCCATTGAGCCGACCGCGGCGAGTGAAGAGGATTGCTGGGAACTAACGACCAATCTACCGGATAATTTGGATCAGGCTTTGGTCAACTTGGATGAGAGCACCAAGATGGCGGATTTGATGACCCGAGATTTCTTAGATGTTTTTGCCTCCATCAAGCGCAATGAGCTGCAGGATTACAATATTCGAATTTCCTCTTGGGAAGTGAGCTATCTAGGGAGCATGTTGTAGGTGGTTTTGATCCTGGCGAGTGCCTTATGAGTCGTCGGGCGGGCGGTCGTCCGGAAGTCGGCTTCGAGTCGTCTTGGTATTTTGATACTCGAAATCATCAGACGGAACGTCCAACACTTACCGAAGATTTAGACTGCGACGTTTGTATTGTTGGCGGCGGCTACACTGGGCTTTCTGCCGCGCTGACACTTTCTGAAGCGGGTTTGAAGGTCGTGCTCCTTGAAAAATATCGAGTTGCCTCGGGTGCTTCTGGCCGTAATGGCGGGGTCCTTGGAATGGGGCAACGCCAAGATCAGGAAGACTTAGAGCGGATTGTTGATCCCGCCTGGGCGAGCCAGCTGTGGCAAATGTCCCTGGAGGCCAATGCCCTTGTGCGGTCGCGGATTGATCAATATTCGATCCCGTGCGACTTGTCAGACGGGGAGTTAACCCTCGCGCATCGTGCGCGGTACGAGCAGGATCTTTGGGATCATACAGCGCATCTAAAGATGCGATACGGCTATGATGATTGCCACCCGCTGAGCCGTGCTGAGGTGTCAGACCGGATTGGAAGCGACGCTTATTTTGGCGGTTATCTGGATACGCGTGCGGGTCATCTGCATCCGCTCAATTTAGCGCAAGGGCTTGCAAAAGCGGCAGAGTCCCAAGGCGCTCAACTGTTTGAACTGGCAGCGGTCACCGGGTTTGAGGCGATTTCTGCAGATCTGATGGCAGTCAGGACAGCAACCTGTCGGGTGCGAGCCGGCAAGGTCGTACTCGCCTGTAACGGCTATTTAAATGGTCTGGCCCGTGAGCCTGACGACTATCAGATGCCGATCAATAATTTTATGGTGGCGACGGCCCCCTTGGGCGATGCTTTGGCGCGTGAGATCATTCGAGAGAACGAGGCCATTGTGGATACCCGGTTTGTCGTGAACTATTTTCATCTCTCGGGGGACCAACGACTTATTTTTGGCGGTGGCGAAAACTATACCCGTTTCTTTCCGAAGGACATTCGGCGTGTTGTTCGCAAGCGGTTGCTTGCGATCTATCCGCAACTGGCCGACGTTGATTTACCCTATGCTTGGGGCGGCACCTTATCGGTCACGATGAATCGGATGCCCAAGTTTGGTCGATTAGGACAGAACCTTTACTATGGTCAAGGCTATTCTGGACACGGCGTTGCCATGGCGAATATGGGCGGGCATCTCATTGCCGAAGCCATTAAGGGTCAGGCAGACGGCTTTGACTGCTTGGCCAATCTAAAACACCGGAAGTTTCCGGGTGGCCG
>JGI20154J14316_10002487_pt1 | contig 15527 bp, 11 predicted proteins | sample COG_04_FD_14316 | JGI IMG/M metagenome (IMG submission 14316) | reverse complement strand
CGAAGATACAGAAGTTGTAGAAACCAAAAAAAAAGGTAAGAAAAAGAAATCGGTTACTAAGGATGAAGCATCAAGTGCTGACACAGACGAAGATACAGAAGAACCTGAAGAATTAGATAATTTTGAAAAAAAAGATAATCTATTTCTTTACGGTTATACTAAGAAAACCGGATCTACTAAATTCGAATCATTAAATGAAGCGGTTTCTGCTCTAGAAGAAGATGAAGAAGCAATGGGTATTGTTAAAGATAAGAAAGGATACTATACTATTCGAAAAGGTAAAACGTATAAAGATACACCCGAGAATAAACAACCTGAAATTTGCTGGAAGAAATTATAAATTATAAATTAAAGTATATACAAATAATACTATCATAAATATTATTCCATTTAAATATCTTTTTATTTTATATAAATGATATGTATTAAAAAATATCAAATATATTATAGGTAATAATATACCTAATAATAAATCATTTTTTTTTATCCCACCTTTATTTAATACTAATATAAAGAAAAAATAGTGGGCAAAAAAATGTACTAATCTATATAAATTATCTTTAATTATTACTTTTTTTTTATGTATTATAGTTTCAAATCTCCATTTATATTTTATCAATATTATAGTGGTCCCCACCAATACTATTATATTCAAGAATAATACTGAACTATAAAAATTTTTCAAATACCCTAACAAATATAAAATATTCACCGTCAATACCCAAAATGAAAAATATTTATACAATGATATAATACCGAATACATAATCCTTTATGGAAGTATATGGTTCATCTTTTAATAATATTAAATCGTCTTTATACATATCATAATAAAACATTTTTTTAATTTTCCTCTACAAATTTCCCCATTTTCATTATAAATCTCTCATTAGTTTCTATCAATATACCTCTTCTATTTTTAATATTATAATAATAATCTTTACCCCCATATTTTATCTTTTCATATGTAAAATCCTTTTTAACATTTTGTAATTGATTTTTTCTAATCTTATCATCTACTAAATTTTTTTTAACCCAGGTAATTTCTATATTCTTAAATCTATTATTTTTATCCGAAGGTTTCAATACCTTTCCCGAACGCAGTGTAAAAATACCTTGTCTTGTTAAAGTAACTCCCCTACAATATTTATTTCTATTTGCCGCATTCACTGCTTCATCTAATGTTTTAAATTTATTTCCATTTGGTCCGGGTGTCATTCCCCTCAAATATTCATTAATATATGGACCATCATATTCTTCTATTTCTACTTCTTTATAATCTGGTTTTTCCATTCTTAATTATCTTATTCAAATTTCTAATTAAATCAATTTTAATATCTGGATTCATTATATTATATTTAATATAATTTCATAATGTTCAGTATTAGGAAACTGATCTAATGGAATAATATTTTTTATTTTCTTCTTTCCTAAATTTAACATTTCCAAATCCCTTCTTAATGTTTCCGCATTACACGATATATATATTAATTGGTCTATTTTACCCATCTGTTTATTTAATGTTTCTATTACATTTTCATATAATCCCCTTCTTGGTGGATTTACTATTATCGTTTTATTTTGTGTTATTTCATTCATTATCTGTTCTATACAATCCTCTATTCTTTTCTTTATAAATTCTATATTTGTCTTTCTATTTGTTTCCATATTTTCAATCGCTAAAATTATATTATTTTCATTATTATCAATACCATAAACCTTAAAAAACATATCTGCTAAAATAATACTGTATATTCCTATACCGCAACATAAATCCAATAATACATTTTCTTTTTCTTTTTCTTTTTGGATAAGAGATTTAACAATACTATATATGAATTTACTGGAATACATATTCACTTGGAAAAAACAACCCATATTTACTATAAATTCATTCCTTAATATATTCTCTACTAAATTACCCTTATTATAAATCTCATAAAAGGGGTCACTTGTTGAAGGTTCCTTCTTTCCAAGACATTCTTGATAACTTATATTTAATAACTTATATTCATTATCCATAGATAATAAATAATTTATTAGTTGGTATTTTTCCTTAGACCATATATCCTTATGTTTATAGAAATTACTAAAACGAAATCCTATAATAAACTCATTCTTATTATTTTGCCTGATTTGTATATGCCTCCAAAAACCACTAAAACTTGGATATTCAGTAATAGGTAAATTACTATTATTTATTATCCACTCTCTTATATATTCACATACCTTTACAGCTAATTCACTTACCAATATATTATTTTTGGCACTTTTTACTAACTTGGAATTCACCGATTCAAATGGTCCTACCTCTATTTTCCCTAATTTGTTATATCCAAACGAAAACATTATATTATTTCTATACCTAATTTTTTTAGGAGAAGGAATAATATCAAATAAATTTTTATTTGTTATATATGACTCTAATTTAGTATTCAATTCATTCTTCTTTATCACTAAATTATTATTTAATATACTCATTATTAGATTTCTTAATACTTATACATTATATTATATTTAATTCAATTTTGTTTTTCTTTTTACTTGGTTTATACTTAATAAAAAATTAATCCGAGAATAACCAATCTTCTGGAGATATAGAGTATTCATAATAACCACACTTATCCCAGAAATGAGACCAACCTAAACTAGTAATATTAATTCCAGTATTATCTTTATTAAAATCAAATGAATGAATAATATCACCATACAATAATTTATTTTTATTATTAATTTTATATTTATTTATATAAACCGCGACATGCCCTTGATCGTTAACATCTCTATATCTTCTTAAAAATAAAGTTCCTAATTCATAATCTTTTGTATCATTAAATTTTTTTAATACTTTTTTCTTTTTAAAATAATCATACCATCCACCTATACCTCCTTTCCATTCTCCAGAACCATGTACTATTTTTCCTGCTTTATGTCTTAATATATTTATAAAACCGGTACAATTAGTTCCGTTTTTTTTAAGATATGAAATTGTAGGCTTATTATTAATATAAAATGGATGTTTATTTTTATCAAGAGGTCCTCCAATCCACCAAGTATATTTAATTCCAATTAATGTTTTGGCATATTTTATAATATCTTCTATTCTACTACTCGTCATATAATATATTATATTATAATATAATATATTTATAATATAATTTATTTTATTTATTAGTAATCAATGATTGCATTAAGTTTTTCTCCCTTATCTTCTTTATCCTCTTTATCTTCTTTGACTTCTTTGACTTCTTTGATTTCTTTGACTCCTTTGACTTCTTTGACTTCTTTGGTTTTTTCTTTATTAGATATCAAAGATTCTGTCGATTCCGTCAAGTTTTTTTTTTGATCTAAACTTTTTTGAAAAGTTTCTTGGGATTTTTGATCTAAACTTTTTTGAAAAGTTTCTTGGGATTTTTGATCTAAACTTTTTTCAAAAGTTTCTTGGGATTTTTGATCTAAACTTTTTTGAAAAAAGTTTGTTTTTTTTTGATCTAAACTTTTTTCAAAAGTTTCTTGGGATTTTTGATCTAAACTTTTTTCAAAAGTTTCTTGGGATTTTTGATCTAAACTTTTTTGAAAAAAGTTTGTTTTTTTTTGCCTCTTTCTTAATTTAATATTCTTATTTTTATAACTAATATCCCTACATATATCCTGTGCTCTTTTTACTAATCGCTTATCAAATCCCTTCTTTTCTAATAATTCCAAAGCAATAAATTGGTCTGATATTCCTCTAACTAATTTATATTTATAAACAATATTATTATCCTTATCTCTATCAATAGGTATTTTATAGTTTACGAATCTATTAGATTCTTCTAATTTAGATAAATAACTATAATGCGATGTTACCAAAGCAATGCTGTTTTTATAATTTCCAAATTCTTCCGCCACAGAGTATGCTGCTCCTATACCTTCTTCCGGATTAGTACTATTAAATATTTCATCTAATATTACAAAACTAAATTCATCCTTTTTCAATTCTTTAACCTTATTTATTTGTTCCAATGACCTTCTCATTTCTGCTTCATATAATGATTCCTTCCCTTTAGAATCTGGTATATTCAAATATGTATTTATAATCTTGAATGGAGTAACTATAAAAGACAAAGAAGGAACAATACTTAGTGTCTGTGAGAATAATACTGCCAAAGAAAGTGATTTAATAAATGTTGATTTACCTCCGGCATTTGGGCCGGTTATAATTGCGTTTAAAGGATTCAATGCCCCTAAAGTAATACTATTTTTAGTATTATTTTCTTTTTTTTCTAAAACCGGATTCCATAATTCTTTTACTTTTAATACCGGTTTAGTTTCGTCGGTTATATATTCCGCAAAACAATAATTACTTTTTTGATATAACTTAGTTAAAGAAAGATAACAATCTATTGTCGCATTATATCTTATTATATCCACTAACTTATCCTTCTTCTCTTCCAAATCCTTATATGTTTTTAGCACCAGACCTTTATTAGAATAAAATGTGGGTTTCTTATCATAAATATCTTTCCACAAAACATTAAAAACTTTCTTAACTTCACAATTTACAAATTTACTATTTTCATTTATATCTTCTGCTGTTAATTCATAAATACAAAAACCTTCCTTTACTAATTTAGATATACTATTTACTTTAGTGTGGATTATATTAGTTATCTTATTTGTATTCTTCGCTAATTCAATATTACTAAATAAAGAATGTATATAGAAAACTAACCATACTAATATAGAAAGTATTTGTGTATATGTAATTGTGGAATCTTGTGTTATATCAACTTTGGTAATATTTCTTATTCCTGAAATCGCAACCCTAAATAATCTAAAATATAAAGATAAACTCACTTCTGTCTTAAAATAATATTTAATGAAAATAAAGGGTGCTAAAACCATTAATATCGGTGAAAGAATACCATATAAAGGTGAAAAAATAATAATATAATAATTATATATTTTCATTGCGAATTCATTATGATTAAGGAATTTAAGAAATCTTTTTTGAAAATATACCATACCAAATAATTGCTTAGTTTCGTCACTCGTTTCTTTCCATAACCATAATAAGTCGTCTTCTTTATCTTTTATTAAAGACATTTTATTATCTAACTCTTGAAAAAGTTGAGAATTGTTATTAAATTTTTGGATAACAGTTTGTCTTGATTTTAATAATTCGGTATTATCAGTAGGATTAATTAAAATCCTTTTTAATAAAAAACTACCTAACTTAGTTTGTGTTTTATTTATATAGTTAAATATATTATTGTTTTTATCTACTCCTAAACCTTCAAATAACTCTAAATCAATAATTACATCTTGATTTATTATTTCATTATCTTCTTCTTTAGTAAAAATTTTTTCACAAATATTAGTTATATCTATTTCGTTAAATACTTCCTCTTTAATTATTTTATCAACATCTTCTTTACCAAGAAATTTATCTACGATTGATTTTAAACTTGCTTTTATATCTTTATCCATTTATTTATTAATTAATTAATTAATTTTAGGATTATAACGAATAATTTTATATTACTATATATTAAAATGTCACAAGAACAAAAAATGGAATATGTTAGAGATTGTGGGGATATTTTAAATTATAAATACGAAGATTATAATAATTATAATAGTTGGTCTAATAAAAATTTAGGGAAATTAACAATATCTTCTATAGATGAATATAATAATATACAAACTAAACAATTTGACGATGATAAATTACATAAACTTAGTGACCCTTATCAAACATTCGCAGATACAGATTTAGTATGGATGAAAAATAAAGATAATAATGAAATTGAAATGAATAATGACGGAGATTTATATAAAAAATTTAAAGATAATAATAAACAACATAACGAATATACAAATTCGTATCCTTACAAATTTTTAGGAAATAAAAATTAGATACAAATTTTTAGGAAATAAAAATTAGATCCAAATTTTTTCGGGTTCTTAAGAATAAAAAAAATTGATATGATTTTTTCTAATTTAAAAAGTTATATATAATACTAATAAATGAATATAGAATATCAGGGTATAACATATTTTATTAATCAAAAAGAAAATGAGTCTAAAAATTCTCTAATAGATAGGAGTTGGTTTATTGCTAAAAGGTATGAGAAAATAATGGATTATGAAAAAATTATAAAACAATCTAATATATATTCCAATATAAAGAAATTGGAATGTAGATATAATAATAGTTTAGAAAATACTGTTTTAGATAATTGATTTACATTTTTTATAATGATTTTTTTTTATTTAATAATATTAAATGAAAAAAAATAAAAAAACTATTTCAAAGAAAAAAAAAAAAATTTTTGGAGGAGACGGCGGCCAAGCCGCAATTTATGATATAATGAGATTTCAAGATGAACAAAGAAAGAGGGAAAAAGAAAGAGAAAAAAGAGATAAAGAAAAAGAAAAGGAAAAAGAAAAAGAAAAAGAAAAAGAAAAAGAAAAGGAAAAAGAAAAGGAAAAGGAAAAAGAAAAGGAAAAAGAAAAGGAAAAAGAAAAGGAAAAAGAAAAAGAAAAGGAAAAGGAAAAAGAAAAGGAAAAAGAAAAGGAAAAGGAAAAGGAAAAAGAAAAGGAAAAGGAAAAAGAAAAAGAAAAAGAAAAAGAAAAAGAAAAAGAAAAAGAAAAAGTAGAAAAAGAAAAGGAAAAAGAAAAAGAAAAAGAAAAAGTAGAAAAAGAATCCAAGGAAAAAGAAGCCAAAGAAAAGGAAGAAGTCAAGAAAAAAGAAATAAAAGCAAAAGAAAAAAATACTATAGATAGAAGAATTCAAAAGGAACTTAATAATAAAACAAAAAAAAATAATAAAAAAAATGTAAAAAAAAGTAATAAAAACAATGTTCTTACAGAATTAGATAAATTTACTAAACAATTTTTTTCAAAAGGTTGGTTTATACACGATATGGGTTTAGCTGGAAAACCCATAACAAGAAAAAAATTAATTGAACAACACCTTAAACAAAGTATAAATAATAAAAAAACTAAAAAGAGAACCGATAAGAGAAGTAAAGTTGCTAATATAAAAGTTTCAAAAAAGAAAAAGGGTTTATTTAATACTATTTCGGAAGGATATGAAGAAGGTAAAAAAAAAGCTAAAAATTTTGAAACATTCCTAAAAGAAGCACAAAATACAGTTTTATTGAAAAAAGGAAAAGGTAAAGAAATATCAAATTTATTTTCTAAAGGTGCAACATTAGGTAAGGATATAAATAAACAACTTGATAAGGATAAACAAGCTAAATTAGAGAAAGATCAAGCAGAATTAAAAGAAGCCGAAAAAATGTGTGAAAAATATAAAAAGGAATTTAAAAAAATTGATGTTAATCCCAATATAGAAAAGACTTCAGATGAATATAAATTAGCAAAACAAAATCAAACTGAATGGTGTATTAAATATGCGAATCTTAAGAAAAAAATGATGAAAGGAATGTTAATAAGTCAATCAGAAGTAGATAATGAAATATCTTGTATAAAAGATAATACTCCTGGAAATTATCAAGATAAAGAAGGATGTTTTGAAGGTCAGTTTTGTAAAATATTAGAAAAAAAATGTATGGCATTAAATCAAATAGGAGAACAATCCGGAGAATCTATGTTAAATTACTTTATAAGTTATAAAGCAAACACGTCACTACTTGACCCCGAGGCATATTGTGGTGATGATCATATCCCTCTATTTTATTGTACTACTTTAAGAAAAAAAATAGAGGAGTTATATAATAAAGTTAAGGATGATGAAGAAAAATATAAAACTAAAGCATCTATGGGCAGAAAAAAAACATGGAGTCCCTTTAAAGCAGATATAAAGGATATAGAAAGTAGAAAACAAAATAGTCTTTTTTTTGTTAATTTAATAGAAAAAGCTAAAGAAGAAATCAAAGATAAAGAATCAGAAGATTATAAAAAATGCGTTCATTATGCCAGTGTATATTGTAAATACTGTAAAAATGTTTATTGTGAACATTGTAAATTTAATGAAGAAAAACATTTAATAAATAGTGGGAAAACTGCTGGAAAAGGAAAATTACAAAGAAATAATAAAAGAAAGCGTGAAGAGGATATAGAAGATGGCGGAGATTATAATACAACAAAAAAAAAAATGATAGAACAATTTATTGAAGATTTTAAGGGAAAAAAATTTATAGAAATAATAGATGGACAATCCAAGCTGAGAAAAGCAAAAGAAGTGATAAAGCACCCTTTGTCTTTTTATAAAGATAAAATAATACTCATTTATAAAGATATTCAAACAATAAAACATTATAATCAAGTTATTCATATTGAAATTATTAATAAAGAATTAGATATAATAAAAGATATTGTAAAAAAAGTAAAAAAAGAAAAAGCAAACGCAAACGCAAACGTAAACGTTGAAAGGGGTGTCGCTAATCCGGTTTACGAAACAATAGGAAGGTCTGTCATTAAGTCGAGGAACAATTTTAAAGGAGTGTCTTCCATTAATAACCCGTACAATTTAGTAAAAAATGCAATCAAAGCAATCCAAGAAATCGATGATGTTGCAATCGAAGCAATCTTTGCAATTGATGCTTATACAATGCCGTTTAAAAAAGTATCAAATAATGCAAATACTATGCACCAACCTTGTAAAGAAGCAATAGATAAAATAAAAAAAGGAAAAAGAAAAGAAATGGAAATGATAAAAAGAACTTTTTGGAGTATTGACGATCTTTTAAAAAATGAAAATGTAGAAAAAATAAAGAAATTAGATATTTTAAGATTTGAAAATTGTGTACCTAAAAAAAGAGAGTGTGGATTATTTACTGATAATTATAGAGATTATGAAACACTTGTTTTAAGTAAAAAAAAATTAACAAGAACAAGACCTATATCTAAAAATGATACAGATAGAATGTATAAAAGAGGACAAGAATTATGGAATTATAAAGAATATGAAAAAAATACTGAACTATACGATATTTTAGAAGATAAATTAAATGAAATAGGAGATAGTATATATAAAAAACAATTAATATGGTTTAAGGAATTTCTATATGATGATAAAACAGAAATTGAACAAAATGTTAAAAATATAGAAGATTTTATAAATCTTCTAAATAAAGATTTAAAATTGGATAAACAAAGAAGAGATTTATTTGGTAGGGTGAATCAAAATACAAATTTTAAACTTGATGTAGGATCAATTAATAGCAGGATAGACAAAGTTAATATATATGCTAAATTTTCATTTGAGGATTTTGATGATGGTAGTATAAAAAAATATTTAAAATTTTTTTTAAAAAATAATAAAGAAGAAAAAAAAAAGGCAAGTTTAGGTATAATTAAAAATATAACACGACTACAAGAAGAACAAAAATCAAACAATAAACAAAATAATAATCCAATAAAAGTAACATATAAAGGGAATAGAAATGAACCGCCAGGATCATATTTTTTTCAAGAAATATTTGAAACAGAAATAAATGATATAAAAAAATTAGACAATGAAGACAATTTTTATGCCAAGTTAGAAGAAAAAGCAGATAAAATATCAAAGTTTATTAAGGAAAGACAATTTCATATATTTCAAGATGATATACGTCAATATCAAATTGACAAACAAAATTATAAATTAAAGAGTGAAGACGGACAGATAAAAGGAAAATCTCCGAATAAAGGAGGTAAAAAAAGAAAAAAAGGAACCAACCTCATAAACAACGAAGATTACTTAAATCGAAAAAAATTGTTACTTAAATCGAAATTAGAAAATATTAAAACAAATATTGAAAATGATTACAAAGAAACATATGGAAAAAATATTAAAAGGGTTATGGACGGTATATCAAAAAATCTAAATATCGATTCTTCATTAGATGAAAATGATTGTACACTATATTATAGAAAACCTATGGATGATCTTATTCCATATAGTAAATGGATAGCAAAAGCAGATGCAGCAGCAAAGAAGGCAGCAGCAGCAGAACCAGAACCAGAACCTGAACCTGAACCTGAACCTGAACCTGAACCTGAACCCGAACCAGAACCAGAACCTGAACCTGAACCCGAACCAGAACCAGAACCTGAACCTGAACCTGAACCCGAACCAGAACCAGAACCTGAACCTGAACCCGAACCAGAACCAGAACCTGAACCTGAACCAGAACCAGAACCAGAACCAGAACCTGAACCAGAACCTGAACCTGAACCAGAACCAGAACCAGAACCAGAACCAGAACCAGAACCAGAACCTGAACCAGAACCAGAACCCAAACCAGCACCCAAACCAGCACCAGAACCAGAACCAGAACCGGAACCAGCACCCCCACCACCACCACCACCACCACCACCAGCACCAGCACCAGCGAAAAAGACGAAAAAGAAAGTCGGAATAGAAACAAATGTTGAAGTGGTAAATGGTATTTGTGTTATAAAAGCTACAATAAAAGCTACAATAAATAATCTTAATGAAGAATCAATAACTTTCTATCCACTACCACCACCAGAAAATGATATTAAAATAATTAATAATGGTAAAATTGCGAAATATCCTTGTGATAAGTATGATGGAAAGACTATTGTAGTATCATTAGAGTCTAATGAATATACAGCAACATCAGTTACAGTTACAGTTGCATGTGGTTTAGTTCCATCAAGAAAATCTGCTAGGAAACGTCAAATTAATACTGAAGACAAAACCAGAAAACCACTAAATCTAAGTAATTATGAGAGAATAGATAATAAAACAAACAATTTAAATAGACAGTATAATTCAAAAGAATTGGCAGAAAAGGCATACTTAACAGCAGAATCTACAGCAGTTCAAGGGAAACCAGAATTTAAGTCATCAATAAGAAATGATAAAATAACAAACAATAATAAAATTAAAGAAATCGCTAATGAATATGTAAGGATAAGAAATAATAGACCAACAAATAGTCATAGAATAATATTTACACAAGCAAAAGCAAAAGCAGAAGCAAAAGCAAAAGCAAAAGAAGAAGCAAAAGCAAACTCATAAAGAGAACCAAAAAAAAGTAATTCTAATCAAAGAACAATTAATAAAATACATCAAATAATAATTATCTTACCATCCAACCCCAATAATATCGTCAAATGTTAAAGATGATTCTGTCAACCACTTCGTAACATCATCTCTTGTTCTCTCTTCAACAGGAGGCAACATTGAAATATTATGTTCATCTTCTTTAATATCTATTTGACTTTGAAGAATTTTCATTTTCTTTTCGTGTGTAAGAGTAGACAGACACTTCATAAGAGTATCCTCGCTTAGAGTTGTCTTACCTACACAAGTTTCTGGATAACTCTTATAGTATTCCATAGGGTATTGTTTATGATAACACTTAACAATGCTATCTTTTGTAGTTCCGTAATTAATTGTTTCAGACATTTTTTAATAATAATAAAATTGGTTTTGTAATAAATCAATTTTTTTTTATAACTATAACCCAAATTTTGCGGTAACTATAACCCAAATTTTGCGGTATATTTTTTTTTAAATTTTATTTATTTATGTATAAATGAAAATCAATGTTATATCTTTAAACAACGGACATTCCCTTACTGAAGACGCCCAAACTTTAGCGTATTCACTTAAAAAAATATATAGAAAAAAAAAAATCTTATTTACTTACTATCAATTTAGGGAAACTGTAGCGAAAGTCGCAGATATAAATATATTCTTAGGTATTGTTAATTATTCTCTCTTCAAATATTCACCCATTAATATTTTGATAATAGACCCACATAAATTCCATAAATTATGGACACCTTGTTTTAAAAAATTGGATTATGTTTTAGTTAAAACCCAATATTCATATGATATTGTTTCACAAATAACAGATAAAGAAAAAATATACAATATAGGATGGAAAAATAAAGACTATTTAGATACTTCTGTCACCAAAGACTATAACTCCTTTCTCGCCATTATGGGTCATTCCTCATTTAGACAAGTTGAAAAACTATTATCTAAATGGAAAGAAGATTATCCAAAATTAACTATACTTTGCGGAACTAACTATTTCGAAAATAAAGAAATGGAAAAAAAAGAACAAGACAATATTGAATATATAGATAAATATTTACCTATAGACGATTTCGTTAAATTAATTAACCAAAAAGGAATACATTTCTGTTTAGGTTCTGCTACTAGTTTTGCGAATACACTCCATTTATGTCAAACTGTTAAATCTATTCCAGTTACTTTAGACTGTATTTTATATAAAAATTATGTTAGTAACTTAGACGGTTTCTTAGTTAAAACTAAAAAGAAAAAGAAACTTAAATATACCTTGGGGAGTGAATATAGTATAAATGAAGAAGATTTAGAAAAAGTTATTGAAAAGATTATCAAAATTCAGAAAGAAGACGAAATATTATTAGAGGAAATGACAGAAAAATGTAAAAAAAATATTAGAGAAGACGAAATGGCATTTGATAAAAATTTAAAACATTTCTTCGACAAAGTATGGGAAAAACATAACTCTATAAAGGAATTGAAAAAAGATTTGGAAATATATGAAGACGAATTACCCACTGTTTCTATTATCACACCTACATATAATAAAAGGAAGTTTTTTAAATTAAGTGTTCGCAATTTCCAAAAAGCAGATTACCCACAAGATAAAATAGAATGGATTATCATTGACGACGGAGAAGAAGAAATTAAAGATTTAATACCAGAACAAGATAATATTAAATATATAAAACTTAGTCAAGAAGAAATAAAAGAATATATTAATGTAAATGAAATAACTCAAAATGAAATAACTCAAAATGAAATAAATGAAAATGTAAATGATACTGAAGAAAAAGAAAAAATAACTAAAAAAAAATTATCTATAGGAGCAAAAAGAAATATAGCGTGTGAAAAAGCAAAAGGAGAATATATAGTATGTATGGATGACGATGATTATTATACACCACAGTCAGTTAAATTTAGAGTAGCTAGTATGATACATTTAAATAAGAATGTTGTAGGTTGTAGTGGTTTAGGTTTATTAGAAATCAATAAGATTATATCAAATGTTAATTTATCGTCGTATTCTGTAGGGTATGAATTTAGGATATTCGAACATACAATGGGATTTAAGAAATCTCATTGGGAAAATAATAAATTCTTAAATACTTCTTTAGGAGAAGGACGAAATTTAATAGACAAAGATATTAATGATTATGAAGATATTCATTGGGAACAAATAGGAATTTCTTTTAAACATTATAATAATACAAATTCTAGAATGACAATTTCCGGACAAACTAATGGTTCACACTTTAATATTAATGATGAAGTATTTGAACTTGTTACCAATATTGAAGAAAGTGCCGAAGAAGATAAAGAAATGATTGTAAAACATAAAAAGGAATTGGAAGATAAAAAAAACGAATATATTAAGAAAGATAAGGAATTAGAAGAAAAACTTGATAGTGAAAGCTTTTTAGAAAATCAAACGAAATAGCAGACCCATAATTATAATTTTGTAAAAAAATAATGTTCTTCTAAGTTTTTTTCTATATCTCCCCTTAATAATGAATTAAATGTCTTTATTTCATATAATATCTCTAATATTATATCCTCGTAATTACCTTCTTTTAAAATGTCATTTTTATTTATATTTATATCCTTTTTATTTTCATTTACATTTATTTTCATTATATAATCATTAGACTTTTTAGAAATATTACTAATACTAAATCTATGATTATTAATTTTTATACCTTTAATATCATTAAGGATAGGAGTATCTAATGAAAACTTAGCAATATTATTTCTATAAACTAAATTACTAATTAATTCTGTAAAAAAGATTTCTTCTTCATTAGTATTTATAACACACCCATTAATATATGAATTTTCAAGTATAGAATTATAAATTGCTAAGTTAGAATATAAATTATTAATAATATTAATTTTTTGTAATTCTAAATTATATTCATTATCTTCCATATCCAAATCAATACCTAAGTTAATTTCACTATTTTTAATTACTATATCGCTATATTGACAATTTATAATGTTAGTATTAGAAACTGAATTTTGTATTTTAATATTTCCATTAATTATTTCTAATTTATTTCCAATTGCTAAATTAATTATATTTCTTTCTTCTATATTAAAACATATTAAATCAATATCAGTATCCATAATTACTAAGTTTCCATTTTCTATATGAATTAAATTTTTATTTTCAAAAACTTCATCGCAAATTACTAAATTACAAAATTTGACTAAGTTATTACATCCTAAATCTATTGTATTACTTTTACTATAATAATCCAATTCCTTATCTATTGTATATGTATCAATATAAATAATTTGATTTTCATTAATATTTGATTCAATCTTAATATTCAAATCTTTTATACTAGTATTACTACTAATATTAAGTTTCTTGAATTGGATAAATGTATTTTCATTTCCACTACCTTCTATGGAAACAAAAGTAGGTATGGAAATATTTTCTTCTAAATAAATACCAGGTGATAATTTAATAATCCATTGATTATGAAGGTCGCGTTTAAATTTGTATAGGTCTAAGTTTAAGATGAATTGTATTGCTTCATTGATAGAATAAAAATCTGATTTAGATAAATCATTACTAATATTTTCTGGTAATCCAAAATTATTACAAAACTTATATGATGATATATTAATTATATGTTGATATATTTGTGATTTACTGCTGGAAATACTGTCTAACTTTCCAGTTTCAGAATTAATTACTAAGTTATTACCAACTTTAATATAACCTAAATTATCATTTGTAGCAATACGAGGCATAATATTAGACCAATCATTATTTTCGCAGTCTTTTTGTCCTGTATAAACCTCAAATAAGTTATCAGTTTTATTAAATCTAATACAACCGGGGAAATTGCGTTTACTATCATTGATTCTTAATCCTCCATCTAGAACATCTAATTTTTTAATAATTTCACTCATAATAAATTTAATAATTACAAATTTTTTAAATTTTATTATCTAACCTAATATTATAAAATGATTATACAAACAAGTACACCACAACAAATTATTTCTCTTGACCAAGAAAAAAAAAAAGGAATTGTATTAATATGGTTTTATGCCACATGGTGTGGCCATTGTGTAGATATGGAGGGGGAATGGGAAAAATTAAGCAATAATTCACCTAAAGGATTAAAACTCGCTAAAATAGAAAGTAGTAATATGGACAATTACAAAAAATCACCAGGAGAAGAAGAATTAAGAGGTTTTCCTACATTAAGATTATATAGTAAAGGTGAATTAATTAAGGAATACGACGGAGAAAGAAGTTATCAAGGAATTTATGATTTCGCGAATGATTATTTAAAAAAACACAATAATGTTACAAAAAATAATTTATTAATGGTTAAAGCAAGAAGAGGTAATAAGATTAATAAAAAATTAATAAACCAAATTATTAGTAATAAAAAAAAAACTAATAAAATGAAAAAAAAAAATAATAAAAATAAAAAAACTAAAAATAAAACTAAAACTAAAAAGAAAAAAACTTCCCCTAAGAAAAAAAGAAGACAGGCGGG
>JGI20154J14316_10002486_pt1 | contig 15527 bp, 16 predicted proteins | sample COG_04_FD_14316 | JGI IMG/M metagenome (IMG submission 14316) | reverse complement strand
CATCTTTTACTCCATATAAACGTAGAACACCTCCCGATTATACAAAATTTGGAGCACTGCCAGGAACAAAAGCTTACAGAGAACAAACTCTTAAACGCAGACAGAAAACGGAAAAGAAAAATAGTTAGTTCAATATAATAAAAAAAATATACAATTTTTTATTATAATTAAGTATTGTTACATATATGCTGACAATATTTTTCGGCGATTTTTCCTATTTAACGACGAGCGCGGGAATTTCTTCTTTTTCTGCAATAGGTTCCCTTTTTACCGCGTGCAATTTTACAACGCTTTGATAAAGATCTGGTTCTTGTACAACGATTGCGTCCAGCTTTACGACAAGCGGAAGACTTGACTCTTTTTCTATAAGTTGCTCTTTTGGCAGCACTAACCTTTTTCATTCTTCTAGTTTTCATTGGCATTCTATAATATATATAAATAAAAAAATTATTTTATTTTTATAATTTTCATTTGTTTAGATATTTTAAATGCATCCGAATTTTGATTTCTTCTCTGAAGATTACATTTTAAACAACAAATTTCAATATTATTTAATGTATGTTGAATATTATTATCCAATCTCTCTAAAGTCCATTGCAATGGTTCTCTAGAATTTTGATAAAGTAAGTAAATCTCTTTTTCACAATAGAAACACTTCATTTGAGACTCAACTAACTTTTTTAAAAGATCGTGGAGAGAAATAAACGTATATTCATCATATCTATTTTTCTTTTTATCCTGAGATATATATCCATTTAATTTTTTTTGTAATTCTTTTTTTAATATAGTACATTCATCTAAAGCATTGTCTAGATAACTTTCATATAAAATAGTTTTTTGTGTACCATAGTCATAACAATTATTAAAAAATAATATTTCATTCTTCTTTTTCTTTACACCTATTTCTTCTTTTAATATAAATTTTTTCATCATATATTTATTATTTATTCCTGTTATTTCTATTTGCTTTGACATAAATAATAACAAGATAATTATATATCACGACAAACCAATATATATCTGCTTCTGACGCCTATGAATAACATTAAATTTAACTCGTCGTTCATGTAATGCCTTTTTCCCATTGGTTTCATGATTTATTTTATAATCTCTCGGTCGTATTTTAATTAAATCTCCATTTTTATCTGTATATATACAAAACTTGATAAATGGCATTAATTTCATAGTACCAATACAGTCGTTACATGGTGCAGAATTTGCATAGGTCTCATCGCTGGATAATCTAACTACATATAGATTTATCTTATGGGTTAAATTTTTCTTATAACATTGACGTAATACATTTATTTCTGCATGACATGAACAAGAATCTTTAATAAATCCATCACCCGAATATGTTCTATATGTATTACATCCACGAGCTATAATTTTACCACTACATACCGCAACACATCCATGTCTACTTAACAGTTCTGACTTGATTGCCTGCTCAGAAGCAATAGATGCATACTTCTCGTCCGTGTGACTACAATTTATATTTATATACGAAGACATGTTATACTATTTATTGTGTGCGGTTTAACTTTATTTTTTCAATTTTTTCATTAATCGTTTCATTCTTTTGTTCATTCTTTTGTTCATTCATAATTTCATTAATTTTTTCATTAATTTTTTCATATATTTCTTTAATATCATTTTCATTTGTATTTTCATAAATTAATTCAAATAATCCATTGTAAAAAATAACTCCTGTATAATTTTCGTCTAAAGATTTATATTTCAAAACATCTATATTTTTATAAATTTTATGTTCTATCTTTTCTTTTAATTTATTTATTTTTATTTCACTATTTTTACATTCTTGAATATATTCATTTGTTAATTCTTTATTTAAATCTACAGGTTCTTCAGTAATATCAAATGAAAATTTTTTATTTTTATATTTTGATTCTAATATTGTATCATGATAATAATCTATATTTAATTCATTTAAATTAGATTTATCTGTAGCCTCTACTAATTGCTGTCTTCGTGTATCCATATATAATTTGTGCGACATACACTTTATTCTATTTAATGTAGCATCGTGTGTTGAAATCTCTTCTGCAGATTTTAAATAGTTATTCATTTCATAACATTTTTGTATATATTCTTTATTTTCATCAGTCAATGTAGAAAACATAACAACATTTTTTATACTACAACATTTATCTATTGTTTTTTTTAATTTTTCATTATCCAAGTTAGAAACGTCGGTTATTTTTAAATTAGAATTAATATCCAATAAACATTTTTTGATATCTATCATTATTTATTATACATAATATTTATAATAAATAAATACGAACTATAAAATATATTAGATAAATAAGTATAAGTAAATTATCACATATATATTATAGATAAATGGAATTAGATAAAAAGGATAAAACTAATGATAAAACTACAGAATATAAAGGTCCATCTATATATACAAAAAATATTTCAACTGAGAAAAAAAAGTTTTCATCATGTGATGATATAGAAGAATTTTTAACCAATGAGAAAGAATCTTTGAAAAATGAACCATGGTCTAGATTACAAGTGTCTGAAAAAATATCTAAACTAGATGACTTTTCTGCAAATTATTGTTTAATTAATAATATTAATAAACAGAAAGAACTCAGTATATTTTTACAAGATATCTTTAAAAGACGTACAAAAAAAGATGTAGTTTATAATAAAAAAGATGGTATAATAGAAGAAGTAAGTGGACTAAGCTATAATGAAGAATTACAAAAATTCTTAATTTTAAAATCAAATAAAACATCCACCTCTAAAAATTTACCTAAAATTAGTTATTCTAGAAAAAAACGGACAGAGAAGAAAAATATTACAAAGAAGAATATTGAACTTCATTCTAATGAACCTAAATAAAATATAAAATTGATTAGTAAATCGTTTAAATCTAACTTAAATATATATATTATGGAAAAAATAACAAATAATGAGGAGAGTATAGAATGTATTAATGCTTATATATATGAAAATATGATTTGTTATATTGATATATATACATGCGATATTACTCTTATTAATTTTGAGGATATATTTTATGAAAATCTAAAAGAACTTTGTAAAATATTTATTGAACATTATTATTCTATTGTAATTGATGATACGAATGACAATGATATAGAATATGATAATTTATTTGATTCTATCTGGGTAAATGTATGTAAAGTATTCTACAAAAATATTATACCTAAAAGATCTTACAACACTACTTTTATAAGAAATCAAAATATTAATAAATCAAAATTAAATGAGAAAATAGAATTACTTCGTAATATTCCTCAACCAGAACAAAGAACAGAAGAATGGTATTCTATGCGTTATAATTTAATAACAGCCAGCAATGCATATAAATGTTTTGAAAATAATAATCAAAGAAATAGTATTATTTATGAAAAGTGTAAACCATATGAAATTAAAACCGTAAATTCTTTTGCAAATTTAAATTCACCAATGCACTGGGGACAAAAATTTGAACCACTTTCTGTAACTATATATGAAAAACGATTTAATACAACTATTGAAGATTTTGGATGTATTCCTCATGACAAATATAAATTTTTGGGCGCATCCCCTGACGGAATAAATGTAGATATGAACAATAATAGATTTGGAAGAATGTTGGAAGTTAAAAATATCGTAAATAGAGATATTATTGATCAACCAAAAAAGGAATATTGGGTTCAAATGCAATTACAAATGGAAGTATGTAATTTAAATGAATGTGATTTTCTAGAAACACGCTTTAAAGAATATGATAATTATGATGACTTTAAATCCGATGGAACATTTACACGTACTTCGTGTGACTTAGAAAAGGGTGTAATCATATTATTTATTAAAAATGAACTACCCGTATATGAATATTCTCCTATAGGACTATGCGAAGAAGATTATATATTATGGGAAAAACATATTATGGATTTACACCAGAATAATGAATTTATTAGCATTAATTATTGGTATTTACATGAATTTTCATGTAAACTAGTTCTTCGCAATAAAAAATGGTTTAATGATAATATTAGTGCAATAAAACACACATGGGATATTATTGAACATGATAGAATTAATGGATATGAGCATAGAGCTCCTCAAAAAAGAATTAAAAAGGACGCAAAAAATACTAATATTCAAGGATGTTTAATAAATATAAATGGCAATATAAACGAAGCATTGGATAGTATTAATGCCGTTGCGAATATTATTGAATCTAAAAATGATGAATCTAAAAATGATGAATCAGATGGTGAAATAAAAAATGAATTGAAATTAAATAGATTTAAAGTTCATACTGAATCATTTGATGAAACACATGTAGAAATATTATAAAATTACTATTTTTAAAATTGACTTAAAATTATTTTTTAATATATATTTATGTCATTTGAGGATGAAATGCGTGTTAAAAAAAGAAATGGTAATTATGAAACTATTTCATTTGATAAAATCCTACATCGTGTAAGAAAAGTAGGAAATGAAGCAAACGTCCAAATTAATTATACTCCATTGGTTATTAAAATTATTGATCAGTTATATGATGGAATTCATACATCAAAAATAGATGAACTAACTGCTGAACAATGTGCTTCTCAACTTACACAACATCCTGATTTTGGTAAATTAGGATCCCATTTAATTATTTCCAATCATCATAAAAATACAAAAGATTCATTTGTTGATGTTATGAATGATCTTTATAATTTTAAAGATGTAAATAATATTCATGTTCCAATGCTAAGTAATACATTTATGGAAGATGTTATTTTTTGTAAAAATGAAATAGAACAAATGATTGATTATAGTCGGGATTATTTAATTGATTATTTTGGATTTAAAACATTAGAACGTGCATATTTATTTAGAATTCATAATAATGTAATTGAACGACCTCAACATATGTGGATGCGTGTATCTATTGCTATACATGGTCGCGATATTGATAATATTAAAAAAACATACAACTACATGAGTAATAAATACTTTACTCATGCTACTCCTACGTTATTTAATGCTGGTACGCTACGACCACAAATGAGTTCGTGTTATCTACTATCTATGGAAGAAGATAGTATTACAGGTATTTATGATACATTAAAAGATTGTGCAAATATTTCAAAATATGCAGGAGGTATTGGGTTACATATACATAATATACGTGCTTCAGGGAGTCATATTCGGGGTACTAATGGTACATCTAATGGTATTGTACCCATGTTACGGGTTTATAATACTACAGCACGATATGTTGATCAGGGAGGGGGTAAACGCAATGGTAGCTTTGCAATATATTTAGAACCATGGCACGGAGATATTGAACAATTTCTAGATATGAGAAAAAATCACGGAGATGAAGAAGCGCGCGCACGTGATCTTTTTTATGCTTTATGGATTCCCGATCTATTTATGAAACGCGTAGAATCTGATGGAATGTGGACATTAATGTGTCCAGACGAATGTCCTGAATTAAGTGATGTTTATGGGGCAGAGTTTGTAGAACTATATGAAAAATATGAATCCGAAAATAGAGGTAAAAAACAAGTATCTGCTCGCGAGTTATGGTTTAAAGTACTAGATAGTCAAATGGAAACAGGTACGCCTTATTTACTATATAAAGATGCAGCAAACGCAAAATCAAATCAAAAAAATCTTGGAACAATTAAATCAAGCAATTTATGTACTGAAATTATTGAATATTCAGACAATACTGAATCTGCTGTTTGTAATTTGGCAAGTATTGCGCTAAGTGCTCTTGTAAAAGATAAACAATTTGATTTTGATGAATTATATAAAGTTACACAAGTAGTAACATATAACTTAAATAAAATTATAGATATAAATTTTTATCCAACCTCAAAAACGAAAAAAAGTAATATGCGTCACCGCCCAATTGGTATTGGGATTCAAGGATTAGCTGATGCGTTTGCTATGTTAGATATCGCATTTCATAGCGATGAAGCATCCGTACTAAATGAACAAATATTTGAAACCATATATTATGCGTCATTAGATATGTCTAATAAAATTGCAGAAACACGCAGTAAGTTAATAGACTCTATTCATCCAAATAATAGATACGGCGACGATGGATTATTATCAATTGTAAATGCATACGAAATATATATTTTAAAAAAATCATTCCAGGGAGCATATAGTACATTTGAAGGATCACCATTGAGTGAAGGTAAATTTCAATTTGATTTATGGGATAAAACTCCCGCTACCGATCGTTATGATTGGAATCGTTTACGCGAGAATATTATGTTTTATGGAGTTCGTAATTCATTGTTAGTAGCACCCATGCCTACAGCATCTACGTCTCAAATTTTGGGTAATAATGAATGTTTTGAACCATTTACAAGTAATATTTATAGTCGCAATACATTAGCTGGTGAATTTATGTTAGTTAATAAACACATGATGAAAGATTTACTAGATATAGATATGTGGAATGATACTATTAAAAATAATATTATTTTAAATAAGGGAAGTATACAACAAGTTGAAAATATACCACAACATCTTAAGGATAAATATAAAACTGTATGGGAGATACCAATGAAACATATAATTAATATGGCAGCAGATCGTGGTAAATTTATTTGTCAAAGTCAAAGTCTAAATTTATGGCAAGAAGAACCCACATATAATAGTTTGACCTCTATGCATTTTTATACATGGAAAACTGGACTAAAAACGGGTATGTATTATTTGCGAAGAAGGGGCAAACATCAAGCGCAACAATTTACAATTGATCCCAAAAATAAAAATGTACAACCAGATGATGAAATTTGCGAAATGTGTTCATCTTGAATCTAAATATTCAAGTGTGTAAAATGTAATAAAGTTAATTTATCATTTAAACTATAAATGGACAAAATACAATTGTTAGAATATGTTAGACAACAAGTAGAATTAATGTCTAAACATAATCAAGTAGAAGTATTACGAATATTAAATAATTCAGACAATAATGTTACATTAAATGAAAATAGTTATGGAGTATTTATAAATTTATCAGATTTATCTGAAGAATTATTACATAAATTAAATGATTATATTGAATATTGGAAAAAACAAGAAAATCATTTAACGAATATAGAAAATCAGAAACAAGTATATAAAACAATATATTTCTCAAATAATATTAAAGATAAGAACTCAATACATAGTAATGCAGAACAGTCAATATAATAACCCAACTGATGATAATAAACGAACTGATGATAATAAACATATGATTGAAAATATGACCAATTATATGCTTACAAATAAAAATATCGTATCTTTTTTAGATAATTGTTTAGTTATTGATAAAGTAGAAAAATCAAAAAAAATATTATTTAAACCCTCTAATAATATACAAAAATTATTTTTTCCATGCCAAGAAGACAACTTATTTTGGTTATATTACATTATGTCAAATGGTATTGAAAATTATAAAATGTTAGGTGAACATACGTATAGTACAGAAAATGAGGAAAAAATGAAATGTATTGAAACTTTAAAAACATATAAACATATCATTAAAGAATTAAAAACTAAAGTAATTGACTGCGAGAATGATTTAATTAATAACAAGAAAATAACACTATCTACATTTATTGTATTATGTATCATTAAAAATATTAATCCATGTATTGTATTTAAAAATATATATTTTATTTACGATACGAATGAACCTCCTAGCTTTATTGTTCATAAGATTAATGGATTATACGGATATGAACCATTCAATGAAACACTATATAATGGTATAAAAACCAACAGGTATACTATTCAAAATATTAACAAACCGATTAAAGCGATTTCTAATTATAAGATAGATGAAATAAAAATAATTGCAGAATCATTACATATTTCATTAGTTGATGATAATTATAAGAATAAGAATAAAATAATGTTATACGATGACATTAAAAATATATTCCAACAGAATATTGAATAAGAATTTAGGATTCTAATATGATTTATTTTTTCATATTAAAATATAAAATTGATTAAAACGTATAAAATTAAAGTCATATAATAATATATGAGTAAATCTCCAATGAAAAATCTTATTGATTTATTTCTATTGTATGAAGAAAGAGATAATATAAATAAAGAATTTGAAATTCGTTTTAAACCAAATTTCAATAAATTCTTTACGAAGAATGATTATGATAATCTATATTCTACGTTATTGTCTTTGGGATTTAAAACAATAGATTCAAGCGGTATTGATTTATTAAGAATACAATGCGACTCAAAACCAGATTCAGCATATTCTAAAACAAGAACTGAAATCTCGGGACTTTCCAATATTCAAAAATATTGTAAATCAAATCAAATCGCCGATATAGATGTTTTACATATTAATAAAAATAATTTGAAAGATAAGTCTAGCGGTACAGATATTGGTCCATATGATAATACTGATTTTAATTTTCGCGCCTCTTTACAGTTAGAAGAGGAAATAAAAGATGAAACAAGCATTCAAACTATCAAAAATGAATGGGGTAATACTAAAAAAACATTTCGGTATATGAATAGAATAGAATTAGTTCATGATACTTTACCTTTAGTATATCATTTAAGTATTGTAAAATCTTCAAGGACACGAAAAGGAACTAATAAGTATGCCTCTGAATATACTGTTCAAAAATCACATGTATTTGAAAATTATGAATCATATGAGTTTGAGATGGAATTAGATTATAGTAAAATTCGTAAAGATGATACATTAGATACAGTTGAAACATATGTTAAAAAAGGCATTAAATACTTTTATTCAGCTCTACAAGATAGCAATTATCCTATTTCATATACAGAAATTAATACTATTTTATTGGAATATATGAATGTAATTCATGGCGATAAAATACATGAAAGACACTTTAAATATGATAAATTAAAAATAGTTCCAAAAGATTTTATTGGATTTTCATCTAATACACTTCTCATGAAAAATATTATACCTGTATCAGATGATATTGATATTCCAAATATTAGAAAGGAATATACTGTTACAGAAAAGGCAGACGGGGAACGACGTCTTATGTTTATATCTTCTAAAGGCAAGTGTTACTTTATTGATACGAATATGAACGTACAATACACCGGATGTAAGACACGCAAAGATGCTCTGTATAAAACAATATTAGATGGTGAATATATTAAATACGACAAATCGCGAAAATTATTGTTATTATATGCATGTTTTGATATATATTTTATAGGCAATGCAGATAAACGTGGTTATAAATTTGTTGATAAAAAAGCAGGCAAAGAAGGACGTCTACATTTATTGGACAAAGTATTAAAAAAGCTAGAGTTGGAATATGAAACCACGAATGCTAGTTCCTTTTTAAAAATAGATAAAAAAACATTTTATTATAGTGACAATATATTTAACGATTGTAAAACACTACTTGATAAAACTACGAACGAATTATTTGATTATAATATTGATGGTTTGATATTTACACCCGTTCAAGAAAGTATACCTATAACTACCACAAAAACTACGTGGGAATATTCTTTTAAATGGAAACCTCCTATTTATAATACTATTGATTTTATGGTTAAAATCAATGAAGGCGAAGAAATTATTTATAGTGGCGAATCTATTAAACGCTTTAAACAATTAGTATTACACAATGGATTTAATCCAAAACAACATGGGTACATTAATCCATGTGCTTCCGTATTAGAAGGTAACTTTGATAATCAAACAGATAAACCAGATAAAACTGGAAATTCATATAAACCATTACCATTTTATCCAAGCGACCCATACGACGAAAANGCNCACAAGTGTAATTTGGAGTTAACAATGAATGGAGGTATTGAAAATATTTATTCTGAAGAAAATGAATTAATTGAAGATAATACAATTGTAGAGTTTAGGTATGATATCTCACATCCTCATTTGCAAAAATGGATACCGCTGCGAGTACGTCATGATAAAACACGTGAACTAAGAGCTGGTCTTCCTAATTATGGTAATGCATATCATGTTGCTAATAATAATTGGAAATCTATACATGAACCTGTTACTGATCATATGTTAGGTACAGGAAAAGACATTCCTGATATAATATTTAATGATGATGATGTGTATTATAATAGAGTTACTAAAACAAACGAAACACGTCGTCTACGCGATTTTCATAATTTAGTAGTTAAACGAATGCTAATAAAAGGTGTTTCTCAACCAGGTGACACTCTTATTGATTATGCTGTTGGTAAAGGGGGTGATTTTACCAAATGGATAGAAGCTAATATACAATTTGTATTTGGCGTTGATAAATCTAAAGATAATATTGAAAATTGGGTTGATGGCGCATGTGCTCGTTATTTAACTCATAGAAAAACATATAAAAATACACCCAGTGCACTGTTTGTGCCAGGTAATAGTAGTAAAAATATTCGTAGCGGTGAAGCAATTTATGATGAACAGTATAAAAAAATAACCCAAGCTATATTTGGTCAAGGTACAAAAGATCCAACCAAATTAGGCAAAGAAGTTATTAATCATTATGGACGCGGCATTGATGGATTTGATGTTAGTTCTTGCCAGTTTGCTCTTCATTACTTCTTTGAATCACGCGAAACATTACAAAATTTCATTCAAAATGTTATTGATTGTACAAAAGTAAATGGTTATTTTGTAGGTACATCATACGACGGCAAAAAAATATTCAATTATTTGAAAGATAAAAAATATAATGAAAGTGTATCATTTTATAATGACCACAATAAGAAAAAAATATGGGAAATTACAAAATTATATGAAAATACCGATTTTAACGACGATGCTACATCTCTTGGATATACAATTGATGTTTATCAAGAATCTATTAATAAATCTTTTCCTGAATTTTTAGTTAATTATGAGTATTTTACATCTATCATGGAAAAACATGGATTTGCACTCTTTTAACTCCTACCGAATTAAAAGATTTGAACTTACCTTCTAGTCTAGATAGTTTTGAATCATTATTCAAAAAATTAAATACAGAGGTTAAAATTGGTATCCGTAAAAAATCAGAAATTGGACAATCTTTAAATATGAACTCTTTGGAACAGCGCATATCATTTTTAAATAACTATTTTATATATAAAAAAGTTAGACACGATACAGTACCTGTTAAATTACGCGGCGAGTATGATGATTTGCGCACAGATGTTCAAATAAAACAAATATACGATGATGATGATGATGCCGACGAAGACGACGATGCAGACGAAGAACAGAAAAAGAAAAGTATGAAAGTTAAGAAAACTGCCAAACGAGTCATAATTAAAACATAAGCTTAAAACAAATTAAATATAATGTTTAATAATTAAGTATGAGCTATTATACGCTACCATCATTTAATACAAACAATATATCTATAAATAATAAAGAATATTATAATATATCTAGTTCATTACTACAGTATGTAAACCAATGTTACAATAATTTAATAGAAAATAATTACAAAGAATTTGGTTTAAAATTTGTATATATTTATCCATTACTCAATAGAAAATTAAAACAAAATATTGATATTTTTTTTTATAATATTATTGAAGTTAATACAGTATGTAATTTAATACAAGATAATACAACAATATTGTTAATTGATGATAATGCAGCCGAAATGAAAGATAATTTAATAAATTATACCAATATATTTAATTCATTCAATATATTTTTATATAAAAGTGAACTAATAGATAATATAAAATATTCATTAATTTTGAAAAATAGTATACTTAATAATATTGATGATTTTATAGAGATTTTAAATTTTATTAAAGATTATCAAGATGATCAGGGAGACATCGTAATTAAAATTAAAAATACAAATGAAAATTTGTATATAAATATCATTTATATATTGTCAATAATATATAACAAAATAATAATATTAAAACCAAATTCGGGAAATATTTTCACATTTGAAAGATATATCGTTTGTAAAAAATATAATAAAAATTTAAATTTAGATCATTTTGTAAAAGATATTCAACTTAAACAGAGTATTTCTATTTCTAATATTCCATTATTTTTCTTAAATAAATTAGATGAATGTAATACTATTATGGGACAACAACAATTAGATTGTATTTTATTTATGCATCAATGTAATTATAATAAAGACAAATATGATAAAATAGAAAATCTTTATAAAAAGATAAATCATAAAGTATTAAATTGGTTAGACACAAATGGTATTAATAAAATAAACAATAATCAAAGAACATATAGTATAGATTCGGCAACGGAAGAAATATAAACCCATCAGGAATGGAAAAAATAATATTTATATTATTCACAAACTTGAAAAATAATTATATATTTAATATATATTATGAGTGATTTTTTTTCAGAAATTAAAAAAGATGCATCTGCAGTTGAAAAAAAACTATTAGGTCCCACATATCCATATTATGCAAATATTAAAAACCCCGCTGATATGGGATTATCTACACGTGGTACATTATCACAGGCTGCAAAAAATGTTGGTGGTCTAATTAGTTATACCGAAGTTTTAGTCACTGGACCATCTAAAGCTAACAAATCTCGCGGACCTTTAGGAAATAAATTTTTCTTGAATACTGGTGGAAAATGTAAAGACAAAGTATCAGGAAATAGTGTAGATAGATATGTTTATATCAATAATGTACCCACTGGTAATATTCCTTTTGTTTCCGATTTGGGTATGGGAAATATGAAGAGTATGCAAGGTTTAATACCTGGATCTATGACTAACTTAAATGCATTGAATCCATTTAAAATTATGGGAGCTTTTTTTACTGGAACCAACCCAGAATGTCAAGAGATAACAATGGAAACGATTGATGCCAGTAATAATAAAGGAACTGAATCTAAATATGTAGCTACCGCTGACATTAAAGATTTAGATCCGTGCATTTTTGATGATAACCGAAATCCAGCAACTGGTAAAAAATGTACGGAATTTTATACAAATTATAATAATCTAGAAGATAATAGATTTAAAATACCGAATGACCCTATTGTTCACTTATATTTTGCATCTGTTGGTGCTTTATTATTATTTATATTACATAGATATATTGATAAGAAATAATTTCATATAATTTTTATATTATTAAATATTATATGGAAAAATTATACTCTCAAATTAAAAAAACCGAGAAACAATTGTCACAAAATGATGAAAAAATGGTTAAAAGTTCTTTTTATATTACATATGCTTTCTTGATTACTACTGGAACAATTACTTTTATTGAAGCAATGAGAACATCCGATAAAAAAATTAGAAATATATTAAATTTAGAAACATGTATTTCTGTTGTTGCTGCATTTTTTTATGGTAGATTTGTTAATGATTTCAATAAAGAAGGATTGCAATTCAAAAAAATTAATATTGTTAGATATACGGATTGGGCTATTACTACTCCTATTATGCTTTTAGTATTGTGTTTAGCATTTTTATTTAACAGTAAAGGAGGGGCTTTATCATTTACTTCTTTCTTACTCATATTAATATTAAATTATTTAATGTTGCTATCAGGATATGCTGGCGAAACTGGACGCATGGATAAACGTAATGCTAATATAATTGGTTTTATATTCTTTGCACTTATGTATGGATTTATTTATCAAAAATTATTATATAAAAAACCTAATTTTGATAATCAAATGTTATTTTGGTCTTTTGTTATTCTATGGTCTGGATATGGGGCGTTATATGAATATGATCATATAAGTAGAAATGTTGGTTATAACATATTGGATTTATTTTCTAAATGTTTTGTAGGTATTTTCTTCTGGGCGTACTATACCAAAGTATTCAAATTACCTTAAATATTATAATTATTTATTTTAAAAATTATAATATTTTATTAGTTCTTTACACCCTTGAAGATTTATATAATTTATTACTTGGATCTAATGTTTCTACTAACATGTTATTTACTTTCATTTTATGACCCGCCTCTAACATTACATTATATACTTCTTCGGTATATTGTATTACTTTGGGTTTCGGATTTGATGGAAGGCATTTTAATTGAGATTTATTCACTTTAAACGCCCAAAGCTATTTTAATGATATTACGGGCATAATTATTAACAGCATATAAATTGCCATTGTTATCAAATGCTATACCTTCTACATCATCTATTGCAGAACCAGTAATAGTTAATTCTTCTTTAACACCAATTGATGATATTACAAACAATTTATACAAGACCGTACCAGTATATAAATTATCATTTTTATCAAATGCTAAAAATTGTGGATGGAATACACTAGTAAATTCTGATACAATACCATTTGGTATTATTTTAGATATAGTATTACCGCCCCAATTCGCAACATATAAATTGTCATTTTTATCAAATGCTAAACCCCATGGACCAGTTAATCCAATATTTACAAAAGTAGATACAATACCACTTGGTGTTATTTTAAATATAGTATTATTACTATAATTCGCAACATATAAATTGCCGCTGTTATCAAACGCTAAACCTACTGGATCATTTAATCCACTAGCAAAAGTAGATACAATACCTTCTGGTGTTATTTTAGATATAGTACTATCGTTAAAATTCGCAACATATAAATTGCAGCTGTTATCAAATGCTAAACCTCCTGGACCATTTAATCCACTAGCAAATTCAGTTACAATACCACTTGGTGTTATTTTATATATAGTATTATCGTTATAATTTGAAACATATAAATTGCAGCTGTTATCAAACGCTAAACCCGATGGACCATTTAATCCAATAGCAAATTCAGTTGCTGGATAAGAATGCATTATATATATAATTAATTATTTATTTTTAACATCTCTTTATGTTATACAATTTATTACTTGGATCTAATGTTTCCACTATCATGTTATTTACTTTCATTTTATGACCCGCATCCAACATTACATTATATACTTCTTCTGTGTATTGTATTACTTTGGGTTTCGGATTTGATGGAAGGCATTTTAATTGGGATTTATTCACTTTAAATGCGGTGGTTGTAAAAGATATTGCTTCTTTGGGTATATTATTATAATATACTTTATGATTACGAGTCATTAAAGTATCTTGCGATGGTATATTATTACCTAACGCATTCTTTTTAAACAATACCATATCTATGGATGATTGTGGTCTATGGCTTACCACACCTAACACTTTATTTCCATTTATTGTATAACTACCATTCTCTAATTCTTGAATGGGTACGATTCCTTGATCAGTTGTGACTGGAGTATTTGCAGGAAAACAAATTATTTCACTTGACACACCCAATGCTATTTTGAGAATAGTATGATCATCATTATTNGCAGCATATAAATTGCCATTGTTATCAAATGCTAGACCTTCTACATCATCTAATACAGCACCAGTAATAGTTAATTCTTGTGTAACACCACTTGATGATATTACAAACAATTTATCATCGTTGGTACCAGTATATAAGTTTCCAATATTATCAAACGCTAAAAATTGTGGTCTGTATATAGTAGCAAAAGTAGATACAGTA
>JGI20154J14316_10002483_pt1 | contig 15529 bp, 12 predicted proteins | sample COG_04_FD_14316 | JGI IMG/M metagenome (IMG submission 14316) | reverse complement strand
TTTAAGAAAGGTACTAAGTCTGACGCAGAACGAGTAAAAGGCTTAATGCGAATTAAAGATAAAGCTAAACAGCATATAAAAGACGGTAAAGATGCTTTAGGGAATGAAGTAGCAATCGGTTCTAGAATCAACGATATGATGGCTGCAGAGTCAGAAGAGTCTCAAAACAGGTTTAACGCCAAACGTTCTATGACCTCTGCATACTTAGGAACTAATAACATGCATAGAGCCTTACGTGAGTACGTATCTAAGTTTATGTTCCAACATGGTAATGCTTTCCTAGATGAAGAAACAAACACCTATACTCAGCTTTCTTGGGCTGGTGATGACAGAGTTTTTGTTTTAGATGAAGGGGCTTCTAGACAAGAAGTTGAGCAAAACAGATTAGCCTTTTCTGGTTTTGAAGATAAAAAACAAGAGGTGGATGCTGCTATTGCTAACCTAGGTGGAGGTAAAGTATTTGAACCTACTGTACAGTATGGTGCAGCAAAGAATAAGAACGCAATTAACTACCTACAAAAAGTAGTTAAGCGTGGCCTTATAAGCAAAGAGAGAAACTTTACGTTTAGTGACTTTGAATCTGAGTCTAAAGTAACCAACTTTTTTGTTAACTGGACTATGTATGTTGCTCTTGGTTTAAACGTGCCTGCTGCGATAGGTAACGTTGCTATTGGTAAGTTTAACGCATACCGTCAAATGGGTGGTACTAACACTTTATTAGGAGAAAAAAGATACTGGGGTGTAAGCGACTCTAAAGGCTATGACCATGAGCAAATGAAAAAAGCTCGTAAGATGATTGAAGAATTTGGTATTCTTACATACAGAGCTGATGAAATTGCTGAAGGTGTGGGTGGTAGTTCTTTAAGCGCTTTAATATTCTCGCCAATGATTGCTGCTGAAAACTGGATACAGCAAGCTGCTTTCTTAGGTGCGCTTACAGAAGAGCAATGGAACTCGTACTACGTAGACAGTAAAGGTAACCTAGAGTTAAAAGAAGGCGCTACAGGTATTTCTCAGATAGAGTTAGCTAAGTTAGAGCGCGACGTAATTAATGTACAAGGTCGTGGTTACTCTGAAACTGATTCTCGTATGATTCAGCTATACGCTTTATCTAATATGACTATGCAGTTTAAGCGTTGGTTTCCTACATTTTTGAAAGATAGATTTGGTCAAGAAGAAATAGATGACTTAGGCACAATTAGAATGGGTGCGTATACTGCAGCAGCAGACTTCTTTACAAAGCTTAAGGATGAAGGTAAGCAGTTTGATATTAAAACTTGGAATGCAGAGCTTAAAAAGCTTCCTAAGCACCAACAGGATGCTGTTATGAGATACTGGAGAGGTACGCATGGTGTAATGCTTGTTGCAATGCTTCTTGGTATGTCAGCAATGTTTACAGACGACGATGAGAAAGATACTGAAGCTATGGAGTTCATGGAGAAGTTGTTGGGTGATATGTTACTTATTGTAAACGCTCCGAAACTTACATACATGGCCAACGTACCTGCACTTAACACCTTTAAAAATCTTAACTTAGCTGTGTTCCACGCAGTAAAAGGAACAGAATATAAACGTGAGTCTAAGTACGGAAAGAAGGGTGATAAGAAGTATGTATCTAACTTGGCTCAATTATTACCAAGCCCTGCTAGAATACCACTTCAACAAAAAAAGAAAGAGAAAAGGTCTCTTAGATAATTTAGTATATTTGTATAAAACATATTATAATGGCAGATACTTTAAAAGCTGATATAGCTAAAGAACTTAATATAACAGCACGTAGAAATGATTCCTTCCAATTATCTTTGCAAGTTAAAGATAGCGGAGGGAACATTGATATGGATACACTAAGAGGTGGTACTTATCCTAACTATCAAGCTAAGATGACTATAATAAATCCATCTAACGATAGAGTATTAAACATATACAGTTATTATTGGAGAGATGTTGTTCCTACTAATGGTAGCGCAGTTCATCCTTTAAACGCACAGCCTACAAGTAGTACTGAAGGTCATTGGTCTGGTACTGCAGCAGATGATATTAATATGGGAATTTTCTTACTTGCACAGACAACTGCAGGCTCTACCACTCAAGCTGCTACTATAACAGTACCACACGAGTATATGGACTTTCAATCTGGTGTATATAAGTATGACTTACAAATAAGAAAACAAACTACTGGTAGTGCTACAGACGATGCAGCAGCAGAGTTTACTACATGGTTGTTTGGTAACTTTACCTTAAACGCAGACATTACTCAATCTTAATGCCAGAAGCTATCAACATATTAGTAGATACTCCTAAACAAGAGTTAATCATTAGTGGCTACCCGCAAGGAGTAGCTTTTAATGTTAATGCTACAAATCAAGAGTTTGTTGTACCTACACCTACTACGACAGTGTTTGAAGCTTCTTCAGGTATAGTGCAATATGATTTAACTGTAGACGGAACTCCATCAGCAGAAGCTATAAGCGCTGCAGGTTCTGTAAACATTACATTAGGTACACTACCTGCTAATGATTTATACGAAACACGCAGTTCCTTTAAACACTTATATAAAAACTTTGTAGATAGTGGTACGAGTTCATTTGTACAAGGAGATGTTGTAGTGCTTAAATCCAATCTTGCTGATGGCGCTAATGCTTGGAACGCTACATGCATAAAGGCTGACACTGCAAATGAAGAGGCAGGAGCGTTTAGTGCTTTACATATATTTATTAGTCACACAGATAATGATTTGATTTTAGTAAGTCAGGGATATTTTGATGTTCCTGATTCTAAAGTAACTCAATGGACTGCTGGTAGAACTTTGTACTTAGATAATTTAAATAAGTTTAATGTAGTGCCTAGTCAGATTGTATCTGGTGGTTGGGTAAGGTCTTTAGGGTATTCTGTACCTAACACAGATAGTAAAAAAAGAATTTGGTTTCAACCTGATAGCACATTTGTAAAAATAATATAAAAAAAACATGGCAACTTACTACCCTTTAATATCTAGCAATCCTTCTGCTAATACAAAACTTAACCTATATACAGGAGATACAGACAATTTGTTTGATACATATGTATTTACAGATTCAACAACTGGCTCTCAGGTTGCATACTTACTTTTTATTGTAAAAAACACACACACTGGTTCAGATAGTGTATTGGAAATAACAGAGATTAGCGGTAACGCTGCTTTTAATGAGGACTTTACTATTAACCCTCCTGTAAGTGGTTCTGATTCTTCACTATTACTAGGCCTTAGTACTAATTTTGCAAAAGCCATAGGTGACATTTCTGGAACTAATACAGGTTATGCAGTAGCAAACACTACACACGCCTCAACTGGCTCTTGTACAGGAGCTGATGCTTTTATAGGGCACAATGGTAGTATAGAACAAGACGGTACAGGTTTTAATGCTGCTAGTAGTTCGTTTTTACTTCCTATATATAAGACTTCTAGCATCATTGGTAATGGTATTCCTTTTAATAGCTACACTTCTTTCTTGGTTAAGTTTGCTCCTAGTGCTGTAAAAACACTTGCTGGTGAAGCAAAGCTTACTATAAAAAACAATGATAACGATATAGTTTTAGAGTTTAACGGCGCTGTAAACAATCCACTTTCTTTCTTTGCTAAAGTTGGTACAGCTACAGCTTTAGATGGTAAAGATATATTTGAACCTACTGGGGCTAATATTACAGATGGTGGGACTTTTGATTTAGGTACTTACCCTGTAAACTACGATTACGGAACTTTAGGTAAAACTTTGTTTTTTTCTGACCACAGTGTTAACGCAGGTAATTACCAATTTAGACCTGTAGATGGATTTAATTCATTTTTACGGGTAGGTGAATCTGAAGCAGAAACGGTAGACGGGGTTGCTTATACAAGTTCAAACTTTTCAACTAAACCAACAGGAGTATTTATACAAAGTTGGTTTGCTAAGGATACTGACCTTAGTTTTGTAGATGATGTAGGTAGTCAAGACCCAGTTAGGCAGAGTGTTAATATTAAATTTACAAATTCTGACGTATACAAAAATTTTAGCTTACGTTCTGACTCTACTTTCAATCAACACCCTACGCATTTTAAAGCTATAAATGCTACAAGTGATAATGTACATTTAACTAACCAACATACAACTGCTGACGATTCAAAAGTTACGGCTGTATATAAATTAGGTAAAATACTAAACGATACAAACCCAGAGCAAACTACTACTGCATTAAATAATGCATTTTTTGTTTTTAAAGTACAAGTAGCTTTTTATTCAATTCTAACTTTTAATCAAGCGCAAACTGATTTACATGCAAAGGCAAAAAATAGTAATTTAAAATTAGAAACACGTTGCTTTAATAATTATCAAGCTTCTTCAGGTTCTACTGGACCTCACTTTGAAACAAGAGCAGGTCAAAGTATTTCTACACATGCCCTTAGAGGTAATATAAGTACTTTAAATATTTATGCTAGATATAATTATTTTAATACAAACTCTTTAGCTACTACTGATTTTACTGTACCGACATTTACTGTACAATCACAGACTTCGTTATACTCTGACTTTACAGGTAGTAATAGTGACTTAAATACTAAAGCTAAATTTTTAATTAGTGGAACAACAAATGATTTTACTACTGCTAAAGCTGCTTTGCCTGGCACTAATGTTACCCTAAGTTCTAATACGACATTTGCTACTTTCAATCAAACTAGTAATAACGGTAACATTATAGGGCTTCAATACCATCCTGACGTAAATAGATTTATGGCAGAGCACATGTATAATCACCCTATAGCAAACAATACTAAGTACAACGTTGTAACTAACGAAAATCCTTTTGGTTTTTATGTAGCAGACTTTAAACCTAGTGATGCTGGTATTACTGAGTTTTGGAGCAAGTTTGCTGCAGCAGGTCATGAAGAGGCCGCACAACCTCTTTACAAAATGGGATTCTTTCCTAAGCTATCTCACTTAAGATTGCTTGCAAGTGATGGTGGAGACCTTGTTACGAACTCTTCTGGCAGCACTGGTACACCTACAGCTAAACTTTTTACCGACGCTTCTACAAGTAGCGCTAAACCATATAGTATAGCAACTACTAAAGTTTCAACTACTGAATGGCGTGCTTATAACTCAACTACCGCAGCTAATACTATACAAACTGTCAGCGATGGAAATGCTAGCGTTGTAGCAAACGAAGGTGAATGGTATGGTTCTGGTAAAGCTTACATAACAAATCCAACTTGCTGGGGTAATAGTGGGTCTAGACAAACTGCAAACACTAACGATAATCCTTATATAGGACATTTCCCTACAAACATCAGTAGAAGTAGTTCTACAGGAGAACCAACTGTACATGATTTTAAAGAACCAGGTGATGACGGAGGGCTAAATACTCCATACTACTTTAGGTTACCTCCCGCTTCTTACAATCAATCTAGTGCAAAATGGAGAAGTGTAGGTAGATTTTATTTTGACAACACAGGTGACTACCCAATTTATATACAAGCTATAGAAGTAAAAAATAAAAACTTTACTAATCTTGAAGGCGGTAGTATTGCTTATCAGTCTACCAAAGACGCTGTCATGCCAAAAACTATGAATGATGCTGGTAGTGCAGAAGTTGCTGTTACTTACAAACCTGACAACACTAATAGTCCTACACCTACGTTTGGTATTTACCAAGGTAAAAGAACTGGTGACTCAAGCTTGTCTGAAGCGTGGGATTCTTCTGGTAGCGGTTACAAGTATGGTGCTAGTGCAGTAAACTTTCCTGCTAATGCATCTTCTGCTGTACTTGGTAAAACTCACTACAACGATAATAATGAGTATGTAAATGGCTCTTTGTACAATGGTAGTAAGACTAATAAAAGATTGTTAGTTGAACCACAAGTAGACTCTGGTTTTTTCAGTAGAGAAGAAAATGACTCTAAAGTAAAAAGTAATAAAGCAGAAAACTATATAGACGTAACTTTTGAAGTTACACCTACTAATAATTCAGCTTACGATAACGGAGTTTATTATACACAGATTGCTATTTCTTATTATGTAGACGAATATGAAAACAGAAAATCTGTAAACGCATCAGATAGTGCTTATGTTGAAACAGACCTTTTGTTAGGGGCTACTGCAAATAGAACTTCAAGACTTTATGTTTCTAAATATTTAATAGGTGTAGAGCTGACTAGTGCTGCTGAAATTACATTAGTAGATTCAGAAGGTGATGCTTCGCCTAATGCTATAGAGCTTCCTAACTTATCTATAGGATAAGCCATGGCATACATACCACAATTTATAAAGGGCAACTTCTGGGGTGGGCAAAGAGCTACCTTAGAAGGTGTTCGGTATATAGCTGGAATTAAAAATAGCGGGACTACAGGTTATACAATAGATAATGTCTATGTACAAAACCATATTAGTAATCCACAAGAACTTGATAATATTACTAATTTTGCTTTTACTATACCTGATGAGTTAGTAAGCTATCAGTTATTAGACCAAAGCTCTATTGTAGGTAAGGGTGATGATGAGAAATATAAGATTCCTTACCCTTCTAATTATTTATTACAGCCTGGTAATGTTGCTTACGCTCCTTATGGGCAGACAAACAATGTTTACAATTGGAGATTTAGAAACACTTTTAGTTTAAATCAAAATCAAATACTGTATTTTGTTATTCAGTTTACTCCTGAAGCAAGAAAACAAGATTTTTATAAAGCTGATTTAGTTTTAAAGTTTCACCAAACAGGTTCTAGTAGTTACGAAACTCAAAAGTTTTCTTTAAGTGGAGACTTTTTATATGAGATAGATGAAATAGATACTAAAAACTTTCCTTCGCAAGTTATGTCAGTTTCAGGCGTACCTTTTGGCGGGTTAATTACAATACATTAACATGAAGTTTTCAATAGGTGATACATACAAAGTTGTAGGTACTATATTTTCTGTAGACAAACAAAGTTCTACTTTTTCTATACATGCTACTGACATTAGTTCTAGCTCTCATGGTAATTCAAACACAATAGATAACCTATTTACCCACCTGAGTAGCTTAAGTCTAAATAGCCAAACAGGTTGGTCAGCTGCCTCTCAAAAACAAATAGAGTCTATTATAGGTGCTGGAACTTCTGGCACTCAAAGTCATGTATATCCTACTGATTTTATAACACAGACCCTAGGCCTTACAATAGGTCAAAATGTGCCAGGCGAAGGCGGTTACGTTTTTCATATAGATGTACAAAGTTCTTTAGCTTACGTTTATATTTCAGTAAATCAAGTAATGAATCATGATAGCATAGCATCTTATGCAGATTCTTTGTCTTTAGACACTAGTAGCGGTACTGTAAGCGATGTTTTACCGATAGATAGAGATTTGTATTATCATTTTAAGACAAACATCTTAGAGCCTCGCATAAATACCTTAGACGCTAACTTAGGTAGGTATTGGCTTGCTGATAGTTATGCAAGAAATAATGCATGGTATGTAAATGCAATTACTTTAACAGTATCCTACACAAATAAAAATATCTCTTACCCTCCTTTATTATATAGGACTATACCAAGGATGAGTCAAGGAGAAAACTTTTACGCATTATACAATCCTCATTTTGATAGCGTCGAACCTGCCTTTTTTAACAGCACTGAGGTTACCACTAAAGATTTACGTATTCGACCTGTAAAGGTTATTACTCCACAGAAGCATGCTATTGAAGATATAGGTGGTGACAGCATTAATTTATCTTTTAATTCAGAGACGCAAGACGACAATAATTTTTGCATGATGGGGCAAGTTAGTCTACCTTTACTTTTTGTTTCCGTTACAGGTACAGCAGCAGTAGTAGAAGAGCAAGATTTTACATTAACACTTCCTTCAGGCTGGTCTATATTTAGTTTGCCTTTTAATATAAGCACTTTAACAAAAATAACACATGGCTCTACTGTAGTAAATAATCCTACTTTGACTTCTTACACTGACCAATTTGGATTAACTTATAATAGTATAAAAGTTAGTGATTTGCTTGATGTAATAGAATCTAAAGTTACTGTAGCTAAAGATAATAACGGTAAAGCATGGCTTACAGAATTTAACTTTGACGGTATACCCCTTATAAGTAAGCACGATGCTTTTCAGATAAAAACTACAGAAGAAGTTAGCGTAACCTTTACAGCAAAACCTGATTTTAATGTAATAACTACTAATAATGTTGATACAGTAGAGTTTGGTGCGGAGATAAAATTAATACCTGGGTGGAATATAATGAGGTTTCCTTTGAATGAGCCTGCAGGTTTTATTCTTAACTTTAGAGATGTAGTAGAAGATTTAATAATTGCAAAAGATGAACTAGGTAAACCTTATCTACCTGTGTATGCTTTTAGTGGAATAGAAAACTTTCTTCCAGGTAAAGGTTATCAAGTAAAAATGAAAGATACTAAGCCAGAATATACAATAAAATTTGAAGCTGCACCATGAGAGTAAACAATTTAAAAAAAGAAATTTCTAGAAACGCTCTTATACAAATTGTAAATAAAGATGCAGAATTGGAGAACCCTACTTTATCTTTTACTGACCTTACTAACCCTAAAGCTTTTTTAGTTTCTGATGGGCAGGAAGCTAAAACTGACAGACAAGGTGCGTTAGCTTTTGTAGATAGTGTGTTTATTTTCTTTAGAGATACATTTGTAGAAAACCAAAAAGTAACTGAAATAAAAAATACAGTGGTTACTAGATTTATTGATAGTACTTCTGCTGAAACTAAAAGAGATTATAAAGATTTATCTTTCAATGTTTTCTTTAATAATTTTTTAGCTGGTAACTATGATTCTGATTTAGGTTTAGATAAAGCAAACACACTAAGAACTTCTTATAATAACCTATATGCTTCTATAGCTAGTTTTTCTAACTTTACCTTTAGGTTGAAAGATAGTGCAGGTAACTTATTTTTACAAACTGCACCAGCAAATAGCAGCGAGCTAGAGGGAGGTCATTCTTTTTCTTTAGATTTACCCATAGACGACACAACTATTACAGACAAAGTTGGATACACAAACAATGAAGCTATTTACCCTTTTTATTATAGCACGTATTACAATAAAGAATACCCTATAAGTTTTAATTTAAATGCATTTCAAACAGCAAGAGATAGGGAAACTTGGTTTGTAAGCACCATTAGTATAGATGAACAGTATAATAAAGATTTTAATCCAGATTTTAAATGAAAGTTGTATCTAAAATAATAAATATAGCTTACTCTTTGGGTTCTGTTTTTGTAAACAATATTTCTAAGGTTATTCCTGTTGTTAATATAAATTTAAAATCACAATCTGCTGTATCTGTACTTACTAAAAGTATTTTTGCTAAATCAGCATCTAAAACTTTAAATGTAGCTCAAATTTCTAAGCTAATACAAGTAAACTCTTTTAGCTTTAGAGANCCTTTTTATTTTTCTGCTACTTCATTTACCCGAAAGTTTGATGTTGGCAATGGAGGGTTTAGTATACCGCTTAATATAGAGCAGATAGAGTCGCAGTATGGGAGTGAGAAAGGGCAAATATTAAACTACAATACTACATATGATTTTATTCACTTTGTAAAAAACAACTTTTATTCTGACCTAGAGGCTACAACTCCCCTACTAGAGAATATAAGTGATTACATCTCAGTCATTAAAAATTATAAAGGGGATGCATACCTTCCACAGTTTAATTACAACGGTATAGGTTTTTTATCACATGGTCAAGGTTACCAAATAAGTGTTGTGAAACCTTTTTATATGAAAATTAAAGGGTCACAGTACGCTTCTATTGAAAAGTTTAATGATTTTAGGTGGCAAATAAAAGATGGAGACTTTGCTGACAATAACAATTACAGGTGGCATTACATAGGTATACCAAGCATTGCACCTAAAAACACTGAGCAGTTTTTTTCTGAGTTTATAAAAGATGATGAGACTTTTCCACTTTCAGTTAGTGGTTACGAAGTTTCTAGCTATAGGTTGCATATATTAAAAGACATAAACGGTAACACATCTTTACCTCATTTTAATTATTTTAATGTAGACACTCTAGAACCAGGAGAGTATTATACAATGAAGGTCAACTTCATGCCTGAAGCAAACATATATTAATAATTTATTACCTTTACATATAAAAATTTTATAATGGCAACAAAAGTATCCGCAGACGTAGCCTCTATTGTAGACGTTACTGCAAGACGTAATGATTCATTCTATCTACAAACTACTTTAACGCAAGCAGACGGCTCTATATACCTATTACAGGGTGCTGATACTAATGCTTATGTAGCTAAGTTTGAGATATACGATAGTAATGACGTAAAAGTATTAGCTTTTATATCTGGAACTGGCTCTGCTCCTGAAGTTAATAACACTATTACAGTAGGGGCGACAACAGGAGTACTAACTACAAACGTAGCTGCTACTAGCATGACAATAAGAAGCGGCACATACAAATACAAGCTCGTTGTAAGTCATGCAGGGGACGCAGTAACTAATACTGTAATGGTAGGTAAGTTTAAAGTAGTTGATATATAATGGCTAACTCAGTAGTTAACTTAAGTCTACAAGCTAAGTCCACACCTACTGTAAATATTACAGTAAACGAAGCTGGTTCTGTATCTGGAACTGGCTCAGTTAGTCCTGTGATTAAGTTTGTAGCTAGTGGGGAGGCAGGCCCTGCAGGTGCGCAAGGTATACAAGGAACAATATCAGGTAGCGATGTAGTTACCACTTCTAATATACAGAATGCTGCTGTGTCTACTGCAAAGCTTGCTGATGATAGTGTTACTGCTGACAAGCTTGGGCCTAATTCTGTTTATGGTGCAGCTATTCCTGACCTAGGTATAGACACAACCAAGATAGGTAACGACGCTGTTACATCTGCTAAGATAGCGGATAACGCAGTTACCTCTGCACATATAGCTCCTAACGCAATAACTGAAGAGCTTATAGAGTCTGGTATTATTACAAAGGCTAGTATAGCTGACAATACAATAGACTCTTCTAAGATTCAAAACTTTACTTTAGTAACTACTGACTTTTCTTTAAACTCTGTAGATGGTACTGTAATAGTAGATAACCCAACAATAGCGGGAGATGTTTCTGCTGTTAATTATAAAAGTAGGGGAGCGAGTCCTGGAAAATTTGAAGGACCTGACTCAGATGAAATGCATTTAAAGTTTCATACTACATTAAAGTATGTAAACACTAGCGGTACTGTGGTAGGGGGAATGGACCAGTCTGGAAACTTCACACTAAGTGGTACGGTAGATGGTATAGATATAGCTACAGACGTAGCTGCTAATACCAATAAGGTTTCCTACCCTTCTTCAGATTCTACAAAGGTTGGTCATATTACTGTTACACAAGCTATTAATTTAGATACTGACCATGCTTTACTAGGTACTCACACTAGTCAGATTGCTGCTATAGACTCGAACAATTGGGTTACAACAGCAAAGATACTAGACGGTAACGTAACTACGGATAAGCTAGAGGGTAATGCTGTAACTACAATAAAAATACAAGACGCAAACGTTACTACGGCAAAGATTGCTGACTCTAATGTAACTACTGCAAAAATTGCAGACAACGCAATTACTACGGCTAAGGTTTTAGATGGAAATATAACTACAGACAAGTTAGAAGGAAACGCAGTTACTAGTGCAAAGATAGGTGACAACCAAGTAGTTACTTCTAAAATACCTGACAATGCTATAACAACTGCAAAAGTATTAGACGGTAATATTACAACTAATAAACTAGAAGGTAACGCAGTAACGACAGCAAAAATAGGTGATGGACAGGTTACTGCTGTAAAGATTCCTGATGGTGATTTAGTAACTGCTAAGTTTGAAGATGGCGCAATTACAGCTCCTAAGATTGCTTCTAACGCTGTAACTACTGTAAAGATATTGGATGGTAATGTTACTACAAATAAACTTGAAGGTAATGCAGTTACTACTGCCAAGATTACAGATGCTAGCGTTACAGCTGATAAGTTAGCTGCAGATTCAGTTACTTCTGCAAAGGTAGCAGACAATGCTATTACCACAGATAGTATTACAGACGGACACGTTACCACTAACAAGCTTGAAGGAAACGCTGTTACTACAGCTAAAATTACAAACAACGCTATAACCACAGATAAGATTACTGATGGTCATGTTACTGGAAACAAATTAGAAGGCGGAGCTGTTACAACCAACAAGATAGGAGACTCTCAAGTTACTACAGCAAAAATCGCTGATGGCAATGTAACAGGTAACAAACTAGAAGGTGGTGCAGTGACAACTGCTAAAATAGGTGACAGTCAAGTTACTACCGCTAAGATAGCTGACGGAAATGTTACAGGTAATAAGCTTGAGGGCGGAGCAGTAACTACAGCCAAGGTTGGAGACAATCAAATAACAACTGCTAAAATATTAGACGGTAATGTAACAGGCAACAAGTTAGAGGGTGGCGCTGTAACAACTGCTAAAGTTGGAGACTCTCAAATTACTGCTGCTAAATTAGCATCTGATGCTGTTACGACTGTAAAAATAGTAGATGGCAACGTAACTGGAAATAAGCTTGAAGGAGGTGCGGTAACAACTGCGAAGATAGGAGACGACCAGGTAACAGCAGATAAGCTAGCAAACAGCATTAATTCAGCGATTGCGGCTAATACAGCTAAAGTAGACCTTACAGTAGATGGCGCAGGAACTATACACGCAAACAATGTAGGAACTTTAAATCAAAGCACTACAGGTAACGCTGCAACTGCTACTGCATTAACGGCAGGCAATAAAACTATAGATGGAAATCTTACTATAGGAGCGGCTGGGGGTAGTGCAGGCCATGACCTTACACTTTATGGAGATACTAACAATCAAACTTTGGTGTGGGATGCTTCTCAAGATTTTTTAAAGTTTACAGATGGAACTAAAATAGTATTTGGTACTGGTCAGGCTGCTGCAGATTTTGACTCATCAATACAAGCTAACGGAAGTAACCTTGTTATATATAACGATACAGGTAATATACAGATAGGAGATACTGTAGAGGTAACAGGAGACCTTACTGTAAGTGGAAATCTATCTATTGGTAACGATGCAGAAATTACTTCTGTAGGTAGTATGGTGTTTAGAATAGATTCCGATGCTAATGAGTCAAGTCAAAAATTTACTTGGAAAAACAATGCTAGTGATGTTGTAGCAGAAATAAATGAAGAAGACGAGTTTATAATATACGGAAGCTCTTCAGGAGACCCTGTCATAAGATTGCAACAATCAGGGCAAAACAATACGTACGGCCCCCCTTTATTAGATTTTTATCGTGAGGACACGCTTGTAGATAATGCTGATTTAGGTATGGTTAGATTTATAGCTAAAGACTCCGCAGACAATGACCAAACTTACGCACAAATAATAGGTCATGCTGAAGAATCAGGTACAGGAACTGAAGGGGGTAAAATACTTCTTCAAGTGGCAACTCATGATGGTGAGATACAAACAGGTATTACAATTGAAGATGGAAACGCTGAAGACGAGATAGATGTTACTATAGCTAATGGTTCTAGCTCTTTAACTACTGTAGCTGGTAACTTAAACGTTACAACTAATATAGAACTTGGACACGCATCTGATACAACTATAGCTAGAACTGCAGCAGGTACAGCATCTATAGAAGGTAAAGAAATACAAACATACGCTAAACATTATCACTTTATACATTCAGGTTTTTTATTAAGCTTTGAGTTTTCTAGATACATTCCTTTAAATGGTAGTTTAAATGAACAAAACACCTCAACTAATACACCTGAGTATACAACTTTTGTTTGGCCTTATGACGGCACAGTAAGCAAGATATGGGTTAGAAGTGAAGCTGATGCTGGTGATACAGAAATGAAGTTGTATAAAGGAGCTAACGGTGCTACAGTTGGTACTGCTATGGGTGCAGTAACTGCAGCTTGCGGTGCTAATACGTCTGTTGAGTTTGACATGACTAGCGTAACTAACTCTTTTTCTCAAGGAGAGGCTATGGCTGTAAGAATTGACCCTACTAATGATACTGACGCAGGTTACAACGTAACTATAGAATGTATATTTGATTTAACAACATAACAATATGGCATTAGCAAATAAAAAATCTAACACAGTACACAGTAAGTCTGGAAGTGATAAAGTAAAACTTAAAGACGAGTTTGATGGTGGTTATCTTGATAAAATTGCTACAAACCCTGACGAAGAACCTGCGTTTGCAAGTATTATATACCAGCTAGGTTTAATACAAGAAGATGTTGACGAGCTTAGAAGGTATACAGCGGCAGAGCTCAATCATAAAAACTCTTCAAAAATGATACTAAACTGTGGTTGGTATGGTAGTTCTACTTCAAGAGTTTACTTACCTTTTGCGTATGGTGGTACTTTTGATTCTACTACTCCTAATAACTACTTAGAATACGGAGGGTGGATTGCTCCTTGTAATGGTAGTGTAGAATCTGTAATAATTAGGTCTGAAAATGCTTGTCTAAATTCTAACGTAGCTTTACACTTTGCATCTAATAATGCTGAAGTGCCTAGCTTTAATCCTGGTAGTGGTGTAAGTGATACAATAAATATGAGTGCAGACGACACACCCTACAAGTTTAATAGCTTTGATGGTCAGTACGCTTCAAACTTAAATACTTTTACTGCAGGGCAAGTAATTATGGTTAGTTTTGACCCTGCTGCAGTATCAGGAGATAGTATCGCAACAATGGTTTTAAATTTAGATTGGACAAACTCTTTATAATATGGCAACAATAAACACAGACATTGCACAGAAAATAGATATAGTTACAAGAGAAAATAACTCTGCAACTATTAATCTTGTTATAACAGATTCTACGGGAGCTGCTTTCAACTTGACGGGTTATACTATCGTACATACTGTTTTTGACGACCATGAAACTTATCTAACCAAAAGTGGTTCGGGTGGTATAACAGCCACTGGAGGCGGTGCATTTGATACTACGGGTAAGATAACTATTAAATATACTCCTACAAATTTAAGTATACTTCCAGGTACATATCAGCATAAACTAGTACTGACAGTAGGGGATACCATTAAAACGTGGATGTATGGAAAGTTCAAAATCAACAAAGATTAATTTATTATATTTGTTAAGCAGTGAGGGCTAGCTAGTTATTATATAATAAATTCAGTAAAATGGCTCAAAGTTTAAATGAGGATACAAGTTATAATGTAAGTATTAAGTCTTTAGCAGCAATAGCTGTTTTTATATTTACCTTAGTTGGTATGTGGTTTTCTTTGCAAGCAGACATTGCAGAAGCAAAAGAACTACCTAAACCTACAGACCCTGTAATTACAAGGATGGAGTTTGACATGAAGGACAGGCTTATTAGGCANACTATTATGTCTACACAAGAAGATGTTACTGAAATCAAGGATGATATAAANCTTATNAAACAAAAGCTNTATGANTAAAATTCTACTACATATATTATTCTTACTACCCTTTAGCGCATTTGGTCAAGACCAGATAAGTGCTAA
>JGI20154J14316_10002474_pt1 | contig 15567 bp, 18 predicted proteins | sample COG_04_FD_14316 | JGI IMG/M metagenome (IMG submission 14316) | reverse complement strand
CAGGGTTGATAAGCTTCTTAGCACGCAGGCGCAAGCCGTTGTCACTGGTGGCGGTGGGAGTGGGAGTGACCTGGCTTTGTTGGAGGGGAAAGTGGACAAAATAGTAATTCAACTCAACAATGCACTCGGAGTAAAGGAGAAGGGTATCGTAGGGGCTCTGTACGAAGCCATCGCTGCGGAAGCAGGCGATTTTAGCCAAGTTGCACCCGTCTTGGCTGGCACTTTGAAACCATGGTTTAACTACGCTGGAGCAGGAGCAGCCGTTCCCTCGACTGCATGGAGTGTCAAATCCAATGAAGCTTTGAAGGCGGAGTTTGGCGTGACCGCGGCCTCTGCAATAAGGACTAACCACACGGAATTGTTCCCCGGTGAACGGAAGTGGTGGGCTTTTGGGGGTGTTCATGTAACCAGCTCCCACCCACAGGATCCTATGAATTATATTACTCTAACGGGTGGGGATGTTAAACTGGACCTGAGTCTGCGAGGGATCCTCAACGAGGTTGCACGTGTATTAAATGGTTTTGAGGGGGGTAATCCGCATCTTTTGAGCAAAGGCGAGAATGCACTGCTGGTCGCTATACACGGTGAACTGCAGAAGCTTTTCGTCTGAGTTGACCAGACCGAGTAATCTTATATCCACTAGTAGCATATGGTAGCCAAACGACAGAGTAAGCGGCGGTGTGCAAAAAAGGGATGTGCGTCCAAAACTAGGAAAGGTAGATTGGACTATGTTACCCACAAGGGCAGCAAGTACTATAACCGGAAAGGGCATAGACAAACTAGGAATGCAAAGGGACAAAAAGGTCGCCCTTACAGTAGACGCAAGGCCTCTACTAGGAAGAGGAGCTCCAGGAAACAGAAGTCCCTCTTCAGCCAGATTCTAGGCATCTAAGATCATGTAGAACCTCTATTGATTCCACATGGTCCACTCTTTTCACACTGTATCACAAATGGCCGGTGCCGACGAAAAGCCTGAAGGAAAAAAGTTATCGCCCTGCTACACTTCCGAGTTTAGCCAAAACGCTCAGTCACAGAGGCTTCGGTACGACTCCAACTATACGTCCGCCTCCTGCACAACTCAGTTTAGGAGCCCGTATGTCGCAGCTGCTCTGAAAAAATGAAGTGCGTGCATCTATCGGGTATTATGACTCACAAGTATATAGATGTCATTCTTTTCACAGCAGAGGCCTAATATCCTCGCTACCCAGAATGACGTGATCATACCACGCGAACTGGTGACCCCCCCTCATGCTGTGCCTATCACTACAGAACCTGTGCCTGGAGAAGTCAACCCCATCTCTCGGGTTACCACACTGAAGTACATGAATGTGAACACGGCGAACCGTACTATGATTTCCAATTCAGCGTCGGCAGCTCCCGCTCTCTCCACCAAAAGCACTAACTGTCTACTTACTCTGCCTACCCCTGTGAGAGGCGTTCTCTCCATGTCGGTCGAATCAATCCGACTGCCTTCTCTGCCCTATACGGTGACTACCAAGTCTAATGCCTTTTGGGTACAGGGAGGCAACGAGCAGAGAAACCCACCCTGCACTGAAGTGCGGGGGTGTCCAACAGATTGTGACGAGAAGACTTGGAATCAGTACGTGATTGAACCTGGTAACTATACCGGAGAGTTGATCTGTGATGCACTGAACGATGCACTGAACATTGTAAGTCCCGGAATAGAATTCGAATACATTCCGACCCTGTGCAAGATTGGTATTAAGAAACCGGCGAACCTAGTAAATATTGCTTTTGCTGGTAGTTTTCCAGTTGACGAAGGGCTTGGTTGGACTCTTGGGTTTCGCGATCGCTATTACGCAATTCCTGCTGATGGTACTCTATGCAAAATACCATGCAAAAACGATGGGCTAACCTCATGGACGGGTAAAGCTGGGACTTTCTACATGGCGGAGGCTACCTACTCCCCATACAATGCCACATATTTCATGCTCTGCATTGATGATTACCAGGCTAATGTCGATGAGCTCTATCTCGAAGAACCAGGTGTTGCACGCACTATCGATCGCATCGGAGCCCGGCAGAATGCCTTGGCAAGGGTCGACATTATTAGGGAAGATCCCTGTGCAACAGACGGTTCATTTTGCAGGTTCCACACCGAGATCACCCCATCAAGAAGGAACTATTTCGGACCGATAACTTTAGACAAACTTCGCGTGATGCTTATCGATTCACGCGGAGCACAGATTGACCTTAATAATGATGACTTCTCTCTGGTCCTTGAGTTGAAGTGCATGTACCGGTGTTAGGGATATGGTTTAGTCCTATATTCCCCAAGATCACGATCAATAGTGTGGCAATACTCATTCCGTCTATATATTTCCATATTTCATCGAATTGGCGATTAACACATATACCACATTGTAACTGCAGAATAATGTTTGCCATTACAATTGTACCTAGCATAATGGCTGTATTCTGATTTTGGATGATTAGGCTATTCCACATTACGTATGTTAATATTCCTGAAAGGGTGATGTAACTGGAGTCTAGCACTAACCATAACAATCTAGTACTGTTGGCCGCGATGATGTCATTTTCTTCGAAATATTTAGAAGAAACATGCGTTACACCATACAAAGTTATTAGTAGTGCTACTGATGCCATCATAACTATCTCCATAGTACTCTTTGGCTATATTTTCTCTCGGCACCTATGGTATCAACATGACAATTATGGAAATATTATATCGGTACTTTGAAAAGATATCTCTTGTTTACCACATATCATTCATCCTTTTCTTGGGATGGCTGGTCTTCTTTCGGCGGAAGGAGCAAAAGATAAATCCTATTTTCATAAGGGCTATTGGTACATATGTAGTATCATACGGATTAGTGTTCGTCTTTCTTGGTGATCAAATCATAAACCACAATCCTCTTTCATAATCCCAGTTGCCAAAGTATGATTGTGTATAGTCATTGGCTCCATTGGTAAGTTTTTTTTGATAGTGGGCATAGCTCATTTATACAATAAAGACAGTCATACATTCTATTGACATACTTCGTTTTCTTAAGAAGAAATGCAATCACGCTATACTTGGCTGCTTGTAATGAATGGAGTATACACGTTCTCATAAACTGCTAATTGAAACCCACCATCACTATCGAAGTTGATGTGATTACACGATGTATGCATTCAGTATGTGATTTCATGAGAGAAACATGTCAGCGGTCAGACCTTCGTATTCTAATATTCTAAAGACACAGTCTATGTTCATAGGTTGTGTGCGTCCCTATGTTAAGACATCTGCTAATTACATAGCCAGACTGCCACCACCTCACATGAGACCCCATATTCTGTTATTGCTCCAGGCATTTCACACAAATTTCGCTGGTTATAATCTGGTTGCGGCATTCTATGGTAGTAGAAGAACTATGAACAAAGCTATCGCTGGTAGCATTTTTGCGATAGTAGCGTTTATTCTTAATGCAGGTTGTTTCGTCAGTGATTTAGAACGAGCACTATACAAAAATGATTTCTATGTTATCGATCCAGTAGTAGACTTACTTAAGCTACCGAAAACTAAAGAAAGTCGTGGAAACATAACAATGGCATTTATGCTTACTAATCTATGGTTAGTACTGTTAATCAGGTTATGGCGGTTTCCCTAATAGTAATATATAGAATATGACCACTATGAATTGCCACAGTGTTGTTCTTCTAGGTGACTGGGGTGTTGGAAAATCATCCTTACTGAATGCACATATTACAGATGTCCCTCAGACTAAAGGTATCTCTAGTACAATAGGTACGAGCTTCTGTACCTTGCGACCGGCCACATCACAAACGAGGATGTCAGTATGCTGCTGGGACACTGCTGGACAGGAGAGATACAAAGCTCTTCTTCCAATGTATACACGCAATGCATCTGCATACATATGTGTTGTAGCATCGAGTCGTCAACCTTCAGTAGAGGTTATTGATGATCTCATAATGTCAATCATTCAGCATAACGAGGCTCCCAATCTGTGTCACATAGCTGTGGTGCATTCCAAGTGCGATATAGGACATAATATCATCCCTGAACTTAATGGTTTAATAGAGAGAATAAAGGATGCACTTACTGAAACAGGACAAACCGTCAATATCAGTGTACACGAGTCTAGTGCTCTGAAACCATCTACATGTCATCCAATATTTGATGCATGTATAAGATCTATTGATGAGAGATTGCAGCATCAACAGAAGAATGATGCAGCCATACAGTTATTGGATACTCCACCGGTTAAACTAAAAAAGTCTCATCGGTGTTGTTGATGTGGAATAATAGTTTTTCCGATATCCACTGCATCCCCAACGTTCCTAATAATTTCTTTCTTGTTGCGTAATACTTCAGCATCTGTAGATCCACCCATGACTCGTCTAACCATCGTGGCATATTCTTCTGTTTGACGAGGGTTTTCGTGCCAGTTAGGGTATTCAGTTTCCCACCTCTTTATTGTCGCGATCTGTTTATGAGTAATAGTCGCGATAGCACTATCAACGCTCTGTCCGCTGTCTTCATTCCACCCGCACACTTCCTTAACATGGAACTTCATCTGGGTATGATCACTACAATGGATTGGTCGGTCATTCACTTGCATACCATTTAGGTGTTTGATCAGAATGTTCGAAACACCACCACTGTAGCCTATCTGTTTTGTCAGAAGGAGATCTTCAATAGAAACTGTTATTTGATCAATGAAGTCTGCAAAGTTGACAGCATCCTTGCACTGTTCATTAAGGAATACATTAACAGCGATCTTGTTGTCTTTAATAACATGATTTCCAATTTTGGGTATCATCATCTTCATGAGCTCTCTCATCTCATCGATCTGCTCTTTCAACCACTTCTTCTCTGTTTCATCACTTAGATCCGTTCCGGATGATGCAACAATATCCTTGTTTTGACATTTTTTCATATGGTTATGTAAACTTCCTCGGTGTTTATACACTTTGCCGCACTCACACGAAAATGGTAAGGGGGTTTTTGGTTGTATTTTGTCGTATTTGTTACCAGAGAGATGTTTACGGGTTGAGAGGTGTTTACTGTAGTCTCTCTTGTTACACGTAACATAGTCACAAGTTTGACATTCATATTTGGTTGGGACTTTTTTGGACATTTGGTTGTATTTTATACAACCAAAAAAGTCCCTAAAGTCGTTTACAAAGCTCTAATATTACCAAAATCTCCCGCTGCATAATTATGCTCTCATATTTACACCCAATATAGAGGTTTGTGACTGTTATGCAGCGGGAGATTTTTTACATGGTTTTCAAGACCCATTTCATATATGGACCTCTGTATGGCTAAATTCTTCGAATTTTTGGGTTACCTTGTTTCAAAGAAAAATCTCCCGCACTGACTTTAGTTTTCCCAGAATTTTCTTAATATTTTCGCACTGAACCACGTGCCAAATGTTAACCACATTGCGTCAACGCCCGCCGATCCAGCATTCACACACCAGAGGAGTGCTTTACAATGAGGTGCTGGAGTATAGAATGGTGATGTTAGGAGACCTAAAATACTAGGATGTGCACAGAAGTATGGATAGGCATTGGCAGCTCCGGCATGGACAGTTATCCACCCTCCATATAAGAGAGACAGTTCGCCGAGATTCCGTAGGGTAGGGCTCGTTATTAACGATAGTTTTCCTTTTTCAGGCATAGACGTATCTTTCCAACCAGTGTTCTATTTGAATACTTTCATAACTTTACACTAAAAATTGAAGCATCTCTGATGCCCATACTGTTAGTAAAAAAATGGAGAACCATATTGCAAAAACTACCCATGTAAGCAAAAATGGATTTCAATACATTGACTGTTCAACCCCTGGACAGAAAGTCGGGAGCTACATATTCATTGGAGATTTGGGCAAAGGGGCCTTCTCTACTGTATATGATGTGGTTGATTCAGAGGGGATTCGTCATGCAGCGAAAGTGTTCCGTGATGAGGAAAGGTTCGTCATATGTGCCAAGAGAGAGAAATCTATTCTACAAGGTCTCACCGACTGTTCGCACATCATCTCATGTACTGACACATTCCTGCTGAATAGTTCAGTGGTGTTGGTGCTCGATAAGGCAATCACTGATCTCTATAGCTACCAACAAGATTTCCACCGTGATGGATATAGTGTGGACTGTCCGACACCCATGTATTCTGTTGCGGACCTGGCTATTGCACTTTTACGGGGGCTTTCTGCACTTGTGGCACATGGCATTATACATTGCGACATTAAACCTGAGAATATACTTCTCAAGAAATATGAAGGAGGTATTCGCGCGGTGATTGCTGATCTTGGCTCGGCATGCAGTGGTATTAGGACCACAGGAGATGGTCTTATTGCATCTCCATGGTATCGTCCACCCGAAGTATATGGAAAAGGAATCATGTCCCATCCGGGTGATCTGTGGAGTGTTGGTTGTGTTCTCTTCGAATATGCATTTGGTGAAGCACTATTTGATGTGACACTCAATCGCCACACCGTGGCTGAAGAAGTAGCTCGTCTCTTTGCAGGTCATATTGTGTTTCTGGGTGAGCCTCCACAGGAATATATTGATAGGGATAGTCCGATCGTGAGACACCTTGGTTATCCACCAGCACCACCAGACTCGGGTAGTCTTACCGAAAAGATTGATATTCTTGTATTGCGGATGCGTGACATAATGAAGTATACAGATCTTCATGTCATTCTCTCTTCCATCTTCGTATGGGATGCGACATTGCGTGTATCTATTGTTGATGCCCTAGCTGCAGTACAAACATGGGATATATCATCGTCTGTTCCGGACCCAGCTGTGACTCCTCCATTACGGAGCAAACTCATTTCCACTTGAACCAGAGTAATACACCTTACTATCGACATACTATCATCACGCACCTATTTCTTGTAAAATTAGGTTAGGGAGCCCTAGAGGTTCTTGTTACTGCATCAGTGAAAGACATAGGTACTATGTTTTCTGGTGTAACTAATCCATTTTGTTCGTAGTGTGTTATCACAAATATTTCCTGATCACTCAACTTAACATCCTTAACATCCTCGATAAGGGAGGCTATTTTTGGCTTATCTAAGAGTCCCGACCACATTGCTGCTGAGTGCGTTCCTCTTTCTAATCCCATAGCCATTTCAAGTTGTTCACACTCTCGCACTATAGAGATAGCATCTACAATAGAGAAGATCTTCATAGTCCGTCCTGCTATAAAGTATATGTCTCGTGTATCATACTTCTGCATTACGGCAGTTAGTGATGTTTCCAGTTGTTTACGACGAGCTTGCATTCGTGGTTCTCTCCGTTTTACATTTCCGCTTCCGCAAGCAGCACATCCCATCTTACTATTGCATGGGAAAATTGAAAAGCAATTGATTCTTCATTTTTAGAGCATTAAACATGTCCTCTCCATTCATTGTCCGCCTCCCAGGTGCTTCTGCTAACACATTCTCTAATCAGCCATTCGTGATGAATGGTACTGAATTTCCGACCGCCGGATTTGGTCAGCCTGTTCAGCCGAATCGGTCGGTTGAACGACCGGGAGCCTGGGCTACACGTCCTATACTCTTCATTCCTGGTGAAGATGATGTCCCGTCCGCCCAAGGTCAGAATATAGACGTCCCGATTGGCCGTTCTGACGCACAGAGCCCTATTAGTCCATCGTTACCAATTCATCTTGTTGCTCCGTCCCCCTCGGAGAGTGACTTGGCTGTCAATGATCTGGCAAACAACATCGACGGAATGGATATAGATGATGATGACAACGCATATGACGACTGCATATCCGATCAGGATGATGACAGTAGCATATCCGATCAGGATGATGACAGTGGTGAAACCCAAACATTCGCAGGTGATGTTTCGGTATTGCTAACGCCGAATGACTCTCTTCTCAGAGAGCTCGCCTATTACCGTGCATCTGCAGCCTATTGGCAGGGAATGTGCGAACAAATCCAGAGCCATGTTGCTATGGTATGTGTTCAGTTTCCTGGTCCACCACACTAGAACAGTTGTCGCTTGGAGTAAGGCTGTGGGCTGCGAGCTACCGATACTGAAGACCTCATAGGTGAAGACCTCATAGGTGAGGCTGATACTTGTGGTGCGTCTTGTCCTGGATACCAATAGTCTATAGAGGACTCTGCTGGCGATGTTGCCATTGGAGCAACGCTTATTTCCGCCGTTGGAATAACGTCATGGTGATCCTCTTCGTCAAACATCTTCCCAAATGGGTCATTAATATGTGCCACAAATTCATTAATTTCCGTAGGATCTACTAGTTTTTCGTAGCAACCTGACCAACACCACCTACTTCTTCTTTTTTCTGCATTTTCCATTTCTTGCCGGAACATCTGATCGATGATAGAAAAGGATGACCTCAGCAGTAGAATGTCTTCCATGAACTTTCTTTTTTTATTGAACAATTTTACAAGTTTTGTGTGGGAGAGAGCTACTTCGTGAGGTGTATGCTCATTAGCATGTGCTGTGATATCTGCATGGTGTCCGATTTTGTTTCTTATGGATTTCAAGTTAGTGATGTATAGTTTCCGAAGGTCTTCTATCTTTTTGATGATAGAGAATACGTTTGTGGAGTATATAGTTGGGAAGCGTAATCTGATCGTTCGTGGAATAATGAATTGATTTGTTTCTTTGATATCGCTTATTGACTTCTCAAACTGACTTATCTTTATTGCTAAGGTTTCTTCAAGGGTGGCATTCTCTCCATCTGCTCCAGCTTCTGAGAATAGAAGTATCTTACCTGAAGCAAATTCACAGGCTGACTGTACCTTGTCATATTGATGGGCTGATATTTTGTGTGCTTCAGATGTAGCATCTAACTTCATGTAACTCACTACTGCTAAGATAAATGCATTTAATGCGGCAAGACTTGCAATGAGAACGGGTGCCCAATTATGGTCATTAATGCTCGGAGCCAACACAGAACTCACCGAGCTTACAAATATGGCTGGAAACATTAGGTAGTTTAGACGCTTCTGGCAGAATGCATGAGATTCCATGTAGATGATTTTTTGTCCCTTCAGGTACGATGCAAGGATATCGAGAGAAGATGAGTAATAGTCCTCCTTATCATAGTAATGTTCATTTACTTCGCTTTCAACATCACGGTAAGTCAGTTTGCGAAATAGTTTAGAACTACATTCGCGGAATCCTATGTCAGTGCTGGACAGCGATCTATTACTATCACTCTCTTGGTCAGCAATCCCGGTCTGGATATTACTAAAAGCCCCATTTGATACTCTAATCACAGTATCCGAAGCAAGTAGCGGCTCTCTTTCAGACAGTGGAGGTGGTACCATGCTTAAAGTTGTTGGACATTCTTATTGTCCAGTTGACCCGAATCCGCCGATTCCGCGGTCAGTTGCATCAAGGTTATCGACAAATCGCACCTCATCAAATGGCACACCATCACAACACATCAACTGAAAAAGACGCGAGTGCATTTCAGCTGTAAATGATACCGTATGGATGTTGTCTACTGCGGCCATAAGATTTCCGCGATATCCCTGATCAATCAGACCAGGTGCATTAGCCTGACGGAGCGGTGTTTTCGTTCCTGTACTGGATCTGACAATCAGGAAAAGGGCTATTGGTTTTGATGTTGATGAGGTTACTTGTTGTACATCATTGGGGTATGTCTCTGTTTCTTCATATGCGGCTACTGCGATTCCAAGATCTACCTTTATAGTCACTGATGCAGGTACTACGTTTGCAATTGGTGTGAATAGGTCAATCCCAGTGTCACGAGGGCTATATACCCAGTGTTCACTGGAGTCTGTTCTCTCTGCTCTGGCGACAGAAGGTTTGATATGTGATGTATTCGAAATATAGAGATCCTTTAGTTCATCATCCGGACATTTGATGTACAATACTCGTACCATTATTACATATAGAACGACACCATTCTCTCTATCCTTTATCTTTGCAGTTGGTTGAAGGTGGTGTGCACTTAATAAGAAGAGGTATGTCTGCGGTAGTGTAGCGTTGTAAGCCAGTTCCGGCAAAATCCTTCTTTTGAGGAGGTCTATCACAATGAAGTGTGGTTTTGCAAGTCATCTTCCTAAAACCATTGTATGATATCACTGTATCTGCAGTGCAGTTATCCTTTTTGGCTTCTGAATCGATACATTCTACGACTTTATCTTTAATAGATGTAATATGCTCGGATGCAGTGATAGTGGGTTGACGTTTAGATACAATCTGTTGTATAGGTGCGGGTGGTGGAGGACGAACATTTCCGATTCTTTGCATGCGATTGGGTGCAGGAGACATTCTCCAGGAGGAGAGCTGTGATGGTTGCCAGTTACGCTTTGGTAATGTTCCTCTCCCACGGTATAATGAAGATTGTATGTGGTTGATTTGACCACCGCTGCTGACGCCACCTGCAACAACAGGAGGTTTAATCTTCGGAATATCTCTCCCAGGACTGCCATCGCCACAACATACGGTGTTGCTATAACCAGAAGGGGGTGTGATTCTTATGGATTGAGTAAGTCCTGTTGAAGGCGTATTTGAGAGATACATAGCATGAGCTGTTGGGGATGAAGAAGCTTGATTAGGTTGTCTTCGCCCAGGAATAGATTGTCCGCAGTACTTTTGGTTGGGACAATTGCGTCTGTTGTCAGTTATAGCTGTACGTTTTGCCTCGCGGACTGCTCTTGAAGTCATTATGCTTTTTGTATAGACAATTACTTACATCCTACAACTATTCCGTATGCCGCCCCACCGACATCTGTATCTCCATTGTTAACAAGATTCTGTATTTGCACATTGGTTATCTTAGCATTTTGCAATTGGGGTAAGAATATACCTATGCTTCCTTTCATTGTATGACCCATAGAATCACCACCCGACACTGTTTGATAGTCACCCAATGAGGTTCTGCCCTGAGACCAATCGATGATATGATGACATATATTTGTCTTCCCTTTCTCTCCAACTTTGCCATACATAGCAATCACTAGTTGAGCATCCGATAGAGGATCACCATGATAACGGCCTTGATTGTTGGTGACTCTGGTAATGTCGAATACATCACCAACAGGACCAATCGTTCTGGGTGCACCACCACCATATGTCTGTGGGTTCTCGGTTGGTGGTTCAAAACAAGAGTATGCTGGCCATTCCTTTGGCGTTGAAACCAAGTCCGTGATTTTTACATCATGAATAAAAATATGACTATTGGAATTACCTTTTGGGGTATGCTTTGCTGACCCAATGTGTATTCCTGGTCCTGCAATTACCATACCGTAGATATTGGCATCTGATAATCCGTCTTGAGATTTCATGAACTCTGGAATATTTCTGGATTGGCCCTTTGCTTTGTGTATAGCATCTCGGAGGGTATCTGCCACATCTTGTACAGTGATATTCTTACCGGTCCTCATGAATGGTGCTTTTTGGCTGTGTCTCTCTATCTTCTCGAGAAAGGGTAGAGCGAATGTTGCTTGAGAGAGCTTGGAGTTGAAGTTCGATCTTCCTATATGATTGATTATGTTATGTCTAATGAGAAGGTGTTTGCAGCCGTTGAGGGATATGGCTGCGACTTCTGCATCGCGTATTTCCAATCTTTCAATAATAACATTAGTAGCATTATTACCATGTATCCCGTGATGTGCGGATCTACCAAGGACACCATTTCTTACAATAACATTTGTACACGGTTGTGTAGGTGAGCCGAAGTTTGAAGGTCCGGTACCAGCTGGGAATGGAGAACTGCTAAGTTCGATATTTGAATAGAACCGTTGTTGTTTCTGATGGAGGCTGCTCTGTTCAAGAGTGAAACCCTGGAGATCTATAAGTACATTATCGCATTCTACTGTGATAGCTGTAAAGAACCCCATGTGATAGGCTCTATTAGCATAGTGTCCTGTTCGTTGAGCTTCAGTTGGGACTCCGTTTTTTCGTGGGTTTGGAGAGAACACTATATCCTCTGTGAGTAGGTAGCGACCAGGACTGGTGATCCGGTAAGTACCTTGTACAAAGTCTCTGTTTGAGAGGTGAATAAAGTGGTCAGGTATGTTACCATCTATTATATTAATGGCAGGGGAGTAGCATTCTTCGGTAACAACATAATGTTTTGGTGGGAACTGTTGTTTTTTAACAGTAATAGGTGTGATACCAGAGGATGTTATTGAACCAAGAGCACTACTTTGTGACGTAGAACTATTGATATCAATAGTGCTTACACCACGGAGACTAATATTGTATAGAAGGTTTTCGGTGATGCTTTGCATGTTACTCTAAACAAACAAAAAAACACGATCAGTAGCGTTATTTTCTAAGCATCGTAGAAGACACCAATAGAGAGATGTGTTTTTAATGGGTGATAAGTATGATACCATCTCACTATAGTTGGCATCGTCTTTCCAGTTAGGGAACATGGCAGCACCGCATAGTGCGGCAAGTGTGTAGAGTGAAATATGATTATTGACTGTCCAGCCACTCTTAGAACTTTTTTGAAGTTCTGGTGGAATGAAGGGTGTATCAGATGGAAGTTCTTTGATATGGACCTTGTCATTCTCTAGAGTAGACACAAGAGAGGGGTCAGCAATATAACCACGACCGTCGACTAGAATGATTCCAAGTGGAGCGAAAATAGGGATAGTCATGTGATGTTTGTTGAGTTCAACAAGCTGATGGTGAAGTCCGATGATAAGACGATATGCATCTTGATATGACATTTCTTGGTTACGAACCATGTACTGTTTGAATGTTTCTACACGTGAGGCAGAAAAAGAGATTGTGGAGCTGTCAGAAGTGTTATGTACTTTGGAGGATAGAACAAAGCATGACCATAGGGGGCTTGGGGTAGACTTGATAACATATTGTCCCGGCGATGGTTGTATGATATCCAACATACTAGTACGTTGGATATTTGGGTAGGCTTTACTCGGCGGACTCATTGTCACGGGAAATGACTTCAATGATGGCACGTTCCTCATTATTCTGGAATCGTTCAATAACCTTATTACGGCGAATGTTAAGGAGATCATGCTGGTAGTGTCTGTCTATCATTCTTATGATGTCCCGACCAACGCCAGAGTTTATCTCTGTGAGACCAAGCTTGAATCGGCGAACCTGGCGGCATGAATTGCTGCAGTACCACTCTTCAAGCTCGATAGAACGAATACCAGTAGTATCTACATTATGTGTGGTCCAGCATGCACGGCAGAGACGGACAGGTACAGGGTTGTTATTGATTGAGGTCATGGTTGTGTTTGAAGGGATACAACTATTCCAGGACTTCAATTTTCCCAGATGACTTAGAAACATCAGACTATTAGTTATGTTTCCCAACAGCAATCTTTTCATGTATTCCATTCATACACAACATTAATGAGCATCATATTAGCGTTCATTTAGTATTACGGGAGGCAGCATTGATATTGAATATATGTGTGTTCAATATCATTCTTAAAAGTAGGGTAGCAGAGCAAAATGGAGGGTATTGTAGATGAGGAATGCCAAGTAATAGATTCTGTTCCGGAGTGGGTTCTCGAAACAAGCTTTGACGCTAGAGAAAGTGGACAACCCGATCTTTTTGCTACGTGTATTCCTTCTACGATTGATGTGATTACTATATTCAGTGTTGGTCGTCGTATTGACAGAGTACAGAAGAGACGAATACCACTTGTAAACAATGTGATTGATGTTGAGCAAGTAGTGCAGGATGCTTGTGAGAATATGCCGCAGTACAAGTTTGTTACTGTTAGTACGATGACCACTAATGGTACTGTTGATCCTAAAATAGAGTCGGTTGGTGTTACTGATGTTATCGCATGGCCTGAGACGGTGTATGGTCTGGCAAAGTTAGATTGCTTACTAATCATTGCAAGGAAGAAACCACGTATTTGTATGACAAAGCGACACCTGATTTCACATGTGGGTTCTCGTCGTACCCGCAAGAAGCCTATGAATGCAAAAATTGAAAGGGTTTAGAGCTGTAGGATGGAATTATCGTACCATGTCCGCCTTTGCCGCAGCACTTGATGCCCATACCCCAATGCAGCTTGGTGAGAACGGAAATCCCGAATATACTTGGACACACAGCAAGGGTATAAGTACCCTTGTACAGCTCTACTTCCAGCTCACCAGATGCACTAGTGCATCTGAAACTGTGGATGAACGTCGACGATATAAGCAGCTTCTTCAGACAGCATTCGGTCCACAACCCCAAGATTCATGGGAAGGGACGCCATACCCTCCAGTTGACCGTGAGCTTGCTCGTATCCTATTCAAACTCATTGGACATACGCGAGATATTGAGGCTGGTAAGGGTGAACGTCAGATCGCATACGCATTTATCTGGGAATATTCACAATTCAACATGACGCTAGCTTGCGATGCACTGTATTCTCTAGTATATCCACTAACTTCTGCAGGAGAACGAGGTGCTGGTATGCAGTTTGGTAGCTGGAGCGACATCAAGTACTTCTGCAATGCCATCAAGGAATTCAGTGGTTCTGAGAGTCACCCCCTCATTGACTACGCCCTTACGCTTATGAGCGAACAGATTAGTGTCGATAGTGCTACTCTCAAGGGTTCAAAGGATGGAGAGGCTAAATGCAGTCTCGCGGTCCGCTGGATGCCAAAGGAAAACAAACGGACTGTTAATACTCCTGATGGCAAGCGTACCAAGTATGGTGCATACACGTGGCAGTATTACCGCCTTGCTGACTTAATGTTCCCATACTTTAAGACAGCAACGTCTTTAGAGTCTAATACTGCTGCCCGGCGGAAGTCCAGAGGTGAGCTTCACAGGATTTATGCTCCTATCAATAAGCATTTGGGAACTGTTGAGATTGCGATGTCAGCTGGTCGGAAGGGTGATGGGATCTGGGATCAGATCTCCTTTGGTCGGGGGGCAGATGGTACGGTTGGTAAGTATAATGTGACGGGATGCACACTTCGTCGTCATCCCAAAGCCTGGCGGAATCTGGAAAAGGATGGAACCGTTCGTACAGAGGAGGATCACCGGATTCAGTGTGCTACAAACTATACCGAACATATGGATGCTGTCTCTAAAGGTGAAGCGACCACACGAGGCAAGACGCTAAATACATATCAACTTGCAAAGGATGCTTGCGAGGTGTCTGCAGATGACGAGACGGAATGTGCCCGAATCAATGGACAGTGGGTAGCAAATAGTGAGGGTGCGACAAGCACAGGTATGATGCTTGCACTGATTGATGTATCTGATTCAATGAATAACGACGACAGTATACCTATGTACTCTGCTATCGGTACCGGGATTCGTATTAGTGAGCATGCCCACCCAGCTTTCCGCAACCGAGCTCTAACATTCTCTTCTAACCCTTCTTGGTTCGACCTCACTAGTTGTGGTGATGATTTTGTTAAAAAGGTGAAGACTGTACATAGTAATTCCAACTGGGGAGGCAGTACTGACCTTCGGGCAGCATTTGGACTTATCCTGGATGCTTTAAAGTCTGCTAAGGTTTTGCCTGAAGAGGCTGGACAGGTTGTTCTCACTGTACTGTCTGATATGCAGATTGATGGAAGTCTCCTTGAAGAAAATAGTCACGGTGGTGGTTGGGGGAG
>JGI20154J14316_10002470_pt1 | contig 15586 bp, 12 predicted proteins | sample COG_04_FD_14316 | JGI IMG/M metagenome (IMG submission 14316) | reverse complement strand
GTTATCAATATCTGTAATCGTGCCTTTGAGTTGAGCGGAAACAGATAATGAAGTAATGAGGAAAAAAAGTAAATAGCGCATTAAATCTAATATAAAGTTATGTTACAGTAAGACTATTGAGCAAAAGAGTTGTTACAGGATTACTTAAAATTCTTTTTCACACGATCTAAGTCTCGTTTGTTGTCGCGGTCTTTGATGGTTTCTCGTTTATCAAAAAGTTTTTTACCTTTTGCCAAGGAAATTCTCAGTTTTGCAAACCCTTTATCATTGATGAAAAGTTTGAGAGGTATGATGGTAAGCCCCGAGTTTTTCACCTCTTTTTCGAGTTTTTTAAGTTCTTTTTTGTTGAGTAATAATTTCCGTTCTGCTTTGGGCATGGTTATAATGATTCCCAAAGTCATATTCTTGAATGGTCATATTAATCACAAAAAGTTCCCCTCTTAAATTAAACTCACAAAAACTTTCGGTAATAGACGCTTTCCCCTCTCGAATTGATTTGATTTCGGTTCCCGTTAATACAATACCAGCGATATACATATCCAAGAGATCATACGTAAATCGGGCTTTTTTATTTAATATGTTAACAGACTTTTTCATCAGAGGTCAAAACTAAGCAAAATATTTAATCGATGGCTAAGAGTTGATGAATAATCTCTCCAGATTCAGTAATATTTATAATGTAAAGATTCGAATAATTTTTATCGTCTATTTGTTTGTATAGGTCTTGTCCAATAAAAGCGTTTACCATGGACGGGACTGTATTACTATGGCCCACAATCAACACGGTTTTCCCTCTATTTTCTTTCCTAAACACTCGTTGGTCAAAGTTTTTTGGACTGTACAATGTAAGCGGTAAGTTCTTTTTTTCTGCAATGGGATGGGCAGTATTTCGAGTTCTGTTATAATCGGTCGAATAAATGGTTTCAAATGGGATGTGATCCATAACCGAACTCCAACGTGCAGCTCTTAAAATGCCTTCAGTTATTAAATTAGGATCTTTGTCCGCAGGGTTTGAGGTGTTTTTTTCTGCATGACGGATAAAATAAAAGCTCGTTATAGCATTTTTTTCAGCTTGTTGAGCTTGGATTAAAGTCGTAGATAAAATGAATAATAGGGCAGTTAGTAGTGTTTTCATTGGATGAAATTTAAAAATTTATAATTTAAAGTCTAAAGGATCAATTTTAATAAATATACTAAAATTTTATACTTAAAAACAAAAAGCAATGCACTTCTGTAAAATAGAATTTGCATTGCTTTTAACTAACTAACCAACATATATATGACGTGTCATAAGTAGAATTGTTACAATCGAAATTTTATTAACATAATCAACACCTATTTATGCTATCATTTTGTGAGTGGAATAGTTATTATTTCGGATTTATTGTATAATTTTGATGCATCAAAAGAGCTGTTAGTTATACAACTCAAAACCTGAACAAACATATGGGAATTTTCGATTCATTATTCAAATCAGAAACAAAAGACTTCAATTGGCCTGGCAAACACTTAGAGTCTCTTAGTCAATTGGAAGCTATAGAAACTGCTTCATTTTCGGTGCCTCAAATAATCTTTAAACATTCAACACGTTGTAGTATCAGTCGGTTTGTACTTTCTGATTTCATGAATCATTATACTTATGCATCCGAAGAATTTGGTGCCCATTATATTGATTTATTAAACCATCGCGATATTTCGAGTGCAATTGCTGATCGCTTTAATGTCGTACATCAATCACCCCAACTGATTATTATAAAAGATGGAAAANCAATAGCTCACGCCTCTCACGAAGGAATTAATGAGCTACAGCTTAGTAAGTATTTGTAATAGGTTTTTTAAACACCGAGTTCATCTAAAAGTTCGATAAGTTTCTTGCTTGAAGGACGCGGGGCATCTGCATCTACAATATTTCCTTTTGTGTCAATTAAAATAAATCTAGGAATTCCATTTACTTTATAATCCTGTACAAAGTCTGCTTCCCAGCCATTTCCAGTAAACAACTGAACGCCTGTTAATTCTTTTTCGGTCACCATAGTTTTCCAGGCCTCGTGTGCTTTTTCCATTGTCCCACTTCGTCGTGCATCATCAACTGAGATACTTACAAATTCAATATTTTTTGAATGGTATTTGGCTTCTAATTTTTTTAGAGATGGAATCTCTGCCTTACATGGCCCACACCATGTTGCCCAAATATCAACATACACATACTTTCCTTTAAAGTCACTTAAAGAGCTTGTTTTTCCTTTGTGGTTTTCATAGTTTGTAAATGTAGGGGAGGGTGTGCCTTTTACAAATAGTTTTTTCATTTCTAGTTTTTCCATGAAATAATTTGTGTAAGACTTTTTCATGGCTTCAAAATTTTTGTCTTCATCCAAAAAATACGCTGCATCAAGTTTTTTATAGTCCCCTTTCAATGAATTATAGGCGGCTTTTAAGTTTTCAAATGTTGTTGAAAATTCAGCTTCTGTTCCACTAAAAAGATCATCAGTCAGGTACTTTTCTTGAAGTTGACTATTAGCAATTATAAAATTACTTTGATCAGCATCATCGCCCTCAAAGACTAAAGTCTCATCAAAAGCTACGGTGTCTAATGTAAACGAAATGCTGTTGTTGTTTTTCAAATAAATACGACCATACTCATTACCATCGTAAAATTGATAGACTCCTTCTTTTATATTAAGCGTATCGTTGAACGTGCCATCATCGTTGAGTTTGATTTCTTTTTTATAGCCCTCTCTATCGCTGATCGTTAGCGTTTTTAAATCATTAGGATTCGAGATTTTTCCAGAAAGAGTTACATAATTCTTTGGCGTTTCTGAGCATGAGGTAAATAATAGGATAGATAAAAATAAAGTAAGTAAGGGTCTCATTTTTTTTAAAGTTTAGGTTAGATTTAGATAGATTTTTATATTTCAAAATTAGAGATATTATTCTTTTAAATTAATAAATTAACAATTATTTGCATATTTATTAAGGAATTATCAATTTTGACTAAAATACAAACAGCACTAATGCATATTATTAGCACAAAACCTCTTAGCTTATCGATTCTTAGAACTCTAATACTCCAGGGTTCAAAACTAAAACTTTCTGACGAAGTCATCAAAAAAATACAAGAGTGTCGTGATTATTTAGATCAAAAAATAGCAAATACAACCGATCCAATTTATGGTATTAACACAGGGTTTGGGTCGTTATGTGATGTCCGTATACACTCTGAAAACCTTACTAAGTTACAAGAAAACTTAGTGCGTTCTCACGCTTGTGGTACTGGCGATTTAGTTCCGAAATCAATAATTAAACTAATGCTTTTATTGAAAATAAAATCGTTGAGTTATGGACATAGTGGTATTCAGCTAGAGACCGTAAACCGATTAATTTTATTTTATAATAATGATATTCTTCCCGTAATCTACACCCAAGGATCCTTAGGAGCTTCAGGAGATCTAGCGCCTTTAGCACATATGGCATTACCGCTTATTGGAGAAGGTAAGGTGTGGTACAAAGGAGTTCAAACAACTTCTTCTGAAGTTTTGCGTCATTTTGATTGGACGCCTATTACACTTCAATCTAAAGAAGGTTTGGCATTGCTTAATGGGACGCAGTTTATGACCGCCTACGGAGTTCATTCTTTATTGAAATCTTTCAAGTTGTCCTATATGGCAGATCTTATTGGTGCTCTTTCTTTAGACGCCTATGATGGTCGCATTGAACCTTTTGACCCCCTAGTTCATCTAGTCCGGCCACACAACGGACAGATACAAACGGCTGCGCGGATTCTAAATTTTTTAGAAGATAGCGAATTAATGAATCAGCCAAAAGCACATGTACAAGATCCGTATTCCTTTCGATGTATGCCACAAGTCCACGGGGCAACTAAAGATACCTTGACTTTTGTTAAAAATACTTTTATAACAGAAATAAACGCAGTCACGGACAACCCTAACATATTCATTAAAGACGATAAAATTATTTCAGGTGGTAATTTTCACGGTCAGCCTTTAGCGTATGGTTTTGATTTTTTAAAAATCGCGATGGCTGAATTAGGAAATATTTCAGAACGAAGAACATACCAGTTAATCTCTGGTTTGAGAGGTTTGCCATCCTTTCTAGTTGATAAATCAGGCCTAAATTCTGGGCTGATGATTCCACAATATGCAGCAGCAAGTATTGTAAGTGCCAATAAACAACTAGCAACGCCAGCAAGTGTAGATTCTATAGTGTCCTCTAATGGACAAGAAGATCACGTGAGCATGGGGGCAAATGCTGCTGTTCAAGCATTTCAGGTTTTAGATAATGTTGAACGAATTTTAGCTATTGAATTACTTAATGCTTCTCAAGCATTGTTTTTTAGACAGCACAATACGTCCCCATTTTTAATAGCAGTAATGTCTAGTTTTAGAAAAGTAGTCCCAAAAGTAGTGGAGGATAGAGTGCTTCATGATGATATTGAAAAATCGATTCAATTCATTCAAACGCTTGAATTAGAGAACGACCTTTTGTTCGATTAGATCATAAAAAAAGCCCCACAGCGTGAGGCTTTTTTTATTAAGACTTCTTTGTCTCAGTAGTCGTAGATATTTTGACATCTAATTTAGAATCGTCTTTCCCAATATCAAGTGTGATCGTATCTCCTTCATGCACATTGGATTTAATAATTTCTTCCGCAAGCGCATCTTCAACATATTTTTGAATGGCGCGTTTTAGCGGGCGTGCACCATATTGTTTATCAAACCCTTTTTCAGCAATAAAATTCTTTGCTTTTTCACTCAATTTAAGGGTATACCCTAATTCTAAAATACGCTCCAAAAGTTTGCTGAGCTCGATGTCAATTATTTTATTAATATCCTCTTTCTCTAAGTTATTAAATACAATAACATCATCGATTCTGTTTAAAAATTCTGGGGCAAATGCTTTTTTGAGCGCATTTTCAATGACAGCACGTGCGTTTGAAGTTTCTTGTGATTTTTGAGCGGCAGTTCCAAATCCAACACCAGAACCAAAATCTTTGAGTTTACGGGCGCCAATATTTGAGGTCATGATGATAATTGTATTACTAAAGTCAATCTTACGTCCTAAACTATCCGTTAAAAAACCATCGTCAAGGACTTGAAGTAGCATGTTAAAGACATCAGGATGTGCTTTTTCAATTTCGTCAAGAAGCACCACTGCATAGGGTTTGCGTCTAATTTTTTCGGTCAATTGACCACCTTCTTCATAACCAACGTAGCCTGGAGGGGCGCCAACTAATCTTGAGATGGCAAATTTCTCCATATATTCACTCATGTCGATTCGAACAAGGGTGTCTTCACTATCAAATAATTCTTTAGCCAGTACTTTAGCCAATTGTGTTTTGCCTACGCCAGTTTGTCCTAAAAATATAAATGATCCGATTGGTTTATTAGGGTCTTTAAGTCCTGCACGATTCCTTTGGATAGCCTTTACTACCTTTGAAACTGCTTCGTCTTGACCAATTACTTTTCCGTTTATAAGTTCTGGAAGTTTTGATAATTTATTACTTTCTGTCTGTGCGATTCTGTTAACAGGAATGCTAGTCATCATCGATACTACTTCAGCCACATTTTCTTCACTGACTAAAATTCTATTTAATTTAGATTCAGTTTCCCATTTTTCTTGTGCTTCAGCAAGGCTTTTTTCTAAGCGTTTTTCATCATCTCGTAATTTGGCTGCTTCTTCATATTTCTGTTTTTTGACAACAGAGTTTTTTGTGGCTTTTACTTCTTCGAGTTGGGCTTCTAATTCTACAATTTGATTTGGTACATCAATATTTGTGATATGCACTCTAGAGCCCGCTTCATCTAAAGCATCTATTGCTTTGTCAGGTAAAAATCGCTCCGTCATATAACGATTGGTCAATTTAACACAGGCTTCGATGGCAGCATCAGTATACTCTACGTTATGATGATCTTCGTATTTGTTTTTAATATTATTTAATATTTCAATAGTTTCACTAACTGTTGTAGGTTCTACGATTACCTTTTGAAACCGACGTTCGAGTGCTCCATCTTTTTCGATGTGTTGTCTGTATTCGTCAAGTGTGGTAGCTCCGACACATTGTAGTTCACCACGTGCTAAGGCGGGCTTAAACATATTTGAAGCATCTAAACTTCCGGTGGCACCACCTGCGCCTACAATGGTATGAATTTCATCGATAAATAAAATGATGTCTTCATTTTTTTCCAACTCATTCATGATAGCTTTCATGCGTTCTTCAAATTGTCCACGATATTTAGTACCCGCTACAATACTCGCTAGGTCTAAAGTCACAACGCGTTTATTAAATAAAATTCGAGAGACTTTACGTTTTATAATTCGAATGGCTAAACCTTCAGCAATGGCCGATTTGCCTACGCCAGGTTCACCGATAAGTAGGGGGTTGTTTTTCTTACGACGACTCAATATTTGAGATACGCGTTGAATTTCTTTTTCACGCCCTACTACTGGGTCTAATTTCCCTTGTTCGGCCATAGAAGTAAGATCTCTTCCAAAATTGTCAAGAACAGGCGTTTTAGATTTTTTCGTTCCTTTTTGGCTGCTACTTTGACCAAATGAACTGTCTTTATTTTCTTCTTTGGGGATATCTTCACTAGAAAATGATTCCGCTTTTGGAGTTTCAGAATACTCGTCGTCGTTTGTTATCATGAATTTAAATTGTTCTTTAACACTTTCATAGTCTACTTTCAATTTATTTAAAAGCTTTGTCGTAGGGTCGTTTTCATTTCTTAAAACACAGAGCAATAAATGGGCGGTATTAATAGATTTACTTTGAAAAAGTTTAGCTTCCAAAAACGTTGTTTTTAAAGCGCGTTCAGCCTGTCGTGTTAAATGTAGGTTTTTTTTCTCGTTAGAAGGAATCAGGATATTTGGATTCGAAGGGCTTAAGATTTCTACTTTACGACGTAGGTGACTAAGATCAATATCTAAAGCATTCAAAATGTCGATTGCTTTGCCATTACCATCTCTGAGAAGTCCTAGCATAAGGTGTTCTGTGCCAATAAAATCATGGCCTAAACGCAGTGCTTCTTCTTTACTAAAAGAAATAACATCTTTAACTCTGGGGGAAAAATTATCATCCATAAAAATTATTTGGTTTAAAAATACAAATTCAAAGGCATTAAATCAAAAACTATACCCACTTTATTTACAATACTACAAATGATAGTAAAAACTAATTAAAATCAAAACTTTTCTTTCTCTATTTATTAACGATTCTGCCTCTTAGAATTGTTGATAAATAGCACTAAAAAAGTCTCTTAAATTCGCTTTGAAATAATTTGAAAAGTAGTATATTAGCTAGGTTATTTAATAAACAAAACATAGCGTAACATGATAGAAGGTGAAAAGTTAATTCCCATTAATATTGAAGATGAAATGAAGTCAGCTTACATCGATTATTCGATGTCGGTAATAGTATCCAGAGCACTTCCTGATGTTAGAGATGGTTTGAAGCCTGTTCATCGCAGGGTCTTATTTGGGATGCATGAACTCGGAGTGAGGTCAAACACTGCTCATAAAAAATCGGCTAGAATCGTCGGAGAGGTCTTAGGAAAGTACCACCCACACGGCGATACTTCGGTATATGACGCTATGGTGCGTATGGCTCAAGAGTGGAGTCTTCGTTATATGCTAGTAGATGGGCAAGGGAATTTCGGTTCGATAGATGGCGATAGCCCAGCAGCAATGCGTTATACAGAAGCCAGAATGCGAAAAATATCGGAAGATATGTTGGCGGATATTGATAAAGAAACCGTGGATCATAAGCTAAATTTCGATGATACTCTTCAAGAGCCGACTGTACTTCCAACACGAATCCCTGGCTTATTAGTGAATGGTGCTTCTGGTATAGCAGTAGGTATGGCAACGAATATGCCGCCACACAATCTTTCGGAAGTGGTGGATGGTATTACTGCTTATATAGATAATAAAGACATTGAAATTGACGAGTTGATTACACATGTCAAAGCACCTGATTTTCCTACAGGAGGAATTATATATGGTTATGACGGCGTAAAAGAAGCGTTCAAAACGGGTCGTGGTCGTATTGTTATGCGTGCCAAGGCCAACATCGAGGATGTAAATGGACGTGAGTGCATTATCGTTACCGAAATTCCATACCAAGTCAATAAAGCAGATATGATTAAAAAAACTGCTGATTTGGTGAATGACAAAAAAATGGAAGGTATTTCAACGATTCGTGACGAATCGGATAGAAATGGAATGCGCATCGTTTATGTATTAAAAAGAGATGCGATCCCTAACATTGTTCTAAATAAACTTTATAAATATACAGCACTTCAGTCTTCTTTTAGTGTGAATAATATCGCTTTGGTAAATGGACGCCCCGAAATGTTGAATCTAAAGGATATGATTCACCATTTTGTAGAGCACCGTCATGAAGTCGTTGTGCGTCGAACAACTTATGAGCTTAGAAAAGCCGAAGAACGTGCGCATATATTAGAGGGTTTAATAATTGCATCTGATAATATTGACGAAGTTATTGCGATTATTAGAAGTTGTTCAAATGCTGAAGAAGCCCGTGAAAAATTAATTGAACGTTTTAAACTTAGCGAGATTCAATCCAAAGCGATTGTTGAAATGCGATTAAGACAATTAACTGGTTTAGAACAAGATAAATTACGCGCTGAGTATGATGCCATCATGAAAACGATTGATGAGTTGAAAGACATTCTTGATAAAAAAGAACGTCGAATGCAAATCATAAAAGAAGAGCTTGCAGTTGTCAAAGATAAGTATGGCGATGAGCGTCGTTCCGTGATTGAATATGCCGGAGGCGATTTATCTATAGAGGATATGATTCCAAATGAGCAAGTTGTGATTACAATTTCGCATGCAGGATACATCAAGCGTACATCACTAACAGAATACAGAACTCAAAATAGAGGCGGGGTTGGACAAAAAGCATCGACCACACGTAACGAGGATTTCTTAGAACATTTATTTGTAGGTACCAACCACCAATATATGTTGTTCTTCACTCAAAAAGGAAAATGTTTCTGGATGCGTGTTTATGAAATTCCAGAAGGCAGTAAAACGTCTAAAGGAAGAGCAATCCAAAACCTTATAAATATAGAACAAGATGATAAGGTTATGGCGTTCATTTGTACTCAAGATTTAAAGGATGAAGCGTATATTAATTCGCACTATGTGATCATGGCGACCAAAAATGGTCAGGTTAAAAAGACATCTTTAGAACAGTATTCTCGACCAAGAACCAATGGAATTAATGCCATTACAATCAAAGAAGATGATGAGCTTCTAGAAGCAAAACTAACGACCGGAGAAAGTCAAGTGATGTTAGCGTTGAAGTCAGGTAAAGCCATTCGATTTGAAGAAGCGAAAACACGCCCAATGGGTCGTGGTGCTTCAGGCGTTCGAGGAATTACCTTAGCACATGAAACAGATGAGGTGATCGGGATGATAGCTGTAGATGATATGGAAAGTAATATTCTTGTCGTTTCTGAAAATGGCTACGGTAAACGTTCTAGCTTAGAAGATTACAGAATTACTAATCGTGGAGGTAAAGGAGTGAAAACAATTTCCATTACCGACAAAACGGGTAATTTAGTGTCTATTAAAAATGTAACCGATGAAGATGATTTAATGATTATTAATAAATCAGGTGTCGCAATTCGATTGGCTGTAGAAGATTTAAGAGTTATGGGGCGAGCCACTCAGGGAGTTCGTTTAATAAATCTTAAAGGAAACGATTCTATCGCTGCCGTTGCAAAAGTGATGCGTGAAGACGAAGAAGATATCGAAGCAATTGAAGACTTAGCAGCGGAAGGTGCCGAAGATACCGAGGCTACTGAACCAAATGATACCACTATTGATGCGCAAGAAGAAGAATAACAATTAAACATAACTATTAAAAACTATATTACGATGAAAAAATGTTTTGTATTTGTGATAGCATTAACGCTAAGCTTTAGTGCTGTTGCACAAAAAAAAGAGATTAAAACAGCAACTAAAGAGTTGGCTAAAGGCAATTACGAAAAAGCAGGTGCAGCATTAGATGCAGCCGAAGCTTTTTTGGACTCCATGGAGGAAAAATATAAGAGTCAGTACTACCTCCAGAGAAGTATTTATTATTTCAATAAAGGAGAAGCAGATTTTAGTGAAATCATGAAATCTATCGATGCTTTAAAATTTGTATCAAATCCATCTCAAGAAAAAGAAGTTCAAAACCAAACGCAAAATCTAAAAGCACACTTGGTAAACAAAGGAAGTTCTCTGATTGATGTTCAGGATTATAAGCTATCCGCAGATTACTTTGAAAACGCTTATAAATTATCTCCTAACGATACTATTTACTTGTTTTATGCTGCTTCCACAGCAGTAAACGCTAAGATGTATGACCGTTCTCTTGCGATGTATGAGAATTTAAGAAGCTTGAAATTTACAGGTATCGAAGAAAATTATTATGCTACAAATGCAGAAACTCAAGTTGAAGAATTGTTTGCAAGCAAAGTGCTTAGAGATGTGTCAGTTAAAACAAAATCTCATATAAACCCAAGAGATGTAACTAGTGATTCTAAGTTTCCAGAAATTATTAAGAACATGGCGCTAATTTATGTTCAAAATGGTGAAAATGAAAAAGCGCTCGAGGCCATGGCTATCGCTAGAGAGAATGATCCAGAAAACATAAACTTATTACTAACAGAAGCTAATGTCTATTATACCATGGGTAATACCATGAAATTTAAAGAACTATTAGAAGTAGCTGTTGAAAAAGACCCTACAAATGCTGAGTTACAGTACAACTTAGGCGTGATCTCGTCAGAAAATAAAGATATTGAAAGTTCAAAAAAATATTATTTAAGAGCTATTGAATTAAAGCCAGATTACACCAATGCTTACGTGAATATTGCAGCTTTAATTTTGGGAGAAGAAGAAACGATTCTTGATGAAATGAATGCTTTAGGGTCATCTGCTGCTGACGATCGAAAATATGATAAATTAAAAGAAAAACGTAACCAATTATATTTAGATGCGATACCACATCTAGAAAATGCTATGAAATCAGATTCAACTAATTTTCAGGCTGCAGAAACGTTAGCGAATATTTACAGTGCTGTTGGAAATACCGAAAAATATAAAGAACTGAAAGCACTTTCAGAATCTTTAAAACCAAAAGAATAATAGTTGGTTTCACAAAACATAAAAAAGCCATTCAAATTTTGAATGGCTTTTTTTTATGAAATTATTTTTNTTATAACTCTTAGTTTGTGAGAGTGCGTTTTGGTATCCACATTATAGATGCCACTTTGATCTAAAAGATCGATCCGAACTTTTCCATGTGCGTGAATGATATGATGGTCTTCCATAATGATACCCACATGAATAATCTCTCCTTCATTATTATCAAAAAAAGCTAAATCTCCGGGCTCACTTTCTTCTATAAAACTCAGGGCATCTCCCTGAGAGGCTTGTTGAGAGGCATCTCGTAGGGCTTTGAACCCATTTAGTTTATAAACCATCTGAACAAATCCAGAACAGTCAATCCCAAAAGGGGTTTTGCCACCCCATAAATAAGGCGTATTGAGATATAAAATAGCAGTCTCTACAAGTTTTGTTTTATCTTTAAGTCCACATGACGCCGTTCCTTCAAATGTGTGATTTAATAAAGACAAGCCATTCAGCGTCGACCCTAGCAAAATAGGATGTAAGTGTTGTTTTTGATTTGTAATAAAATCTACTAAATCGGTTGCCATTATAGGATCTGACTTGTGAAGTGTTTTGTATTCTAGCTCGTCAATAAATTGAAATTGCTTATTGTCAATCCATCCTTCATAGTTATCAAATCCTAAGCGAATACGACTCCATGACTTACGATGTTCTAAAACTTTAAAGTGATCGCCGTAGAGTACTTGTGAGCTTAATTCACTAGTATCAGAAGCTTCAGATCTTAAAGCAACTACGCTTAAGTAGCAAAGGCCGTATTGCATTTCCTATATATTTCGTTCTAAGATAAGTGCCGAAGCACCGCCGCCACCGTTACAAATTGCAGCTGCTCCAATTCTTCCATTATTTTGTTCAAGGACACTGAGTAAGGTCACTACAATTCTAGCTCCCGAGCAGCCTAGAGGGTGACCCAAAGAAACTGCACCACCATTGACATTGACTGTTGAATTGTCTAATTCAAGTAATTTCATATTTGCTAAACCAACTACTGAAAATGCTTCATTTAATTCAAAGAAATCTACCTCAGATATATCAACATTTGCTTTAGCGAGTGCTTTTGGAAGTACTTTTGAGGGGGCTACAGTGAACCATTCGGGCGCAGTGGCTGCATCTGCATATCCTTTTATGGTAGCTAGTGGTTTTAAACCTAATTCATCTGCTTTATCTCTACTCATGAGTACTAGCGCAGCTGCACCATCATTTATGGTAGATGCGTTTGCTGCCGTCACGGATCCGTCTTTTGTGAAAGCTGCACGCAAACTCGGAATTTTTTCTAAACGAACGCTTGTATATTCTTCATCTTTATTTATAATGATCGGCTCGCCTCTTCGTTGCGGTACTTCTACAGGAACAACTTCCGAATCAAATTTACCTTGATTCCATGCTTCCGTTGATCGTTTGTAAGATTGGATTGCAAAAGTATCTTGATCTTCACGAGTAAACTTATATTTTGTAGCACAGGTATCTGCAAACACACCCATAGCCTGATTTGTATAAGCGTCTACTAAACCATCCTTTTGAAGGCCATCTTCAACAGAAATTGGACCAAATTTTTGTCCCGACCGTGCGTGTTGATAGTGTGGAATTAAACTCATGTTTTCCATGCCGCCAGCAATGATAATATCTGCATCTCCTAAAGCAATTGATTGAGCTGCTTGCATAATTGTTTTCATCCCAGAAGCACAAACTTTGTTGACCGTAGTACAGGGTACAGAATAGGGAATACCAGCATTAATTGCGGCTTGTCTAGCAGGAGCTTGCCCAGTACCAGCTTGTACCACATTACCCATTAAAACTTCATCAACAAGGTTTGGGTTTAGATTGATTTTATCAAGAGCGCCTTTAATAGCGATCCCTCCTAATTTTGGTGCAGAAATAGAAGATAAACCACCAAGAAAACGCCCTATTGGGGTTCTTGCTGCGGATACAATTACAACGTCTTTACTCATACTTTAGAATTTAGTAGGGTTCATGCGAAAATAACTAAAATTTGGGATATATAAAGTAGTAATTTTTTAATATAGAGAGAAAAGATACTTCTTTTTATTACTTTTGGGTATTGGCTACAACTTATTATTAAAATTAGTTAAGTGATAAAATTGCTTTTAACCAACTAATTTTAGAGTTTTAAAAAAGTCCAAACTGAATTATGAAAGATATAATGAACCTTTTTCATAAAAACCATTCCTTAATTTATAAGGTCTTTCTTTTCGTGCTTACCACTTTTGTGATCGTATATTTGTTTCCGAAAAGTGGAACTTTTAGATACAGTTTTGAAAAAGGAAAACCATGGCAATCTGAAAATTTGTACGCCCCTTTTGATTTTGCGATCAAAAAAACGGCCGAGGAAATTGATATAGAAAAACAGCAAATTGGTCGTCAATCCCCTGTTTTTTTCGATGTTGATACAACTATTATTAGCGCTGTCAAAAACGAGTATGCATCTGCATTTGAACGCTTGTTTTTTGAGCTTCCAAAAGACCAAACTAAAATAGATCTGTACAATAAAGGAGTTATACTTCTCGATCAGATTTATCAAAGTGGCGTTCTTCAAAATAAATATGATTATGATGCTAATCAACAGATATCTATTTTGGTTGAGAAGACCCAAAGTGGTATTAAGCGTTATGACAGCTTTTTTCTCCAAACAGATTTAAAATATTTTATAGAATCTAGTGTAAAAACATTAGGATTAGAATCTTATAAACAGCGCTATTTGGCATTGTTTTTTGATATTGTAAAATCCAATGCAACGTTAAATAAATCAATTACTCAGGTTTCTTTAGACGAACGCTTGAGTCAGATGAAATTAGTTAGAGGGCGCGTCGACAAGCAAACTCTCATTATCTCTAAAGGCGAAGTGGTTCAAGGTGACAAATATGCTGTTTTAAACTCACTAGTTTCTGAATATGAATCACAAGTTTGGACCGACTCAAATTATACATTAGTAGTTACGGCTTACACTGTTTTGGTATCGTTAGCGCTACTGATGTTGTTGTTGTTTATGAAAAAATACAGACTTGAAGTGTTTTCTAACAATACCAAAGTCACCTTTATTTTTTTCAATATTGTTTTGATGGTGTTTTTAACCACATTAGTTGTTAATTTCAATTCTTCCTATATTTATATCGTTCCACTTTGTATTTTGCCTCTAATATTGAAAGCGTTTTTTGATGCGCGTTTAGGTTTGTTTACACACGTGATTACGGTTTTACTTTTAGGCTTCGTTGTGGCTAACAATTACGAATATATGTTTCTGCAAATTATTGCAGGAATTGTCACAATACTAACTGTTTCTGAATTGTATAAACGTGCTAATTTATTTATATCTGTAGGACAAATCACTCTTATATATATAGTGTCTTATTTTGCATTTTTTGTAATACATGAAGGGAGTATTGATAATTTAAGATGGGAAACTTTTTTATTATTTGTTTTGTGTGGACTCGCAACACTATTTGTTCAGCCTCTCATTTATGTGTATGAAAAGCTTTTTGGGCTAGTTTCTGACGTGTCATTGTTAGAATTGTCAGATACCAATTCAAAATTATTAAAAGAATTGTCTGATAAAGCCCCAGGCACCTTTCATCACTCCTTAAATGTAGCAAACCTTGCAGAAGCTGCCGCCAATGAAATTGGAGCGAATACAATGCTTGTGAGAGTCGGCGCCCTGTATCATGATATTGGTAAAATGAAAAACCCAACGTATTTCACAGAAAATCAATCGACAGGGACTAACCCACATGACGAATTATCACCTAAGGAAAGTGCTAAAACGATTATTAATCACGTCATTGATGGCGTTGAACTGGCTAAGAAAAATAACTTACCGGATAGGGTGATCGACTTTATTAGAACGCATCATGGTTCAAGTACGGTCTATTATTTTTATAATAAACAGAAAGAGATGAATTTGGATTTTGATACTTCAGATTTTTCTTACAATGGTCCAAAGCCATTTAATAGAGAAACAGCTATACTTATGATGTGTGATAGTGTAGAAGCAGCGTCCAAAAGTTTAAAAGATCCAAATTCTACGAAGATAAATAATTTTGTAGATGCTATTATCTCTAAACAAATGGACACCGATCAATTTTTGAATGCAGACATCACTTTGAAAGAAATTCAGTCTATTAAGAAGGTATTGAAACAAAAACTAGCGAATATGTACCACTTACGAATTGAATATCCTGATTAAATTTGAAATGCTATTAAAAAAGTAAAAAAATAGTTTGCGTTCTAGATAATGAAAAGTTACATTTGCAACCGCAATTTTAATTGCGCAAGTTCATTTAATAGGAGAGGTGCCAGAGTGGTAATGGAGCAGATTGCTAATCTGTCGACGGGTAACTGTCGCCAGGGT
>JGI20154J14316_10002468_pt1 | contig 15603 bp, 9 predicted proteins | sample COG_04_FD_14316 | JGI IMG/M metagenome (IMG submission 14316) | reverse complement strand
GTGCTTGAAGATTTTCTAATTTTCCTGCAATTACCTCTACCCTAACATTTTTTCCATTGATGTCTTTTTTGTAATCTGGAATTGATTCGCCCCAAAGCATTTTAAAATGTGGTTCTACCATTTTGTTTTTTCTTGGTAAATTCAACCAAATCTGAAACAACTCCATGGTGTTATCTTTATCCTTATGGATTAAGGGAAACATTTCGGCATGCTGCAAACCTTTTCCTGCTGTCATCCATTGTACATCGCCATTGCCATATCTTCCTGAAGCTCCTTGAGAATCAGAATGATCTACAAAGCCTTTTCTAACTACTGTAATTGTTTCAAAGCCTCGGTGTGGATGACCCGGAAAACCAGGAACTTCTTGTCCGTGATACATTCTAAAACCATCTTTAATCATAAAATCCTGACCAATTTGCCTTCCTTGCAACAACTCTTTGGGTGGTCCCATATTTTCTCCTCCTTTCGGAAAAAAGTCTTCGTGGTGTACACAAAACAAAAATGGATCTTGGGTTTCCCATTGAAAACCTAATGGTTTGATTCTTTTTACTGTGGGCTCTTCGTTCATGGGTTTTGTATTTTCAGATGCAAAGCCTGTTTTGGCAGCTAATGCCATACCGGAGCCTGCAACAAATAATTTCTGAATAAAATTTCTTCTGCTTTTTGATTTATCTGATTTCATGATGTTAAAGCATTTGATTGGTTGGAATTGTTATCGAAATTAACCAATTATTGTAGATTTTGTTTTGCCAAATACTTATGCAGCATTTTTCGGGTTTGCTGATTTAATTTATTTTTAAAAAGGTTTGTTCCACCAATTATCCAACCCTGAAAACCCATAGCTTGTTTTGCCCAAGTATGCAAATTGAAATGGTCGATATGCTTTGATATTTTACCATTTTCAATCCAAAAAGTTGCTTGTATTTTGTTGTGAACTTTCTTTTTCGATTTACCAAATTCGTCCTTCGCTTCCCAATTGGCAGTAACTATTTTTCCGTTTTGTTGAATGTTCGAAAAAGATACCTGGAAGTTTTTTCCTTTTTGACTTTCAATTAACATCTTCCACATTGCTTTGGCCTCTTCTCCTTTTAAAATACCAAAAGCTGGATCTTCAAACATTATATCATCATGGTATAATGAAACCATGGTTTCTGCATCTAAATTTTTAAATGCAGTGTAAAACTGGTTGATTAATTTTTCTTCCAAAATATTAGTTTAAAATTCTTCCTATTGGGTAAACATTATTGGTTCCCTCAGCCAAAGGACTATTTTCATAAATAAACATCAGTTGTTTGCTTGCTGAATTGGCAAATGAAGTATCTGCATCTTTCTTCTCTTCAAACTCTTTTTGAAATGCAGGATTTTCTCTCAAAAATTGAGCTGCATAATCTTCAAAAACATATCCCGAAAAATACTCCTTGCGTTGCATAAACGAATCGAAGAAATTCCAAACAAAAAAGGCATCTTTTGCCTGAGGATCAAGAGTTTCTAAAATATACCGAACATTAGATTGATTGGTTAATACCAAGTAATCACCTGCATAAAATTGCTTTTTTACTTTGGATGACTTTACCTCTACTTTACTGTGCGGAATATGGCCTTCGTAAGGTTTTTTTGCAGTTTCGAAACTTAAAACTTCATACAATTCAACATCTATCAAAGAGTCTTTTTTCAATTGCGAAAATTGAACGTTATTGTCTTTCATTCTGTTCACCACTCTTCTTAACCCTTGCGGAATAATGTAAGCTTTTGGTTTTGTAACCTTAACTGTTGGACTATAGTAATTGAAATACGCTATTTTCTTTTCAAAAGGAGCCTCCCTATCGTAATACAACCTTTGTTTGCCTGTTATTTCGCTCGTTTTATACTTGGCTTCATATCCCTTAAAAGGGATGGAATCAAACCTTGAAAAGTCTAACTCCCAATCTAAAACAAACTCTTGTTGATTGGCCAATAATTCTTCAGATTCAGCTTTGGCCTTTTTTATTTCAGATTTGTTTTCGAAACTAAATTTTAACAACTCGTCTAAAAAAGTATAAGTACTGTTTACCCTATCGGCAAAGGGCTTGAGCATATGAGCTTCGGTTGTAAAACTCAAACAATTAAATAGTGAAGCATAACCAGATGAATACCGAGGTGAATCGTAGAAACCTAAAATACCTTTATCAGGAGTGCCATAACTCATCACATAAGGACAAACTAGCCAACCTGCTTCATCTACTTGTTTGTATAAACTTGGAAGCATTTTGAGTCTCAAAAAGTCATCTAAAGGCTTTGGGAGTTTTTCATGAAAAGTTGGCAATAAGGTAAGCGTGTATTGATAATCAGCTCCATTCGAAGTGTGAGTATCTACAAAAATATCTGGCATCCAATCTGAAAAAAGCCTTACAAAAGTTCTAGCATTTTTAGAATCCATTTTGATGAAATCTCTGTTCAAGTCTAAGTTTTGGGCATTTCCTCTAAAACCATATTCAGCAGGACCATTTTGGTTGGCTCTTGTGGTTGAGTTTCTTCTTAAAGCTCCGCCAACATTGTAAATAGGAATAATTACTAAAGTAATTTCTTCTAAAAGTTTACGCTTTTCATCATCCATCAAAATATCTCTTGCCAACATCATGCTTGCATCTACGCCGCAAGGCTCACCTGCATGAATAGCATTATTGATTAACATGACCAGTTTGTCACTTCCATCTTTTTTTGTTTTTGGAGAGGTTAATTTTTCCGCTAAAACTACCTTGTAAATTGGTTTTCCTGCATCACTTTCTCCTGCCTCTTCAATAGATATATTTTTTGGGAAAAAATCTTGTAGTTTCTTGTAATATTCAATTGACTCTTCATAGGTTGCCGAATAGTTTTCTTTTAGTTCAAAAGGAGTGTTTAAGTCTTCTATCGACGGTTTTTTTGGACTAGAACAACCAAAAAGGATAATTACACAAAAGCTAAATAAAGGCCATAATTTCATGGTTTAAAAATATGTAATAAATATTCTAAATTCATTTGTAGTATTGCTACAATTACATTTTATGAAAAACTTATCAATCCTAATAGGCTTTTTACTTTTTATCTCAACCTCACTAAAAGCGCAATGGTCAGCAGACACAACCAACGTTTCAAATGGTTTTACAGGAATTAACTTCGAATCAAACAATATTGGATATGGTACCCAAGCATCTAAGGTTTATAAAACTACAAATGCCGGTCATACATGGCAAACCGTAAAAAATAGCTCCTACTCTTTTTTAGAAGATGTTGTTGCAACTTCTGAAGATACTGCCTTTGCATTTGGAACTTACAGTTACATTTACTTTACCCATAACTCCGGCCAAACATGGGATAGCGCATATTTTGACAGTACAACTTCATTTTTATACGCGCATGCATTTTCTCACAATAACATTTGGTTTATCGGATATAGATTTGATTATACCATACTCTATAAAACAATGGATGGCGGCCAAACTTTTACCCAAGATACCATTCAGGGAATAATTGGTTGCCAAGATTTAGAAGTTGCTAAAAATGGCAGAATCTATTTGGCAGGAATGAAGATTAATTTTAATGACCGTAGCATTGTTTATTCCGATGACCAAGGGTTAACTTGGAATACCTTAAATGCTGTTTACGCAAACCAAGTGCTTGATGTAGAAGTGTTTGACAAAACCATTATGCATTCTGGGTCGTTTGGAAAAATGTATACCAGCATAGATTCAGGCGCAACATTTTTTGATAGAAGCTTATCGCAAAGTGCTGCTTACACTAAAATTATTTCAGATAGCTTGGCCTTTGGTTTTCATAGTGGAAGCAACTACCCAAAAATTTTTCAATCGAAAAATGTAGGGGACTCTTGGCAAAATGTAAACATTCCATTTACTGGAAACATTTCTGATGTAGAACAACCTTATGATAATTATCCTGAATTAGTTTATTTGAGTGTTGCTTCTTACCCGTATTTATACCGCTATTGCGGTGAAGTAAAACTAAAACTTAACAGCTCTTTAGGTTATAATTTAACTTGCGGTGACACTACACAACTTAATGTAAATAAGCAGTTTAAAACATATTGGAGCAATGGTGATTCTACAACCCAAATAAACCTTACCAACCCCGGAAGTTATTGGGTAATTGGCGAAAATATTTGTGGAAATAAAGACACCATAAACTTTCAAATAACCCAAATTCCTATTCCCATTAAAGTTTCAAACGATACTGTTATTTGTGAGGGAGATTCTGTTCAATTAATTGCAAAAGGTGGAAACACTTATTCTTGGTCACCAAACTTTGCCATAAGCAGCACAACTGATTCCACAGTTTTTATCAGTCCCGATTCTTCAATCAGCTATGCTGTGTTAATTTCAGATAGCGGAACCCAATGTTATAGAGGTGATACAATTTACATTGATGTTGTTCCAAAAGCTCAAATAACATTAGATTCTATTCAAATTTGTTATGCTGACACGGTAATTATTGAAGCCGACTCAATCAATGGATACCAATACCATTGGGGCTTTGGTTCATTTCCAAACCTTTTTAGAATTGGCTTTTTAGCTGATACAACCTTAACTACCCATTTAGAAGTAACTTCTCAATTTGGCAATTGTAGCTTTTTAGATTCCATCTACATTGAAGTTCTAAAGCCAATTGGCCTGCCGTTAAAAACTTTTAATATTTTTAGTGGAGACACAATTACAGACACACTCAATATTGGGATTTTAAGCAACATAAGTCCTACCCTTGATGTTTTGTTTATTCCTGGTGATAGTATTTTATCCTTTTTTCCTGATTCTGCATCAGTTTATTCCCTAGAAATGATTGACAAAGTAACAGGTTGCACCTATTTTGATACAATTAGCATAGGAATAAAAAACACTTTTGGTTTACCTCCAAAGCACTTTAGCACTTGTCCAGGCGATACAATTACTGATACTTTAATGGTTGGCTATTTGAATAATATTACACCCTTTACCAAAGTTATATTTACAAGTGGAAATGGGGTTATTAACTTTTTCCCAGATACATCAACAAGATACATCTTGGAAATGGTAAACTTGAGCTCAGGGATTAATTACTTGGATACAACTTATATTGATGTAGATACTAATTTGGTTAGTACAGTTTCAGGAATTGCAAAGTCAAATTCTGGCAATAACCTTCAAGGAGGATTAGCTTACATGATTGGCTTCAATCCAATTGATTCTACAGTTTTTTCTGAAGATACTTCCTTAATTTCAAGTAATGGGACTTTTACACTTCATAGTAATCTGCCAAAATATTATATAAAGGTTGTACCAGATTCATCTCTTCATCCTTTTGAAATTCCGACTTATTTCTCAAACGGAGCCACCTTTTTGCAAGCCGATAGTTTAGAAGAACAATGTGGGCCGCAAACCATTGAAATTAGCACCCTACAAGGTCTAAACACCGGAGGATCAGGGTTTATTGCCGGAAACATTTACAAAGGAGCAGGAAAAGCCAAAAAGGAGGCATTCTCAAACTTACCATTATTGCTAACCGATACAAACTTTCAAATTTTAAGATATAATTCTACAGATACCGCAGGTTCTTTTAAATTTAAGAACCTTCCTTTTGGAGTTTACTTTATTATGGGTGATGATGCTAGGTTAAGCAACCAAACACCAACCAAACTAACCATTGATAATGATAATTCTAATATTACAGGTGGTGTTTTCAATATTGTTAATGGTTCAATCAATTTAAATTTTGTGCAAGGATTTGATGGGTTTTACAATAAATCAATCATAAATCTTTTTCCAAATCCAACAGCAGACAAAGTTTGGGTTATGGCTAATCAAAAAATAATAAACCTAGAAGTTTATAATGTTTTTGGGCAAAATCTATTGCTAAAAGTGGAAAATTATTCTAATTCTAAATCTTTTAGTTTAAAGCAATACCCAAATGCTATTTATTTCATAAATGTTTACACCAATAAAGGGAAACAAACTTTTAAGGTTTTTAAGAATTAATTGGCAATTCTTTTATTTGTCTTAGTTCAAAAATTTAACATTGATAAGCCTAAATTTGGGGAATGCAAAAATCGAGGGTGGCAGCAATAAATATTACCAAGGTTAAAAACGACCAAAGCCTAGCCCTACCCGATTTGGTTGCCACCGAAGAACCTCTTGAAATTAGATTAGGTTTTGGGGAACTTGAAAATAGACAAGAAAAACGCATCGCAGTAATTATGCGAACTCCAGGTAACGATTTTGAATTAGCCCAAGGTTTCTTGGTATCTGAAGGCGTTTTAAATAAAATAAGTGAAATTTTATCCATTAAATATTGCACCGACAGAGGCAAAATTGAAGAAGAAGGCAATGTTATTCGTGTTGAGTTAAAATCAACTGCAACCTTTGAAGAAAGTAAACTAGACCGAAATTTTTACATGAACTCTTCTTGCGGGGTTTGCGGAAAAGCTTCAATTGAATCTTTAGAAAGCATATGTCCTTTTCCACAATCCAAATCAACCGAAAAATTAGCCAAAAACATTGTTTTCAATTTGCCAAACAAATTACGAGGCCAACAAGCTGTTTTTGAACATACAGGAGGTTTGCATGCGGTTGGTTTGTTTGATTTAGAAGGTAATTTATTACAATTAAAAGAAGATGTTGGCCGACACAATGCCCTAGACAAATTAATAGGATGGGGCTTAAATCATGAAGCTTTACCCTTTATAAATAGAGTTTTGGTTTTAAGTGGTAGAGCTAGTTTTGAGCTAATTCAGAAAGCTTACATGGCAGGTATTCAGTTTATTGTAGCTATTGGAGCTCCCTCTTCTTTGGCTGTAGAAACAGCAGAAAAATTCAATATTTGTTTGGTTGGTTTTACCAAAGAACATAGTTTTAATATTTACACAAACTCAGAATATATTTTATGAAGCTTCGCATACAAAACAACAGCATACGTTTAAGGTTAACCAAGCCCGAAGTTGATCAAATAATTGCAGGAGTTTCTGTAATAGCTGAAACCAAAATAGGCTCAAATATTTTTAATTATGAATTAATTCCGAATGAAAAATTGGGATTTTTAGCAAGTTTCGAGAATAATAAATTACAACTTTTCATCAATCAAGAAACTGCTCAAACTTGGCAAGATGAAACCAAAGTAGGTTTTGAAGAAACCATTGAAATTGAAGGAAATAAACTTCATATCTTGATTGAAAAAGACTTTAAATGCCTCTCTCCTGCTCGTGAAGGAAAAGAAAACGAAATGTTTGAAAACCCTGCTACTGAATGTTGAATTTTTAATGATAAATTAAAACCAAAAACTCATTAACAACTCTAAAACTCAGCAATCAAACCAAAGGTTGGTAAAACCCTACCTGTATCGCTATTAATTTGATCGAGTAAATAATTAGAACTATTATTAGGATCTACAATTGGATTAAAATTATCATCTCTTTGCACAGTTAAATAGGGCTGTAATTCTATGCTAGCACTGTAAAAATTTTGAACATCTAGGTAAACCGAAAAATTCCACTTGTTAAAAAAGAAATGCTTATCAACTCTTACATCCAAAGCATGAAAAGCAGGAATTCGTTCTTGGTTTAACCTGTTGTAATCATAAATTCCGCGATTTACCACATTCCAGTTATTAATATCTGCCGAAGCATTTAAATCAAAAGGAGTATAAGGTGTTCCATCTGCATACCTAAATCTAATTCCCAATTGCCAGTTATTATCCCATCTTTTTAAGCCAGATAGACTCAAAATATGTCTTGTATCCCACGAGGAAGGAACAAAGACTCCATTTTTATCTTTAAACTCACTTACACTATATGTGTAAGAAAGCATCCACATATAATTGCTTTTTAGCTTTTGCTGAACATACAACTCTGCACCATAGCTTCTGCCCTCGCCTGTTGCATCGGTTGGTTGGTTGCCAACAACAACATAATCTGCCAAAGCATTGGACATTGCAATTGAATCTCTTAACAAAAACGGATACTGATCGTAAGTTTTTGAGAATAACTCTATACTAAATCGGTAGCTTTCCTTGTACTTGTATTCAACTCCCAACCCGTAATGATTAGAACTAATAAAATCTAGCTCTGCTCCTGGAGCAGTTTCGTCAAAGTACCCAATAACGATGCTTGGAGGCAATTGATAGTAAATTCCTGCATTAGAATTTAAACTCCACTTTTCGTTGATGTTATAAGAAATTGCTGCTCTTGGCGAAAACTGATTCAAAGGATTTTGCATTTTTTTGTTCAAGTTAGTTCCGTCCATTCTAAAGCCATAACTCATGGTTAAAGCTCCATCAAAAAAAGTATTGCTGTAATTTCCGAAAATTCCGTAACGTAAAAACTCTGTTGAGCTTTTTATATTTAAAGTATCAATTCCTTTTTGGGTTGCACTTAAAGCGAAATTATCTACACTAATCAAGCTTTGATCTAAATTAACACCATACTTGTATTTAACATCGCCATGAAAAAGATTATGCTCAAACCTAAGTCTATTGTCGTTTTCTTCTGCTTGGTATTTTAAGAGTCTATCAGCCTCAACACCCGAATTATTTTTGAATTTATCTGCCACACTTGTAAACGAATTTCTACTTACCACAAAATTGTAATAAGAGTTTTTTAAGTAGTGCTTGTAATTTGCTCCAAAAGCATATAAACTTTGGTCCCCTTCAGGTATGTAACCAACATTATACAAAAGCGCGTCGCTTGCATCTGCGTCAAGATTTAATCGGTATTTATCGTTTCCTCCTAATCCAGTTAAAATCAATTCGTTTTTGGCATCTAAATTTATTTTTGTTCTAAACTGATAATCAGAATAAGCAGGCAAAACAGGAACATCAAAGGCTTTTAGGTAATACTCAGAAAAAGACTTTCTATACGAAAACAAGTAATTGGCCTTTTTTCCTAACGGACCTTCTATTACAGCGCCGTAATCGGTATAACCAACAATAATTTTTCCTCCAATTCTGTCTGTTCTTCCTTCGCGTTGTTGCATGTCTAAAACCGAGCTCAAAGCATTTCCATATTCGGCAGGAAAAGCACTCGAATACAAATTTGTGTTAGATAGCATATCGAAATTGATGAGTCCATTTGGCCCACCAGTTGCCCCCATCACATTAAAGTGGTTGATTGCCGGAATTTCAATTCCATCTAAAAAGAAACGGTTTTCGTTTGATGCTCCTCCTCTTACAATAATTCCGTAACCAAAAGAAACTCGGGGTAAAACACCCGGCAAAGATTGAATAGCCTTCGAAACATCCATAACCGCTCCAGGAATTGCTTGTACTTCTACCCTGTTGATATTTTTAACCGCAAGTGGACTCTCCATTGTTTTTTTGAAAGCTTCAGACCTTATTTCAACACCTTCCAACTCATTAACTTGTTCCTCTAGCTTAACTTCTAAAACAATGGGTGAAATGGTATTAACTTGAAGTTGATGAAATACTTGTTTTTTGAATCCAGTATAAGAAACTTCGATTGTGTATAATGATGGTTTTAAATCAATTATTTCAAAGTATCCATCTTGGTTGGTAGTTGTTCCATTTTCTGATTGTTGAACAATAATATTAGCGCCTACCAAAGGATTTTTGTTGTTTCCATTGTAAACATATCCTTTAATAGAAACTTGGGCAAAAGCTGAAATACTAAAAATCGAGATTAATATCCCCAAAAGAGCTTGTTTCATGCAAAATTTTTTCAGTTTGCAAAAGTAACTTACTCTTTCTTGTATTTGTTTTAAAACCGAGTCAAATATTTTAGAAGTTTTACATCGTAAAATTTAAGTTTTGTAGAATATTTGGTGGTTTCGAAATTATATTTTTGATTTTTCTAAATTGAATTTATGTGTGGAATAGTTTGTGTTTTTGAACTAAAAGAAAAAGCAGAGCATTTACGACCTCAAATATTGGAGATGTCAAAAAAAATCAGACATCGTGGTCCAGATTGGAGTGGGATTTTTGATTGTGAAAATGCCATTTTAGCGCATGAAAGATTGGCCATTGTTGACCCAACTTCGGGTAAACAGCCGCTTTTTAGTGAGAACAACAATTTGGTTTTAGCTGCCAACGGAGAAATTTACAACCACAAAGAACTTAAAGCCAACCTAAAAAATAAATATCAGTTTAAAACTGCTTCAGACTGTGAAGTAATATTGGCCCTTTACCAAGAAAAAGGCACCAACTTTTTAGACGATTTAAACGGGATTTTTGGTTTTGCTTTATACGATGTAGAAAACAACAATTACCTTATTGCCCGCGACCACATGGGGATTATTCCACTTTACATGGGTTGGGATAACAACGGCACTTTTTATGTTGCTTCTGAATTAAAAGCACTAGAAGGAATTTGCAATAAAATAGAATTGTTTCCTCCGGGCCATTACCTAACAAATAACAATGAAGCTCCGGTAAAATGGTACTCGAGAGATTGGGAAAATTTTGAAAATGTAAAAAATAATTCAACTAATATTCAAGATTTGCACGATGCACTTTCAGCGGCTGTAAAACGCCAATTGATGAGCGATGTGCCNTACGGAGTTTTGCTATCGGGCGGATTAGATTCTTCGGTTACGTCGGCTTTGGCCAAAATGTTTGCTGAAAAAAGAGTTGAAGAAAACGACCAAACCCAAGCTTGGTATCCTCAATTGCATTCTTTTGCCATTGGTTTAAAAGGCTCGCCAGATTTGGCTGCAGCACAAAAAGTTGCGAAACATATTGGCTCAGTTCACCACGAAATAATTTTTACGATTCAAGAAGGCTTAGATGCCATACGGGATGTAATTTACCACTTAGAAACCTACGATGTTACCACTGTAAGAGCTTCTACTCCAATGTATTTGATGGCAAGAGCCATAAAAGCAATGGGAATAAAAATGGTATTATCAGGTGAAGGTGCAGATGAACTTTTTGGAGGCTATTTGTATTTCCACAAAGCACCAAATGCAAAAGAGTTTCATGAAGAAACGGTAAGAAAACTTTTCAAATTACATCAATACGATTGCTTAAGAGCCAACAAATCTTTGGCTTCTTGGGGAATTGAAGGTCGAGTTCCATTTTTAGACAAAGATTTTATGGATGTAGCCATGCGCTTGAATCCGCAAGATAAAATGATTACCAAAGAACGCATGGAAAAATGGGTGGTTCGAAAAGCATTCGAGAAATATTTACCCGAAAGTGTTGCTTGGAGACAAAAAGAACAGTTTAGCGATGGTGTAGGCTACAGTTGGATTGATGAGTTAAAAGTAGTTGCCAATACCCAAGTTACAGATGACCAATTGGAAAATGCTCATTATAAATTCCCTGAGCAAACCCCTTTGAACAAAGAAGAGTTTTTATACCGAAGTATTTTTGAGGAGCATTACCCTTCTAAAACAGCTGCCTTAACGGTTCCTTCGGTTCCTTCTGTGGCTTGCTCTACTCCTATTGCTTTAGAATGGGATGCGGCTTTTAAAAACATGAATGACCCATCTGGCAGAGCAGTTGGAGTNCATAATGAAAAGTATTAGATTTAATTAAAGCCGTCANTTCGATTTTTTCCACAGGAAAAAAGATGGAATCTACTTGATGAGATCCTATCGTTTTTTTTGTTCCTCAATAAGCCATGGAGTAACTGTGAAGTTAGTATTAAATTAACCTCATTGCCTTTTGCCATTCCCCATGTAAAGGGGAATCTTTTTTATAGAAACCGAATGTCTCATCGCTAAACTTTCGTGACGAAAAGTTCGTGACGAACTTTTCGTCATAACAATAAAAGAATTACTTTTGCCTAATGGCACGAGTAACAAATCCGTTTAAAATACAAGGTTTTCAGGGTCGAGAATATTTTTGCGACAGAGAAACTGAATTACAAGACTTAATTAGCCACTTATTAAATGATAGAAATGTGGTTCTGCATGCTTGGAGAAGGCTTGGTAAAACAGCCTTACTGAATTTGTTAAAAGATGAAATAGAAAAAACACAAAAAGCAAATGTGATTTATGTGGACTTTTTAGGAAGCAAAACTCTTAATCAAGCAAATGGAAAAATAATAAATGCTGTATATCAGCACTTTGGAACATTAAAGGTAAAGGGAATTCAAAAATCTTTACAAGAGCTTTTGGCTTCATTAGGTTTAGCCTTTAGTTTTAATCCAATTACATTTTTACCTGAGGTAGAAACTTCAATAAAATCAAAAAAATCTTCTGAAAACACCTTAAATGAAATTGGTAAGTTTTTAAATAATCAAGAAAACCTAACCACCTTAATTCTTGATGAATTTCAAGAAATTACAAAGTTTAATGATGTTGATGCAGAACCTGCTTTTCGTTTTTTTGCCCAAACCTACCCGAAGGTTCGAATAATTTTTAGTGGCAGCGAGAGAAACCTTCTTAAAAGTATGTTTACTGATAAAAATAGACCTTTTTATAAGAGCACCCAATTAATGGGAATTGAGCCAATTCCATTAAACCTTTACAATGCTTTTATTCAAAACCACTTTGGCAAAAAGAAAATTACAATTAAAATAATAAGCGATATTTATTCTTGGGCTAGAGGCCAAACCTACACCATACAATTGCAGTGTAATAGGTTATTCGAACTAAACAAATCAATTGAAGAAGCGGATTTGCATGAAATTAGAGAAAGTTTATTAAAACAAGAAGCACCTGTTTTTGCAAACTATTCTAACCTTCTTTCTGACGGTCAATTTAACCTTTTAAAGGCAATTGCAAAAGATGAAGCAGTTCAAAACCCTCAAGCAAGTGAATTTTTATTAAGTCATAATTTGGGTGCAGCAAGTACTGTAAGGTCAGCGCTTAAATCGCTTATTAATAAAGAGTTGGTAATAAAAGAAGCAAACAATTATTTGGTTCACGATGTTTTGTTTGCTAGATGGTTACAAAGGTTGTAAAACCAATTATTCTAAAAGTAGAACACCATTTAATATAAGGTGATTATTAACATTAATACCAAATTAAACTATTCGCCACGAATTACTGAATCACCTCCACCCTGCCAAAAACAGCGTTCGCCTCAATATTTAATTTGGTGGTTTGATTTTGTTCACTTAAATAGTTGGTATCTCCAAAAGAAGCCATGATTCCATCAGGGGTAATTACAGAGCCAAAAACGGCGCTACCCTTAATTTAACAATCAACGGTTTTAGGTAAAAAAACTATAGTGTTTCCAAATACAGAGTTTATCTCAAGATCTAAATCGGGTTTGTTAAATCCGGTGTTTCTTAAATCTATCCTGCTGTTTCCAAATACAATATTGAATTCAGAGTTTTCAGAAATGTTAGAAACATTAAAATTTCGAGATGAAAAGACGGCGTTATACTCGCCAGGTTTGTCGAAATTGTTTTTTCCAAAACTTCCAAATAGAAGTTTAAACCCAAAATAAATTATTACAACGGATAGAATTATTTTAAAAACAGGAAAATTGAATTTGAATAACCCATTGAATATCATGTATAATCCAATAAAAACGATTACAACTCCCCAAAATACTTTCGGATTCATAGCTTTTTGTTTTCAAAAATAGGTTAAGATTGAGGTTCAAAAAATGACTATTCGCAATACCTATGGAGGAAAATAAAATCATCAATCTTTTAGCTAGCCAAATTCAAATTTCGAAGGAACAATGTAAAAGTGTAATCCAATTACTTGATGGAGGAGCTACAATTCCGTTTATTTCTCGGTACCGAAAGGAAGCTACAGGAAATTTAGATGAAACCGAAATTGAAAAAATTAGTCTTCAATTTAAAAAATTACAAGAAATAACTAAGCGAAAGGAACTGATTCTAGAGACAATTAAAGATTCAGGTAAACTAACACCTGAACTACAAAAAGCCATTGATGAAACTTGGGATGCTCAAGCTTTAGAAGATATTTACCTTCCGTATAAACCACGTAAAAAAACAAAAGGCGACATAGCAAAAGAAAAAGGACTAGAACCTTTGGCAGCATCAATCATGGGTCAAAACCTTACCGATGTTGAAAGCTATGCAAACAAATTTTTAAAACATGTAAATTCAATTGAAGAAGCCCTTGAAGGCGCCCAAGACATTATGGCTGAATGGATTAACGAAAGGCCATATGTAAGAAATGGCTTAAGATATTTGTTTAAAAACGAAGCCCTAATTGAAACCAAACTCGTTAAAGGTAAAGAAGAAGAAGGAGTAAAATTTAAAGATTACTTCAGCTTCTCAGAACCTATCAAAAAAATTCCGAGTCATAGAATTTTAGCCATTTTCAGAGCTGAACAACAAAAAATAATTCGCTTAAAAATTAAACCCGAAAAAGAAAAAGCGATAGAAAAAATTGAAAGTGCCATAATAAAAAGTAAAAACTCATGCACTCCTTATCTTCAAGCGGCAGCAAAAGACTGTTACAAAAGGTTACTTCAACCTTCTTTAGGAACCGAATTTAAAAATGAGTTAAAAGAAAAAGCAGATGAAAGCGCTGTTGCCGTTTTTGCAGAAAATTTGCGCCAATTGCTTTTGGCTTCGCCTTTAGGCACTAAAAGAATATTAGCCATAGATCCAGGTTTTAGAACTGGTTGTAAAGTAGTTTGCCTAGATGAAAACGGAAAACTATTGCACAACGAAACCATTTATCCACATCCTCCGCAAAATCAAACCAATAAAGCGGCTTCAAAAATTAGGCAATTGGCTAATGCCTATAAAATTCAGGCCATTGCTATTGGAAACGGAACTGCAGGCAGAGAAACCGAAGATTTCATCAGATACAAAATAAAGTTCGATGCCAACATGGAAGCCTATGTGGTGAATGAAGCAGGCGCCTCTATTTATTCAGCTTCAAAAGTTGCAAGAGAAGAATTTCCTCAATATGATGTTACAGTTAGAGGTTCTGTTTCTATTGGTAGAAGATTGATGGACCCATTGGCGGAATTGGTAAAAATCGACCCAAAATCTATTGGAGTTGGCCAATATCAGCATGATGTAAACCAAACTCTTTTGCAAGAAAGTTTAGATAGGGTTGTAGAAAGTTGCGTGAACAAAGTTGGCGTGCATTTAAATACTGCGAGTAAACACTTGTTGGCTTATGTTTCGGGTATTGGGCCAAAATTGGCGGAAAATATAGTTGCTTATCGCGATGAAAATGGTGCCTTTACAAGCAGACTAGAACTAAAAAAAGTAAAAGGGTTGGGAGAAAAAGCATTTGAACAAGCTTCAGGTTTTTTAAGAATACCAAAAAGTAAAAACCCGCTTGACAACAGTGCTATACATCCCGAAAGGTATGAACTTGCCAAAAAGATGGTTAATGATATTGGTATTGAATTATCCAACATTGTTGGCAACAAAGAAGCAATTTCAAAAATTAATATTGAGAAATATGTTGATAAAGAAGTTGGTTTATTAACCTTAAAGGATATGCTTGCCGAGTTACAAAAACCAGGCAGAGATCCACGCGGAAAAGCAAAGCAATTTTCGTTTGATAAAAACATAAGAACCATTGCAGACTTGACTGAAGGCATGACTTTAACCGGAATTGTTAGCAACATAACCAAGTTTGGGGCCTTTGTAGATTTGGGCGTAAAACAAGATGGGTTGGTGCATATTTCTCAATTGGCAAACCGATTTGTATCAGACCCAAATGAAGTAGTTAAATTGGGCCAAGAAGTAAAAGTAAA
>JGI20154J14316_10002449_pt1 | contig 15654 bp, 9 predicted proteins | sample COG_04_FD_14316 | JGI IMG/M metagenome (IMG submission 14316) | reverse complement strand
AGACGTGTAGGCGAGGCTATTGTCGAGCATATATTCAATACAGGGATTACCTCGGGACAGGGCATTGCCGACAATAATCAGATCAGGCGTCGGCTGCAGCTGCTGAGGGTCAAAGCCTTCGGTCAACTCAATTCCCGCCAACTCTAGCTGAGTGCTCATGGGCGGATAAACATTGGCGTCGCTGCCGGATACCTGGTGACCAAGCTGCTTGGCCAGCTGTGCTAAGCTGCCCATAAAGGTGCCGCAGATACCGAGAATATGGATATGCATGAGTTTCTTTTTTGACCTCGCCAAATAGTTTGCCACTGGAGCGATTATGGCATCAGGCTAAAAAAACTCCTAAAATTACACGCCGTAGTCTAAAAATAAACGTATTGACCACTGAAATTAATCTCTATTTGTGGAGTAAACGCTTGCTACCTAATCTTTCTGCAATGCTGGCTCTCGGACTTGTTGTCACGCTTTGTGGATGCGGTGGCGGAGGTGGCGGGCAAAAACCCGCGAATACAGGGATCACTGTTCCCCCTCCAACAAGCAATCAGGACAACAGCAAGCCGCCCTGGAATAGCTTCGCCGATCAGATCCAAGACCCGAGCAATCTCAACCAACTCGCCGCTGAATTCGAAACCGACGAGTATGACGCCATGGGTGCCCTAGCAATGATCAACGCATCCAGCGCCTATGCTCGCGGGGCCTCAGGTGCAGGAGTCACAGTCGGCGTCATCGATTCAGGTGTCTATGAAGAGCATATTGAATTTACTCAAGGTGGCGGTGATAAAGTCGAGTATGCCGGCAGCGACTACAGCAGCGGCAATCCAAGAAGCGACGATGCAATTGGCCACGGCACATTGGTCGCCGGCGTTGTTGCCGCCAACAAGGATGGATTCGAGGTCAGTAGCGGCGTCAACATGCATGGCGTGGCCTTTGACGCCAGCATCTTGGCCTACGAAATACCTCTGGGATCCGGCGGCGGGCCCTACGATCCTATCGAAGTCGAGCAGATCAATTTTTCCGATGACAACTACTTTGCCAATCGCTTCACCACCATGGCCGATCAAGTGGACATCATCAATCTGAGCTTTGGCTTTTCAGGAGTGATCACTTCTTATACTGCAACTCAAGTGGAATCGGCATTTGGCCTCACCATTGATGCTCTGGCACAACAGAATAAATCTCGTGGTGAGCGCTCAATCTTCGTTTTTTCAGCGGGCAATGCGTGGAACGATCTTGATGAGTTTGACAATCTTGTGGATGCCACTTCCCCGGAACTTATGCCTGGACTGCCCTATCTATTTCCCGAACTAAAAGACCATATGCTGGCAGTGGCCGCAGTCGACGACAGCGGTGAAATCGCCTTCTATTCCAACCACTGTGGAGTAGCAGCCGACTACTGCCTGGTTGCACCCGGCGGTGGTGATGGCAATGGCAACGGCAATGTGGAAACCCACGAACGCATCTGGGGGCCAACACCACCAAAGGCTGATGGCGAAGTGGGCGCACACTATTATGGTGGCGCCATTGGCACCTCCTTTGCCGCCCCAGTGGTCAGTGGCTCTCTGGCACTGTTAAAGCAGATGTTCCCCACTGTCGGCAATCACGAACTGGCCGCGCGTCTATTGACCACTGCCAATAAGACCGGTATCTATAGCGACAGCAGTATTTACGGCCAGGGTTTATTGGATCTGGATGCCGCGACTCGACCCGTGGGCGCACTGGGAGTTGCCAGCGGCAACAACTTAAATAGCGGCCTCAGTGATATAGGTGTAAATACTATTAGCGTAGCTGGCGCGGGTCTCGGCAGCAGCTTGGTCAGTGCCCTGCAAGGCCACAATATGGCGTTGTTTGATCAACAGGGTTTCCCTTTTTTGCGTGACTCCAGCCAGTTAGTACAGCAGTCTCAACCCTCACTAGCAGCCAGCCGTTTGCAGCATCATGAGCAGCAACTCAGCAGCGGCGTGCGCTTACAACTGGGTAAAAATAGTAACCTAATTGATCACCAGGGCTCAGGGTTACAGTCCGATTATTTTGCTCTCCAATTTGGCTCGCAGCCAAACGCCTACGCCAGCGACCAAAACACTATAGACCGCTTTATGGGTATTAATGCCAATCCCGGCTGGTTCTTTGGTGTCTATGCCGATGCCTTTGTCACGCCGAACTTCAACAGTGACGACAGCAGCTTTGCTGCGCCCTGGCTCAATTTTGCTCGCCATGGATGGAGCAGTGGCGGCGCGATGAATTTGGGCCTCGGCAAATTTCGAGTAGGCATGTTTGAAGGCTCTCAATTTAAGCACTCTGGCGCTGGCGACCTCCTAACCGGCCCCAGCGAAAACCACAGCCATGGCAGCCTGCTGGAATACGCTCTCTGGTCCCCGGCTTTTAGCATCAATTTTCAACGCGGTTTTATCAGTGAAGAGGAAAGCTTGCTCGGCGCTAGTCTAGGGACAAACCTTGGCAAGTTGCAGGATAGCGGCACAGACTTTTTTGGCCTCAATGGCCATGTGCAATTTAATTCCACATGGCAGGGTATATTCGCGGTTTATTTGGGCACCACTCAAAGTGGTCTAGTGGAGAATAGAGGCCTATTTAATGTCGATAGATCCATCAACAGTAATTCTTGGTCGCTTGGTCTAAACAGCTCGCCGGATTGGCAGACAGACGATCGCCTGAGCATAAGCCTGCACCAACCCCTTCGTGTGCAGAGCGGCCAGGGCAGCCTGCAACTGGCCACCGGCCGCACCATTGATCGCCAAGTTACCTATGAAACCATCGACTTCGACCTGCAGCCTCAGGGTCGTGAACAACAGCTCGAGCTACTCTATCAGTTTAAATTGGGCGATTTCAGCGCCGCGACCCGAGTGGAATATACCTATCAACCTCAGCACAATCCCAATAATCCCGGTTATGGTGTGATCGAATTTTCACTATTTAAGGCCTTCACCCGCTAGTTCCCGCTTCCTGAGGGCGCATGAAACCTTTACCATAGCGCCTCCACAAAGGACTACAGGGAAGAGAGAATTACATGGCCAAAAGAAATGCGTTCTATGCACAATCTGGAGGCGTCACATCCGTGATTAACGCCTCTGCCGCTGGAGTTATTGAAGCCTGCCGCGCCAACAAGGACAAAATCGGCACCCTCTACGCCGGTCAAAATGGCATCCTCGGTGCACTTCACGAAAACCTTATAGATACCAGTAAAGAAACTCCCACTGCCGTGGCTTCTTTAAAGCACACCCCCGGTGGCGCTTTTGGCTCCTGTCGCTACAAAATGCGCGATCACAATGAAGACAGCTCCGAATACGAGCGCCTGGTTGAAGTCTTTAAAGCGCACAATATTGGCTACTTCTTCTACAACGGTGGCGGCGACTCAGCGGATACTTGTCTCAAGGTGTCGCAAATCGCTGCGCGCATGAACTACCCACTGCAAGCAATCCATATCCCCAAAACCATAGATAACGATCTGCCCTTTACCGACTGCTCACCTGGGTTTGGTTCGGTGGCTAAATATGTAGCCGTCTCCACCAAAGAGGCGAGCCTCGATATAGCCTCCATGTGTGCCTCCTCAACCAAGATATTTATCCTCGAAGTGATGGGCCGCCACGCGGGCTGGATCGCTGCTTCAGGGGGCTTGGCCGCAGAAGAAGCTGGTGACCCACCGCATATTATTATTTTCCCAGAAATCCCCTTTTCCCGGGATGAGTTTATTGCCAAAGTAGACGCCACGGTTAAAAGCAAAGGCTACTGCGTAGTGGTCGCCTCAGAGGGCGCCAAATACGCCGACGGTGCGCTAATTTCCGGGTCATTGCACAAAGATGCTTTCGGACACCAGCAACTCGGCGGTGTCGCCCAGACTCTATCCAGCATGGTTAAAAACAGTCTCGGTCATAAATACCACTATGCCCTGGCGGACTATCTGCAGCGTTCCGCGCGCCATATAGCGTCAAAAACCGATGTAGATCAGGCCTATGCCGTGGGTGTGGGCGCAGTCGAAAAAGCCCTCGAAGGCAAAGCTGGAATCATGGTGACTATAGAGCGGGGGACGGGTAAAAAATACAGTTGGTCGCTGGGTGAAGCACCCCTCAGCAAGGTCGCCAATATTGAGAAGAAGATGCCCCGCTCATTTATCACCAAAGATGGTTTTGGCATCACCGCAAAAGCACGCGAGTATTTTCAACCGCTGATTCAGGGTGAGGATTATCCTCCCTATAAAAATGGCGTTCCTCAGTATGCCAAGCTGAAAAACATTCTGGTTGAGAAGAAGCTCGAGGAAGGTTTTAAGAGCTAGATTTTAAGAGCTAGATTTTAACCGAGTGGCGTTACAAAACTGCGCGCGGCAAGGGTTCCCCCTGCATAAACGCGCGCAGATTCTCAACCGTCTGATCCACCAGCCTCTGCCGTGATTGCCGTGCCACCCAAGCACAGTGAGGAGTCACTATCAGGTTGGGAATACTGTCATTGAGAAGAACATTGCCCTCCCGCGGCGGCTCGTTTGTCAGCACGTCAATCCCAGCGCCAGCAATGCTACCTTCCAATAATGCCTGCACAAGTGCCGCTTCATTGACCATGCCACCGCGAGCCGTATTGATTAAAATTGACGAGGGTTTCATCAAGGCCAATTCGGCCTCGCCCATAAGATTGGTGGTGTCAGCGGTCAACGGGCAGTGCAGGCTGACAATATCGGCGCGGCCTAAAAATTCACTAAAGCCAACCCGTTGCTGGTCTACATATTGGCGCCCCGGCAGTGCTGCATACATTACCTCGAGCCCAAAAGCCTCGGCCACTTTCGCCACGCCGCGGCCCAACTCACCGGCGCCGACTATACCCAGCACCTTGCCCTCTAACTCTTCAACCGGAAAATCCAGCAGACAAAAAGACCGACTCTCCTGCCAAGTACCATCCGTGGCGACACGCCGATAGTCCGCGAGCTTAGTGGTAAGAGCTAGAATCAGCGCCCAGACATGCTGCACCACCGAACCAGTGCCATATTTCACCGCATTACACACCGCCACCTGATGCTGCGCGGCGACTTGCAGATCCACCGCATTGGTGCCAGTAGCCATAATCGAAATCATTTTTAAGCGGGCTGCCTGAGACAGGCTGAGCGCAGTAATTGGTGCTTTATTGGTTACTACTATATCGGCATCGGCTATGCGCTCAGACACTTCACGGGAAGAGGTTTCAGGATAGATTGTCCAATCCAGCGGCAAGGCGAGGAGGGCACTGAGATCGAGATCCGTGGGGCCGAGACTATCACAATCGAGAAGCACTGCTTTCATGGTCTGTTCGCTATTTTAAGACTGGGGTGGAAGGCTGATCTTGCTGGAGTCCATTCTAACTCTGCTGCCCTTTAAGATCACCAGCTTATCCTGTGGAACTAGACCCCCCAAAACTTGCGCATCTCCACATAAAGAAACGAGGCAGTCCAGGTAATCAGCACCAAACCGGTTAAGGATTCAGTGCCAGTGAGGTAGCGAATATCCCCCACCGGGGCAATATCGCCAAAGCCGAGGGTGGTAAAAGTGGTAAAGGAAAAATAGACACAATCCATCAGGCTGCCGGAAAAGGCACCAGTCAGCTCACCCCAACCAGCACTGTGATGCATCAGGTAATAAGCCACCGCAAACAGCCAGATCTCAATAACATGGGCCACCAACGCACCCAGCACACCGAGCACAATACGAAAGCGATGCCGCATGGTTAGCTTGGGCATCAGATTGGTCAGCTGAAAGAGAATCTCATAGTGAATGACTACCGCAATAGCGACGACAGTACTGACAACTAACACAACTGTGATCATCTGGTTTTATCCCCCTCCCTAAATCTGTTGCAGCAATTGTTTTGGTCTAACTTAACTTTAGACCAGCGTAGCGAGCGGCAGCACAGAGTCTTAAGGACATAGAGCCCCTAATCTTCCCATGTTTAATCTCCTCTGCGCGCTATGATAATAGCCGCCAACATCGCATAATACGCGCCATCTGATGACCACTGCTCTGGGACAATAATAATCATGTCTGCAACGCTGCTTAATCTCTATCAAAAGACCGTTCTGCGCCATCCCCTTGGCGCTCTTTTCGCCGTGCTGGCACTGACTGTGGCCATGGCGCTTGGCCTGCCCAACTTTAAGCTCGACGCCTCTGCGGATTCTCTGACTCTGGAACATGACGATGATCTGAATTATTTCCGCGAAGTGGTGCAGCGCTATGGTAGTGACAACTTCCTGATCGTGACTTTTTCACCAAAAGAAGGTGACCTGTTTGACGAAGAAAACCTTCAGCTGCTGTCGTCCCTGCGTGACGAATTGGCCGCTATCGAAGGCGTTGAAAGCATGCTTTCTCTGCTCGATGTGCCCTTACTCTACAGCCCTAAAATAGGCGTTGCCGACCTAAAAAACGAACTCAACACTCTACTCTCTCCGGGCGTTGATCGACAGCTGGCACGAGAGGAATTTCTCAATAGTCCGATCTATAAAAATTTAATTTTAAGTGCCGACGGCCAGACCACCGGCATGCTTGCAACCCTTGCTTTAGACCAGAAATATCTCGATCTGGTAAGCGCTCGGGATGCCCTGCGTCTCATCAAGTCCAATCAAGAACTGACCGCCGAACAGCAGGTCGAACTGGATCGCGTCAGTCTGGAATTCCTCGACTACCGCACCGCCAAAGCCACTCAGTCCCATCAGCTGGTCGCCGATGTGCGCAATCTGATGAATGGCTACCGCGATCGCGCCACCATTTTCCTTGGCGGCCCCGACATGATTACCGCGGATATGGTCGACTTTATCAAAAGTGATTTGGCCACCTTTGGCATTGGTATTTTGATCTTTGTGATTGTCACACTGGCGGTGATTTTTCGTCAGCTGCGCTGGGTGGTCCTGCCCCTCAGTACCTGCGCAATCTGCCTAATTATTATTCTCGGCTTCTTAAGCTGGATCGATTGGCGCCTGACGGTTATCTCATCGAATTTTGTCGCCCTGTTATTGATTATTACTCTGGCCCTGACCATGCACCTGATTGTGCGCTATCGGGAACTGCATCGCAGCCAGCCGGATGCCAGCCAAGAGCAGTTGGTCACGGCCACCGTCACCTCCATGGCCAAGCCCTGCCTCTATACAGTGCTGACAACTATGGTTGCCTTCCTATCTCTGGTGGTGAGTAATATTCGCCCTGTAATCGACTTCGGCTGGATGATGACCATGGGCATTTCACTGGCCCTAGTGATTGCCTTTATTATTATCCCCGCTGGCATGATGCTACTGGGCAAGGGTAAAAACAGCGGCGGCAACGATAATTCTGCCTCAGTCACTGCGCTGTTTTCCAACTTCACTGAGCGTCATGGTAGCGTGGTTTTACTGATTGCCGCAGGCCTAGGCGTGCTCTCCGTGATCGGCATTACCCGCTTGGAAGTGGAAAATCGCTTTATCGACTATTTCCGCAGCAACACCGAAATCTACCAGGGCATGGAAATTATCGACGCCTCCCTGGGCGGCACAACGCCTATGGATATTATTTTGCAGGCGCCAACCTTTGCCGAACTGGAGCAGAGTGATGCTTTTGATGCCGAGCTAGGTAATAGTGAGTACGGTGATGATTACTCTGACGATGCTTTTGGCGAAGATGCCTTTGCCAGCGTAGCAGCAGAAACGGACGATTACGGCGATGATCCTTATGGCGACGATGCTTTCGCTAGCGATGCGTTCGGCACAGAGGCTAACAGCAGCGACAGCAATCAGCTTAAAGACACCTACTGGTTTACCTCGACCGGTCTCGCGGATCTGGCCAAGTTGCAGGCCTATATAGAATCCCTGCCGGAAGTGGGCAAGGTCAGCTCGTTGGTTCAAATCTACGATGTAGCCAGCGACCTTAGCGGCCATAAGCTGAATGATTTTGAAATCGCCTTTATGCGCAAAAGCTTTGGGCCTGAAATCTACAACCAGATGGTCGCTCCCTATCTTATCGAAGATATAGACGAGACACGTATCCAGCTCCGCGCCATGGAAACTGAAGGCCTGCTGCGCCGTGCCGATCTGTTAGAAAAGATTCGCGACTACGCTGTCAATGAAGTGGGTATTGCCCCTGAAGATATTCGCTTTACCGGCCTGCTAGTGCTCTACAACAATATGCTCCAGAGTCTGTACAAATCCCAGATCCTGACACTGGGCGCGGTGTTTGTCGGCATTATGCTAATGTTTCTAGTGCTGTTCCGCTCGGCGAAAATCTCCGTGATCGCCATAGTGCCGAACTTTCTCGCTGCGGGTATCGTTTTGGGTGGTATGGGCTGGACCGGGATTCCACTGGATATGATGACCATTACCATCGCCGCCATCACCGTGGGCATTGGCGTCGACCATGCGATTCACTACATCACCAGATTCCAACGTGAATTTAGCATCGATGGCGACTATGTTGCCGCCATGCACAGAGCTCATGCCAGTATTGGTCTGGCGCTGTTTTACACCGCGATTACCATTATTGTCGGATTTTCGATTCTCGCCCTGTCGAACTTTATTCCCTCGATCTACTTTGGTCTGTTAACCGGTCTGGCAATGACCGCGGCGCTGCTCGGCTCCATGACCCTGCTGCCGAAACTGATACTGATTGCCAAACCGCTGGGTGCCGGACGCACTTCTTAAAAATGGACTACTGAAAACCCTATGCCACTTGTCACACTGCAAGACATCTATCTCAGCTATGGTCAGCCGCCACTGATTGACCGTATCAACCTGGTTATCGAGCCCGGCGAACGCATCTGCCTGATCGGCCGCAATGGCGCCGGCAAATCCACTCTGCTAAAAATTCTCACCGGCCAAGTAACTGCCGACGAAGGTGTGCTAAAGCGCGCCGCCGGGGTCAAAATTGCCCAGTTAGAACAGTCGGTTCCCCACGACGCCACCGGCTCTGTATTCGACGTAATTGCCGAAGGTCTCGGGGCAGAGGGCAAGCTCGCCGCCCGCTATCACCATCTGATACTGCAGTTGGGTAATGATCCCAGCGACAAAGTAATGAACGAATTGGAAGAAGTGCAGAGTGAACTGGAGCGGGTCGATGGCTGGGATATTAACCAGCGCGTTGAGTCCATAGTCACCACCATGGAACTCAATCCCGATGTGGATATCTCCAGTCTTTCCGGAGGATATAAGCGCCGTGTACTTTTGGCCCGAGCCCTGGTGTGCAAACCCGACCTACTGCTGCTCGATGAGCCAACCAACCACCTGGATATAGACGCCATTCAATGGGTCGAGCAATTTTTGTTGAAGTGGGAGGGGGCGCTGTTATTTATCAGTCACGACCGTCGCTTTATGAACAACCTGGCCACCCGCTTTGTGGAAATTGATCGCGGCCAGCTGGCAGAATTTAACTGTAACTACGCCACCTATATCCAGCGCAAAAAAGACATGCTGGAAACCGAAGATCGCCACAACGCCCTGTTTGATAAGCGTCTCTCCCAAGAAGAAGTGTGGATTCGTCAGGGTATTAAAGCCCGCCGCACCCGCAACGAAGGCCGTGTTCGTGCACTCGAAGCCCTGCGCGTCGAACACGCTGCCCGCCGCAAACAGGTAGGTACCGCCAAGATGGATATTCAACAGGCAGACAAGTCCGGCAAGATTGTCGCCGAAGCTGAAGATATCAGCTTCGCCTTCGATGACGGCAATGCCGTGGTTAAATCCTTCTCCACGCTGATTCAACGGGGCGACAAAGTCGGCCTGATCGGTCGCAATGGCGTCGGAAAAACTACCTTATTAAAGCTGTTACTGGGTCAATTAGAGCCTCAGCAGGGCAATATCAAAACCGGTACCAATCTCAATATTGCCTACTTTGATCAGTATCGCGCAGCTCTAGACGAGTCTAAAACAGTGCAAGACAACGTTTCCGGCGGCAAGGACATGCTCGAAGTTGGCGGCAAATCGCGACACGTTATCAGCTATTTACAAGATTTTCTCTTTAGTCCCGATCGCTGCCGACAGCCGGTCAGCGCCCTCTCCGGTGGAGAGCGCAACCGCCTGCTGTTAGCCAAACTGTTTACTCGGCCCTCCAATATTCTGGTCCTCGATGAGCCCACCAACGATCTGGATATAGATACGCTGGATCTGCTGGAAGAACTGCTGATCGACTACAAGGGCACCGTACTGTTAGTGAGTCACGATCGCTCATTCTTAAACAATGTAGTCACCAGCACATTGGTCTTTGAAGGCAATGCGGTGATCAAACAGTACATCGGCGGCTACGATGATTGGCTGCGCCAGCGCAAAGCCGAGCAGACTCCTAATCCAGGAAAATCCTTCGCAACAGTAACTAAAGCATCAAGTAAAACTGATGCCTCGGCAAAGAAGCGCTCCTATAAAGTACAGCGCGAACTGGATCAGCTGCCAGCGGATATAGAACGTCTGGAAACTGAAATTGGTGCTATCTCTGAGCAGATGAATCAGCCGGACTTTTACCAAGCCGAGCGTTCAGTAACCGCAGCCATTGAAAAAAATCTAGCCACAGTGCAGGAGCAGCTCAATCACTGCTATCAGCGCTGGGAAGAATTAGAAGCAGAATAAAGGGCATAACAATTACCGCGTGAGCATAGCGAAAAGCCGCGCGGGACTTTAAAATCAACCAAAACCTTATAAGACATTAGCCATGACTGAACAGCACAAACCCCTAATACTCCTGATTCTCGACGGCTTCGGCTACAGCGATATCAAAACCCACAACGCCATCAGCAACGCCGACGCACCAGTCTGGCAGGCACTGTGGCAAGAGCGCCCCAAGACGTTGATTCATACTTCCGGCATGGAAGTGGGTCTGCCAGAGGGCCAGATGGGTAACTCAGAAGTAGGGCACATGACACTGGGTGCTGGACGGGTGGTCTACCAAAACTTCACCCGCATCAACAAAGCTATTATCGACGGCGACTTCTTCACCAACCCAGTTTATTGCGACGCCATCGACAAGGCTCAGAGCACAGGCAATGCCGTGCATATTATGGGCCTGCTCTCACCCGGCGGCGTTCACAGCCACGAAGACCATATCAATGCCATGCTGGAAATGGCCGCCCAGCGCGGCGCCGAAAAAGTCTACCTCCATGCCTTTCTCGACGGCCGCGACTGCCCACCGCGCAGCGCCAAACCCTCTCTTGAGAAAACCCAAGCACTGATTGAAAAACTCGGCGTTGGCAAAATCGCTTCAGTCTGTGGCCGCTTTTATGCCCTCGACCGCGACAACCGCTGGGATCGAGTGGCCGAAGCCTACAATCTAGTCACTGCAGGTCGTGCAGACTTCAGCGCTACCGATGCCGTCACCGCCCTGAACGATGCCTATGCCCGTGACGAAAACGATGAATTTGTTCATGCCACAACTATTTGTGCCCAAGGCGAAGCGCCAATCACCATGGAAGATGGCGATGCCGTGATCTTTATGAACTTCCGTCCCGATCGCGCCCGAGAGATCGCCCACGCCCTGACCAATAGCGATTTTGATGGCTTCGAACGTGCAGCCACACCCAAGTTATCGACCTTCGTGCAGACCACCGAATACCAAGACAATATAGATGCTCCCTGCGCCTACCCGCCGATCCCACTTATTAATTCTATGGGCGACTATCTGGCGCAGCAGGGCAAGCGCCAACTGCGAATTGCCGAGACTGAGAAGTATGCTCACGTGACCTTCTTTTTCAGTGGTGGCCGCGAGTCACTCTACGACCTTGAAGAACGCATACTGGTGCCCTCGCCAAATATCGCCACCTATGACGACCAGCCAGAAATGAGCGCACCAGAAGTCACCGAAAAACTGGTTGAAGCCATAGGCTCAGGCAAGTTCGACACCATTATTTGCAACTATGCCAACTGCGATCAGGTGGGTCACACCGGTAACTTTGAAGCCTCAATCAAAGCCGTGGAAGCCATCGACCAAAGCCTGGCCCAAGTGATAGCCGCAGCAGAAAAGGTCGGCGGTGAAATCCTGATCACAGCAGACCACGGCAACGTGGAAGAAATGTATGACGACGCCAACCAGCAGCCCCATACTCAGCACACCACATTGCCAGTGCCACTGGTCTACGTTGGTAAGCGTTCGCTTAGCTTGGATAACAATGGCTCTCTCGCCGATATAGCGCCGACCATGCTGGCACTAATGGATCTACCACAGCCAGTCGAGATGACTGGGCGCTCATTAATACGTAAACCATAAATGAAAAGCATCTAATGAAGAGCACCCTATGAAACTCTCCTCGGCAATCATCAGCACAGCCCTCAGCTGTGCTCTGTTGCTGTTGCTGTTGCCACTTCAGGCAACCGCTGCCGAGGACGACAAAGCCAAACTGGCTGACCTAAAGAGCGCCATTAGCACACTGGAAAAACAGCTCAACAAGCGTGACAAAGATAAGAACAATCTAGTCGCCGAACTGAAAAAAAATGAAATCGCCGCCTCTGCCAGCAGCCGCAAAATCCGTCTGCTGAAGCGCAAGATCAATACCCGCCGCGGAAAGCTGGCTGAGCTCGACAAACAACAGCGCCAGCTAAAAATTGATCTCAAAAAACAAAACTCTGCCGTCAGAGAGCAGCTCGCTGCAGCCTACAAAATGGGCGCCCAAGAACCGATTAAATTGCTCCTCAATCAGGAAGATCCACAACAGCTAGCCCGACTCTTCAAGTATTACAATTACGTGCTCGACGCGCGCAATGAAAAAATTGCCCAATATATGACCGATGTAGAACAGCTCACGGCAGTGCAAGCCGACGTTATCGAAGAAACGCGCTTACTGGACAGTGCAAAAGCGGAACTCGAAAAAGATCAGCAACAACTACTGGCCAGCAACAAACGCCGCCAAACCACCTTAAAACAGCTTAATGCCTCTCTGCAGAGCGACAAATCTAAATTAGATAAACTGCTTAAACAGCGCAGCGAACTCGAACAACTGTTAAAAAATGTTAGCAGTGTAGTAAAAAGAATGGCCCTGAAAACGCCACCAGGTGGCCAGAGTTTCGCCTCACAAAAAGGTCTGCTGCGCTGGCCCCTCAAGGGTAAAGTAGCCCATAGTTTCGGCAGTCAACGCAGCGGCTCCCTGCGCTGGGATGGCTGGTTGATCGGCGCCAAAATTGGCGAACCAGTCACCGCAGTTCACGATGGCCAAGTGATCTTTTCCAACTACATGCGTGGATTTGGGCTATTAATTATTCTCAATCATGGCGATGGCTACATGAGCCTCTACGCCCACAATGAAGAGCTGCTTAAAGATACAGGGGACTTGGTACTAAGTAACGAAACCATCGCCCGAGCCGGCGATACCGGAGGCCTAGACAAACCCGCCCTATATTTTGAAATACGTAAAAAGGGCCAGCCCGCGGACCCCAAGAAATGGCTCGGGAAACGCTAAATGCAGCAAACTCGCAATTTAGCTGCAACTTACTTGCAACTAAGCCGCACTCAAGGGTTCAAACCGCTAGAGCAGAATAAAAAGCAATAATGGCCCAAGACGCCATTAGGACAAATAAGCTATGTATATAAAGTATTTCAGCACCACCCTGACAGCAGCCCTAATCGGCATACTGGCCTTAGCCACAGCCAACGCAGACACGGAATCCCAATCACCAGACGAACAAAGCATCCAAGAAGAGCGCCTACCACTTCGCGAACTGCGCCTTTTCACCCAAGTGTTTGAACAGATCCGTCGCGGCTATGCAGAAGAAGTGAAAGACACCGAACTCTTAGAAAACGCCATCGCCGGACTACTACTCGAGCTCGATCCCCACTCCGTCTACCTAAACCAAACTGACTATGAAGAACTTCAGGAAAGCGCCACCGGTGAATACGGCGGCCTGGGTCTGCAGGTAGGCTCCGAGCGCGGCATGATCAAAGTTATAGCCCCCATCGATGGCAGCCCAGCCGCCAGAGCCGGCATCGAAGCCGGAGACTTTATCGTCGAAGTAGACGGCACCCCAGTGCGCGGCATGGCAGTACAAAAAGCCATAGACAAACTGCGCGGCGAAAAAGGCACCAGCATCAAGCTAACCCTATTCCGCGAAGGCGAAGACGGACCTCTGGATATCACCGTCGTCCGCGGCACCATCCAAGTCAGCTCAGTACGCAGCCGCATAATTGAACCCGGCTACGGCTATGTGCGCGTCTCACAGTTCCAAGTCAGCTCCGGCAAAGATTTCAAAAAAGAACTACTCTCACTCAAAGAAAAAGAACCCGCCCTAAAAGGCCTTATCATCGACCTGCGCAACAACCCCGGCGGACTAGTGCCAGCCTCAGTTGAAATCGCCGACGCCGTCCTCGACGGTGGCATAGTGGTCTACACCGAAGGCCGCCTGCCCAGCGCCAATATCAGCTTTGACGCCAAAAGCGGCGACCTGCTGCAAGGCACGCCCATAGTGGTACTGATTAATGGCGGCAGCGCCTCCGCTTCAGAGATTGTCGCCGGAGCACTGCAAGACCATCAACGAGCAGCCATTATTGGTACCCAGAGCTTTGGTAAAGGCTCAGTGCAAACTGTTATCCCACTGGGTGATGGGCGTGCCGTGAAACTGACTACTGCAAGATACTTCACCCCCAATGGCCGCTCTATTCAGGCCGAGGGAATTGTGCCAGACATTATTGTTGAGCCCGCGGAGATCCGCCTCTACAAAAAGCGCAAGCGTGTGCGAGAAGCGGATTTAGAAGGACATTTGGAACAAGCTGATGGTGCAAAGAAGAAAGCCAAAGGTCGCGACGAAGATATCACCGACGATAATCAGCTCTATGAAGCGCTAAATGTTTTGAAAGGATTTCAGCTCTTGGGGAAGAGGGTTTCAAACGAACCCAAAACTCAGGATTAGGCTTAGAGTCAGCCTTAGAATCAGACAATATTGACTTTGCGCTTAGTTGAAAGGGAGCACGAACGCACCCCCTTACTTTGATAAAACCATAGACAAACATCTATGGCTCAACAAATCCCACCCTATGTCTGCTGATGCAAATGCACATCTCGCTGAGGAAAGGGAATCGAAATACCATTGGCATCCAGCGCTTTCTTGGCCGCTTCAGTAAGATCAAAATACACCGGCCAGTAGTCACCGCTTTTAACCCAGGGACGGCAGACAAAGTTGACGCTGCTATCGGCCAACTCAACCACGGCAATAACCGATTCCGGTGTTGCGAGTACACGGTCATCTGCTGCAAGCACATCTTCGAGAACTTTCCGCGCGGCGTCTATATCATCCTGATAACCAATACCAAATACCAGATCCACACGACGGGTGTCGTTGGCGGAGTAGTTGACTATGTTGTCGCCAATAATTCTACCGTTGGGGACTATGACTTTTTTGTTGTCTGGGGTGAACAGGACGGTGGTGAAGATTTGGATGCTTTGAATCACGCCTGAGGTGCCAGCAGTCTCAACGAAATCGCCGACTTTAAAGGGGCGGAATATTAACAGCAAGACACCGGCGGCAAAATTGGAGAGGGATCCCTGAAGGGCTAAGCCTACGGCAAGACCGGCGGCACCGACTATGGCGACGAAGGAGGCGGTTTGGATGCCCAGTTGACCGAGGGCGGCAATACAGACAAAGATCAGCAGGGCGTAATACACCAAACTACCAGCAAAGTGTCTGATGGCCGGGTCTACGGCGTTTTTCTCCATGAGTTTTTCCAGTACTACCGAGAGTCGTTTAACGACCCATTTACCGATAATAAA
>JGI20154J14316_10002439_pt1 | contig 15682 bp, 11 predicted proteins | sample COG_04_FD_14316 | JGI IMG/M metagenome (IMG submission 14316) | reverse complement strand
CAGAACGATAAAACTAGAACTCAACAGACTACTCTTCAAGACGACGCGCAAGACTTTACGGGCGACCAGAACGATAAAACTAGAACTCAACAGACTGATCTTCAAAATGATCAGCAAGACTTTACGAGCGGCGAAAACGTTAAAGAAAGAGCCTTAAAGTTGGAACTACAAAGAACGAAGTACAAAGCAGAATTGTTGAAAATAAAAGCAGCCAAAGTTGGAGACATCAAAGACTTCTACGACGAAACGACTGGGCTAATTCAACCGCATGAGAGAATGGTAGATGGATCTTGGGAGCCAAGAGGTGGAACAAAAGCTCCAGACGCATCGTCATCAAAAGGCTTAACGCTTCAAGTAGCGTACAACGCTGAAGGCGAAGAAGTTAAGGGCTACATGGATGGGACTACATTCGTTCAAGTGGGCAGTGCAAAAGCAATTAAGACTACTGATCCTACAGAAGCAAGAAATTACTTCACTAGCCAAGCTAAATTTATTCTAGGAGGCTCTCAAACCTCGTTTACGGCAACACAGCTAACTGACGATGACACATCCTTAATGAGGGACTGGATCGCTGAAGCAGAGGCTGCATTCGCAGATAATCCAAAAGTAAGCTTATCTCAAATCGTTAAGAACATCATGTTCAAACCTTGGGTGCTAGATGATCTTGATATTACTGATGCAGATATTACAGCGGGTGAGAATGCAGCAAGCACAGCAGGGGCTAATGCGTTAGAACCTATAGAATACGCAAGGCAAATAGCTACGCGGAAACAGCCTGACTTTGTTAATGCACAAACTGCTTATAACAATATTAAGGCTAAAAACGGAAATACGGATGCGCTCTTTAAGCGGATGAGAAAGATGGGTTATAACCCAGACTATCTCATTAAGTAAGTAGAAACCCCACCAAGTTAAGCCCGACCAAGTGTCGGGCTTTTTTGTTTCTGTCCCTCAATAAAAGGCAGCAGTATGACTTATAACGCATTCGCCGATCTTGATCCCCTTAACGAAGAATACGGATCTAACAGCTTTAATTCTAGCAGTAATACAAACGCGTCTACAGATACCTTTGATAGCAATAATCCATTCGCAGACCTTGACCCTTTGTATGGGCAACCACAAGCAGTAACTAAGCCAGAAGTAGTGGAACCTATCAAGCCAGAGAACGATAGTCCTAACTCAGCAGTAACTGACTTTATACTTAGGGATGAAGATTCTTTCCTTGGAAAGGTCAATCGAGGTGCGGCTGAACGGACAGCTACATTAGCTGGTGGTCTTGTTCGTTTTGTCGGTCAGACAGCAGACGAAATGGCAGACTGGATGGAAGAACGTGTTCCTTTAGGTGTAGTCGACATTAGCACCGATGGCATATCTTGGCGTCCATCAACTAAAGAAGACATTGCAAAGCCCTCTTTTTTACTGCCAGCGGCAAGAACCCTTGAAGGTGCAGACTTCGGCTATAAGGCTGGAACTACTTGGGAGGAGGTAAAAGCTGAGCCACTTGCTAACGTGCTTCCGTGGGCGCTTGAACAGGGTCTTATTTCTGTTCCAGACATGGCCGCGTCGGTCTATGCACTTCCTGCCTACATGGCTGCTAGAACTGGTGAGATTGGACAAGCCAGATCAGAGAATAAAGGTAAGAAAGACGCTACATTCCAAGACTTTATTGAAGTTCTACCTGCTGTGGTGGTTACGTCATTACTAGAGCGAATGGGTACATCAAAGATATTTGGCATTAGTACGCCTGTCCAAAGCATTGCAGACGTTCCAAAAGAAATACTAAAGCGTGGTTTAGTAGAGGGAGCTACAGAGGCGGTTCAAGAACCCCTAGAGTACGCAGCAGAAACCATTGGTACGAATGTAGAGTTCGACCCAGCAGTTGCAGCAGAGTCTGCGCTTCAAGGACTTATCAGTGGCCAAGTAACTGGTTCAACGATTAGTGCGGCAACGATACCCGGCGAGATAGCTTTAGCCAGTCGTAAGCCCAGCGATGACGGATCTGGCAACGAGAGTGGTACGCTTAGCCCAGAGTTTGCAGACCCAAATGCAGTCGTCATTACTGGCGACGGAACAGTAGTTTACAGAGAAGGCACAGCGCCAGAAGACAATAGCCCTGCACTAGTATCCCCTAGCACTAACGCTGGAGAATGGGGTGTTTTCCCAAATGTGGGTGGATCATACTCAGTGTTGAATCCCGCCACTGGAGAGAACGCAGGTACATTTGACTCTGAACAAGAAGCCGAGTCCGTGTACCAATCTAAGGTTGTAGAAGCCTCAACACAAGAACTTGAACCCACCATACCGGACGCCCCAACCAGTGAAGCACCAGACATTGCAACTGTTGAAGTAGATATTAATGCTCAACGCGCAGAGCTTGATGACGACTTGGCAAAGATCATGGCTGACCTAGACAAGCCTTTAGGCATTAGCGTACCCCCTCCATTCACCCCAGTACCACTAGAACCCCCCGAAGAAGTTACGCCACAGGTACAACCAGAATCACTTGAGTCTATGACTGATGGCCTACCACAGCTAGAAGCAGATGCGCTCACTATTACTGCCGACGATATGGCACAAATGGACTTAGACGATGTTGAGAACCAAGCAGAGATCGACCAAGAGATTGCTGCTTTTAATGCAAGTACGGCTGCAATACCTACTGATTTACCACCTGTTGCCTCCGTTAAAAAGAAGCTATTGCCTCTGTCTCAAAGGCCAGAGAACACAGCACAAACTAAAAAGGTTGACCCTAAACTTGTTGATCCTACCAAAGATGACCTACTAACGGCTGTTGCTAAAATTGGCGGTGTTAGGCGCGGTGAAGCTAGTGCTGAAGGGTTTGATCCAGACGACTTTGGAATGCGTAAGGCTGGTCTTTACCCTGTATTTAGAGCGAAGCCAGATCAAGGCGTATCGTTTGATGCAGCGCGTGAAACTTTAGCTCAAGACGGGTACATAGATCCTAACACTACAGTTAACGACTTCGTAGACCTTTTGCAAAAAGCGGTACGCGGTGAGACTGTTGTATCCAATAGAAATGAGAATTACATAGAACAACAAGACGCTGAAAGACTTGACGACTTTGTTGCTCAAGGCGGTGTTGTACCCGAAGCCCCCGCACCTCAAGCCTCAGTTTCATCTGTAGATCAAACACTAACCTCTGCACTAGAAGAAGCTCGCAATGTTGGCTTGCCACAAGGCGAGATTGATTCTATCCTAACCAACTACCCCGAAGAATCTGAAGCTGTATTGCAACTCCAGATGTCGATGGCGGGGGTTGAAATAGGAGATAGCAGTGGATCAAATCAAGCCACCAGGGTGGGAGACTTACGACCAGAACGAAATGTTCAACAGGGCGAAGGAGATCGAGGACTTGCAGGATCAAGTACAGATGTCGCAACTGGATCGAGCAATAATGAATCGAAGAATGTCACAGATGCGATGGGAGTATTACTCAGCCCTAGTGCTACATCTGGAAACACCAATGCAGACAGCGAAGCGGGAAGCGGGGGAGGAATCAATAATGCTGGACTGCTTAGGGCCGAGGACGCCGATAGTCCATCACTAGATGGGAGTATGAATACAAGTGAAAGAACTCGTATTGAAGATAAGCTATCTGCAATGTCTACAAAAGACTTTGCAAAGGTTTTAAAAAACTCAGGTCTATTAAAAACTGGAACTAAAGAAAGTAAAATAAAGCGCCTCGTGGATGCCAGAGAAGGTGCAGAGGCCATAGCTCGATTCGACAGCTTTGACGATTTTGTTGAGGCAGTAAATGACAGTCCTAAATGGCAAGATACCCTTACAAAAACTACAATAAGTACAACGACTCTTTTAAAATGGGCGAACGCGACCAAGATGAAAGGTGACGTATTCTCTCGTAAAGACGTTTTGAGAAACGCTGACAACTTGTGGGGTTGGGCAACCGCATCGGGTGCTATAGACACCCCAAGAAGTGTTGAAAGATCACGGTATGAAGGGGAGAGTCGTCAAGAGGCTGACCAAAGGGCTTTAGACGAGAGATTTGAACTTAGTAAAAAAGCATCAGAATCAACCTCCTTCTTTGAACGTTCGATTGACCCTAGTTTGACTCAAGAAGAGATTCAAACAAAATATGAGGCGATGGTAGCAAGTGAAGACAAGCGACTTGTACAAGCTGAGAAAGATAGTAAAGCAGAGTCCTTCGATCTTGAAACACAGACCGAAGAGTCTTTAGCAGCCGACACAGAACAGGCTACTACTGCCGCCGCTGAACAGGCCGCTAAAGACAGGACTGCAAGTAACCGTGCTAAAGCTGACGCTGACCTTAGTGGCTTTACGCTAACTGGCAGCGATGCACCAGCGGATATTGCGGTAGCTCAAGGCCAAGAAGATATGTTTGATGCTGACCCTAATGGCACTGGCCAAGACCAAGTGAGAGAGGATGAAGGCACTTACATAGGTGACGAAGATAGCACCCCCGAAGACGGAGGCCAGCAATCACTGTTTGGTGGACTGTTCGCCCCTAAAGGTATACCTAAGAAAGCAAAGCTTGAACAGATTAAAGATAACTTCCGGATCCGTTACGAGCAAGTAGAGGTTGGCCAGATTGCTGTAGGGATAGACACAGTCACTAATCCTAACGAAGCTGCCCACGTTATTGCTTCTATTCGCAAACACGCTCAAGAAACCCTTATGGCTGTGGTAACGAATGAGCAAGGTAAAGTTCTTAATGTCATTCGCCATAGTAAAGGTGGTACGACAGCGGCTGGGGTTTATTACGTTGAGTTGGCTGGTGCAGTAGCAGCAACAAAAGGCGCGAAGAAGGTATGGTTTGCGCACAACCATCCATCGGGTAACTACTCTCCTTCAAATTCTGATGCACTTGCTCAGCAAAGTCTTGAAGACACATTAGACGGTACAGGCATCGAGCCACAAGGACATATCATCGTAGCACCCGGCTCTAAGAAGTTGGGATTTGTAAAGATAGTTGGTGTGAATAGGCAGAAAAGACTAGAAGGTGTGATTACACCACTGGCTCGTAATCGAACTTTGAAAGTCACTGAAAGGCTTCTGCGTAAGCGTAGAATGAAAGATGCGCCTGTAGTCAAAACCTACAAAGAAGTAATGGCTGTGGCTAATAGTATTGATTCAGCTAACGCAATCATACTAATGTCACAAAACAACGTGATTGGGTCGATAACAATGTCGTCCAGTGAGATGTTGAGTCTAAGAAAAGACGGTCAAGTAACACGCATATTAGCTTCCATGAGTGAAACCAACGCGAATGGCGTCATCATTAAAACTGATAATGAAGCCGCAGCAGAAAACGTTAATAGGTTTCTTAACCGTCAACAGATGAAGTTAATAATCCACGACTGGGTAGTTAATGGCGAGTCAGCGTTAGGAACTAATAATGCTGATAAGTTAAAAACCAAAGGGCCATTCTTCAGCAAGTCTGTTGTGCTTTCACCAAGTGCTAACCCTAAAGGCGTAAGCGAGAAGCAAGCCAAAGATCGCGTTAAGTTATTCTTAGAAAAGTATAAGGGTGCAGATGACGTAAAAGTAATCATTCGTGATACACAAGCAGCCACCTTTGGACTAGATTCCAGAAAGTTAAATGGTGGGATTGCAGCAGGGTTTTTCCCAGATACAAACACCGTCGTGCTTGTTCTTGAAAACCTAGACTCAGTACAAGAGATTGATGCTGCCATCCGGCACGAACTGCTGGTTCATAAAGGTTTAGGTCTTTTCAAAAAGGAAGACGTAAACAAGCTTCTTAAAGTAATCCAAGAGAATGCGGCTGAAAGCAGCACTCTTAAAAAGATGTGGGCAGAGGTTCAACTAAAGTACAAGGAAGAAACACTTGAGGTTCAAGCCGAAGAGCTACTGGCCAAGGTTGCTGAAAAGAAGATGTCTAAGCCGGACAAATACTGGAACAAGATTGTCACTTTCATACGCGATATGCTTCGCAAGATCGGCTTAGTTAAAGAGATTAGCTTCGCTGATCTGCGCAAGGTTGTCTACGATATGGGCGACGCGTTTAAAGATGGGCGACGAGCCGAACGACGAGAAGGTTTTGCAGACAAGACCAATGAAACAAAAAGCCCATCTTCTGATGGGCTTTCTGGTTCTAAGGGCTTCAGCATGAAGAAGGGTGGTAGGGCAGATAAGAAGGTTAAGGTAGATCCCGGCGATGGTACTGCCGATGTGACCATCTATGGTGTGGACTCGGATGGCAAGCGAATGCTCGTTGCCAAGAACCGTAAAGGCGGCTGGGACATAACTGTCGATAGGCGGGTAGACGGTGAAATGTTTACCGACGGAAAGCCTCTTAAATACACTGCCAATAACCGCAAACAGGTTGCAGATCGCATTGAGTCTTTAGGGCTTACTTTAGAAGAGGTCATAATTCCGTTCGCAGAAGCTCAACGAGAAGTATTAAACGAAGCAGATTCATTCTTTATGGCTTCGTCCACTTTGTTTGAAAGGCGACGGTTTGACTTTCAAGATCGCTTTTTAAGTGCATTAAAAGTGCAAAAGGCAATCGAAGACTTTACGTTTAAACAAATATCAGAAGACATGGACTTCTATAACAGGGAGACATTAAAGCACGGCATAACTACGGCTCAAATAACTGAGTTCAATGATACGTTTATTGACCCATTGTTAACCTTTATGGATAAGAACGATCTATCCATAACAGACGTTGGTAACTTCTTGTACGCTCGCCATGCGCCAGAAGCTAACGCTGAGATGAAGAAAAGAAACGCTGCCTTTGAAGATAATGAATCTAAGTCAGGCATGAGCGATGTAGAAGCCGCCAAGATAATGGCTGACTTTAAAGCTGCCGGCAAGATGGATGTTTTAAACGGCATTGCTCAAACTACAGATAAAGTCATCGAGCGAACACGTCAGATACTTGTGGATACTGGGCTTCTTAGTGAGGCTACAGTTCAAAGCTATCGTGACCAGTACGATGTGTATGTTCCTTTGTTGGGTGATCCAATGGATCCAGATGGCAAGGAGAAGATGAAGAAATCGAAAGATGAATCAAGATTCGGGCGAAGCTCTAAAGCTGACAACGTTTTGATTAACCTTATTGTTCAGCACGAACAAACGATAATCCGTGGGGAAAATAACGTTTTGAAAAGGGTAATGCTAAAGCTAGTTGAGCAAAACCCAAACCCTGACTTCTGGGTTATTGATAAAACCACTGACGAAAAGGTACTCGATCCTGTTACAGATTTGTTCGTACTAAAAAAGACTCCAAACAAACGGCACGGGAAACACGTCGTGCCTGTTAGAGTCGCTGGCGAAGAACATCTAATTGTATTTGAACAGTCTAATGACCATGCAATGATGCTTGCTGGGTCTATGAACAACGTTAACGCCAAAGAATTAAACATGATTGTGCAAGCTGGTCTAAAGTTTAACCGCTACATATCTATGATTAACACCCAGTACAATCTGGAGTTTATGCCTACTAACTTGGCAAGAGACATACAGACTGCTCTGATCAATGTTTATCAATATGAAAAAGTTGATAGCGCTATGGTTGCGCGAATAGCCAAGAACGTTAGGAAGTCAATTAAAGCTATCAGGGAGTACCAAAAAGGTAACAGAGATGGGGAGATGGCTGGGTGGTATGACGAGTTCTATAAGAATGGCGCTCAGACTGGATGGCTAGATAACTACGAGTCTATGTCTTCCCGTGGACGGCAGCTTGATATGATGATGAAGCGTAAAGGTCATATGTCATTAGATGCCGCGTATAGAATGGTTGAACTAGTATCTGATCTAAACACAGCATTCGAGAACGGAGTGCGTCTCGCTACCTATATTGAGTTTCGCAAGGCTGGGTACAGCATACAAGGAGCGTCCATCCCGGCTAAAAACTTGACTGTTAACTTTAACCGAAGGGGCGATAAGGCGTTACTTGCTGGATCACTATACGTTTTCTTTAACGCTAGTATGCAGGGCAACGCAGCTATCATCCAAGCGGCGCAAAATAAGGCTGTTAGAAAAGCGATGATGGCCGTGTTCGGGATGCAAGTTGCACTAGAAATGATGAACCGCTTGATGGGTGATGACGATGAAGATGGTCAATCTGTTTACAGTAAAATACCATTATACATCCGGAACAATAACTGGGTGATCTTATTGCCAGACTTTGGTGACAAAACTGACGCAGCTAAAAGGATGTACACTAAAATACCCCTTTCATATGGGTACAATGTAATAAACGTTGCTGCTCAAGTAACGGGCGCAGCCGCGTCTCAGTTATTTGGCAATCGGGACGCTGATGGTCTTGATGCTGGGGTTGCATTTTCCAGAGTGTGGGGCGCATTGGTTCACGGGTTTAACCCAGTTGGTAGTGATGCCTCTGCGTTACAGGCAGTATCATTTACCGCCCTAGATCCACTCGCTCAAGATGCTTCAAATGAGAACTTTGCTGGCCAACCTATTAGGCCAGAACAAAACCCATACGGGCCTCCCAAGCCTGACAGTATGCTTTTCTGGCAATCAACGCCGGAGTACATAAAGTCCATATCCTCTACATTAAATGAAGTATCAGGTGGTACTGATATAAGACCTGGCGATATAAGTGCTTCACCAGAAACCATAGAACACTACGCTAAATTCTTCATGGGTGGAGCAGGTAACTTTTTCAAAGCAACGTGGGAAACTCCAGCGCTTCTTTTGCAGGGTGAACAAACCGAAATCAGAGACTACCCTTGGATTCGTAAGTTCCTTGGTCAGGTAGGTGATAGAACCGACGTAGATAATTACTACAAAGCTCACACTGACATAGCCTATGCCCAGCAAGCTATAGATGCCGCTGCAAAAACTGAGGGCAGTGCCAGTCAAATTAAAGCTGCGGTCAAACTGGTTGAAAAAGAAGAAGGCTTTAAACTTGAACTAATCCCAAGGCTTGACGCGGCTGATCTTTTTATAGCCAGTAAAAAGCTAGAGAAGGCTGATTACGAAGCTAACACTACGCTTAGCGCTAAAAGGAAGAAGACGCTTATAGATGGTGTTGATCGACAGATACGCAACCGTAGAATTACGTTTGTCTCGATGTACCGCAGGGCATTGGATAGACAAGCTAGGTTCGGTGGATAAAATGCGAGAAGAAATAGAAGCAGCTTATGAGTTAGAGTTCCCCAACCTTTTGTTTATGGACGGTCTGGACAGTGCAATTATTGGGGTAGCCGAAAGAGATTCTATCCCAGTAGTTGTATACTCAACGATCAAGATCCTACAAAACCTTGTGGATCGAGGTATGAATATGTATGAAGCTAGGGAGTTTATGTCGTTTAATATATCAGGGGCATTTATGGGGGAACACACTCCTTTGATACTTGATGATCTATTTTAATAGCAATACCATGCTATTAAATTGCTACTGGTGGTTTTCAAGTAATTGATTGTAATGGTGTTTATTTTTAACTGTTAATGTCGATCATTGGGGCCACGCAAAACCTATGCGTACTATAAGTATTTGTTTTTAAAGCAGTTATTGTCATATATGTTATTTGCTAGTAGCAATTATTTGTGTGTGTTTCTGCTTGTTTTAGTGCGTTTTTGATAGTTAGTTGCTACACTATTGCTACTTAATAATAAAATAGCAATAGGGGCCAATGCTATGGCAACGATCATTAGAAAACAAAACCCTTCTGGTAAATTGTACTACACCGCACAAGCTAGAGTCACAGAAAACGGAGTTGTAGTTTACAGGAAAGCCAAGAACTTTCCGACCAAGCAAGATGCGAAAGATTGGGGTAATCAAAAAGAAGCGTGGGCGAGAGCCAACCGACCTTGGGGTTTAACACCAACTGATGGCGTTCTATTTGGTGATGGTGCTGAACGTTACATTCTGGATATGGAAAAGTCACCGAGGTCATTTAGCAACGAAACGAAGTTCCGTCTGCGACGCATAGCAAGACACTCCATTTTTGCAAACCTAGCTATTGATAGATTAGATAGCTCCCATGTTATGAGTTTTCTACTGGAGCGGTCAGGTGAAGTAAAACCCGCTACTGTGGCTGGAGATTTGTCAGCCATTAAGGGGTTAGTATTCCATGCGCGTGTAATGTGGTCTATGGATTTAAAGACTGGTTATTTTGAAGAAGTATCATTAAAGGCTAAGAATTTAAATCTAGTTGGGAAATCAAAACATCGTGATGTTAGACCAACACTGACAGAATTAGCCAAAATAATGGCGTACTATGACAGACCCAAGAAGCAGAGCAGGGGGGACAGTTGTAAAAAACCCATCCCTATGCACATTCTTATACCATTTCAAATCTTTAGCACAAGGCGCAGCGCAGAAACGACCCGCATTTTGTGGACTGATTTAGAAATAGAAAACAAACGAGTATTAGTTCGGGATATGAAAGACCCACGCGGGTCGAGGGGTAATCATAAGTGGTGTAATCTAAGTGACGAAGCTTTGGCTATTATACTGGCTCAGCCCCGCACAGATAAACGCATATTCCCCTACAACCATCGCTCCGTAGAAACCTCTTGGGCTAGGGCTAGAGAATGGGCCAGAATGGAGCATATTAACTATCACGACTTGCGCCATGAAGGGACAAGCTGGTTGTTTGAGACTGGTCTTCCAATCCATCATGTACAGATGGTGACTCAACACGGCAGTTGGAAAATACTTGAGCGCTATACTCACCTAATTACACTTGATACCTTTAATAAATACGAAGGGTGGGAACCTCTTAAAAAAGCCACTACTAGTTATGTGTCTTTAGTTGCCTAGCGATTAACGTTAAGACTAAGCCAAGTCTTCTGTGCGGCTTCGTGCCGCTCGTCTATGTAGGCTGACAAGTCTTTAATGTGTATCAATCTGGGCGACTTTTGAGAGTCACGCAGTCTGAACGTTGGAACAGGTAAAGTGTTTTCTGATGCCTGTCTGTTTGCGTCTGCTTTTTGAAGTCCCAACTCACCAAGGCAATCATTGAGTCTTATCACGGGCGAATCATATTTCATCAATAACATCAATTCCGTTTTGCTAGTCATTATCTTTTCCTCGTCTGTATCTCTATTGATAAAAAATGTGTCGGCCAACTTGAGCCACTTTCGTTTGTGTCTTTGCCCAGTAGGGGTTTACATAATCTGCATGATAATGTGTCGCCCCAGACACTAGGTCAGGGAGAGCAGGGCTTAAAACTAAACTTGCGATCTGATTCGATTGAACCCAAGCCGCTGTATCTGGATACGTTTCAAGCAAACCATCGCACATAAAGCTGAACTGACATTTATGGAGTTGATTAGGGTATTTATTTTCATGCACAACAGCACATACCGTGTTCGGGAATCTAGGTGAGTTAACCCTGTTCAGTACAACCTGCGCCACAGCCACTTGTTCGATCAACGGCTGGGATCGAGCTTCGTGATAGACCGTGAGGGCCAGACAAAATAAAGCTTCAGTAATCATTTCTATTCCTCTAAGCTAAACCATTCGTGTATTTCATCTATCACATACTTAGAAATGGCTTTGATAAGTTCTTCTTCGCTAATGTTTTCTAGGTCTTCATTCTCAAGCGAGTACAGACCTTTCTTTACGCCGTCTTCCACAACCTTGGTTATGATCTGCCGGTAGTTTGGCGCGTTCATTTTCGTACCAGTACCAAGTCGTCAAACTCAGCTTCTATCCAAACGTGTGCGCCACAAGACAAAGGTTTATCTTGGCTATACACAACTTTGCTTGGCCCTTTAAGATGAACCTCATGGCAGTATGTGTTGGCCTTATAAGTCTTCACCGTAATACATGGCTGATCTTCGCCATTCTTTCGATTGCTGCGAATGACGTGCTGATTGATGTGTATTTTTGCTTTCACGATAACTTTTCCACACGGCGCTGTTGATGTTCTTCAATCGCATTGATCCGCTTTCGCTTTTCAATATTCTTTTGAACATTTAACTTTTCAGTAAGCTGCTTAACTCGGATAGCTTGTTCTAATGTCAGGCATGGGTTACTAGGAGTCTTCATTTCCACGCTCTAGTTAAAACGCTTTTAGGTGTGATAGTTCCAGACTTAATTGGGCCTTTCTTACGGGCCTCTTTTCGCTTTAAGTTCCGCTCAATACGGCAGTCAGTGCATTCAACCACCCCAACACGCTTTCGTATTAAGTCAGCTTGAAACCAATTACTTTCCTCACCGCATTCGCATTCAATTTCATACAAATGCTGAAGCCCAGGTGTACCATTTGGGTTCTCCTGACGCCCCAAATATTCAAGAATAGTGAGCCGTTCGACAGTGTCACCTTCTTTAAATCTAGGGTCTGCTGCGTAATCCCTGTCCTTTTTAATCATGTTCATCTTCATAGCTTATGCCCCTTCTGCTCGTTCTCAATCATCCAGTCGATATAGACCTTTGCTTTGTTTAGGTCTTGGATGCCATCTTTTCGAGTCCAGCGGCTTGTGTACTTTATGACGTTACCCCAGCAGTAACCCCGCATCTCTTCTTTAGATAAACAGTCTTGGATGTAGTCAATCGTTTCAATCTCCCCAGTCGCATAGTGCGGTGGTGACAAAACCATCTTTTCTTTGTCTATCATTGGTTCAATCTTCGCGTCATCTTCCATGTGTAATTCTCCTATGGTGGGTTATTCTATTGTTTCGCCGATGACCCCAAACTTACGACGGCGAGCGTTCTGGGTTAGCTTCCGGTAAACCTTACGAAACCATTCTTTGATTGCTTTCATCTTTGCTCCTGTATTTCAACGCGTCTTTAAGCGCGTCTTGAACTGTTTTCTTATTGATTAATCGGTCAATCACTATCTCGTCAACGCTGTCAGTTACAACGAGGTGATGAACTGTGACTGGCTTAGTCTGGCCCTGCCGATAGAGTCGTGCGTTGAACTGTTCATATAGTTCTAGTGACCAGTTGAGGCCGAACCAAACGATGCGACTTCCACCAGCTTGAAGGTTGAGTCCGTGTCCTGCGGAGGCAGGGTGCGCCAGTAGAATATCTATCTCGCCTTTGTTCCAGCGCTCAACAGCCTCACCTTTGCTATCGACTTGAATGGCGTTAGGGAACCGCTGCTTTAATCTGGCAAGGTCACTTTGAAAGTTGTAAGCAACAAGCACTGGCTCACAAGCAAGATCAATAATCTCTTCTAAGGCATCCAGCTTGGCATCATGGATCTGCTCCCATGTGCCGTTCTGTTCATCCAAGTAGAGAGCGCCATTAGTAAGCTGCATACATTTACTGGATAGCACGGCGGCATTAACTGCGGTGACATCACCTTGGGCCAATTGGATAAACAGGTCAGTCTGCAACGTGTCATAGCGTGTCCTAACAGCGCTTGGTAGTTGCACTGGTTCAGTCACTGATAGGTATTCGGGCAGCGTCAGGTAGTCTTCTGAAGTCATGCTGATAACAATGTCGTCAATCGCTTTGTGAATCTGAGCGTCAGCGGTGGCTTTAGGCGTCCACTTGTGGCCGAAGTAATCAACAGTAAACCAGCGGTTCTTAAACGCGGTGAACGTTTTACCCAGTCGTAAGCCTTCGTCGAGTAAATAGGTCTGCGACCACAGATCAATTAACCCGTTGCTGGCTGGTGTACCCGTAAGGCCAATAACTTGTGTGATCCTTGGGCGCAGACGCTTGAGGGCTTTGAATCGCTTTGAGCCTGGAGCTTTAAGTTTAGATAGTTCATCGAACACAACCGTATCGTAGGGCCACTTCTTACCATAAGCGGTAATCAACCAGACTAGGTTCTCGTAGTTAATGATGTGAATGTCTTCAGAACCCTGCGCAGCCGCTGCTCTCTTTGCTACTGGGCCGGTGAGCAATGCACTGGTCAGGTGAAGGTGATCCCATTTATCAATCTCCTGCTGCCAAACTAAGTTGGCAACGCGCAGGGGCGCAACAATCAGAATCCGGTTCGCTTCATAGTCTCGATGAAGGTCTTGTATAGCAGTTAGCGTTGTAACTGTCTTACCCAGTCCCATCTCTAGAAAGAGTGCGCAGTTGCGCTTCTCTTTAATAAAGTCGATTGCTGCGTTCTGATAGTCGTGCGCGATGAATTTCATATGCTATCCACTATTTCGTCGATTGATTCTTTCGAGTCAACTACAAATACCTGCTGGCCCAGATTGCGTAGCCGCTCTATCTCATGCGCTTGAAGAACTGTTGGAATCTTCTTAGGGGCTTTGCACTCGATGAATACAGAGATGCCGTCAGGGAACACACATAGCCTGTCAGGTACACCACGCCGCGAAGGGCTGGTGAACTTATACGCAACACCCCCTAAGTCTTTTACTCGCTTAACTAGGTAACGCTCTATGTCTCGTTCTAAGATCATTTTGAATACCTCATGCCTTCAAAGCCTTTGGCGTCGAGCGGTAAACCGTCAGCCCAACTGGGTGATGTGGAAAGGAGTGCTGATAACGCGGGAGCGTTGTACTGTTCTTCGTCAGGGCATAGCGTAACCACTTCGTCGTGTACGGTAGCGACGATCTCATAGCCAGCGGCTTCGATAAGACTGAGATTTGCACCCAATACATCACGCGCTACGGCTTGGGTGACATTTTCGACGATTTTGCCGCCATAGGTATCAATGCGCATAAACTTACGATTGAATCCGACACCCATAAACGTAGTCTTAATGCGCCCACTGCTTTCATGGTCTTCATTCAATGGCTTGTAATACGCCAGCTTTCGACCAGATGGAAGGCGAACTGTAAGCCAGTCACCTTCTAAGTTAATCAGTAGTTGGCCTACGGTTTTACATTTAATTGTGCGACCTACAACATCCATCACGCCATCGTTCATGGTGTGCCATAGACTGACGATCCGTTTGTTTGCTCGGCGGTAGTTGCGTACTGTTTCAGTCGCTAAAGTCTCGTCAATGTCCACGCCGTAGTTTCTACCCATCGAGGTAAACGCGTTGACGCCGCCTTGGAACCCAAGAGCGAGTGTTGCGACTTTGCCAATGAAGCGCATATCACCATCAATATCTGAGTAGTCTTTGTTAAAGATGCCACACGCTGTATGTTTATAGATGTCTTTGCCGGAGCGGAACACATCGAGCGTTTTTTCATCGCCGGCCAGCCACGGTAGAACCCTTGCTTCGATACTGGCTAGGTCAGTCACAACCAACTTCATTCCCTTCGGTGCGCAAATCATTGCGCGAACACAACTTGATAAGACTTCCATTGGGCTATCGTAAGCTAGGTCAATCGTGTTATTGCGGATGTGGGCAACCCCAACGTCAAGATCGCTGATCGTAGGACGTGCCAGGTTTTGAGGTTGGAATAGACGGCCAGCCCAGCGGCCGGTGCGGTTAGCACCATAGAACTGCAAGGTTCCACGAAGACGCCCATCTACGCACGTCCCCATAGCAAGTGTGGAATACTTCTTAACACTGGTCTTGTCGGCTTGCTGTCGGATTTCTAACAGCCGACGTGCGAGAATCGTAATGTCATCACGTAGTAACACCGCAGCAACATCACCCTTGGCCAAGGAAGGTATTTTCAAGCCTTCATGGAACTCAAGGAAATTAACAAGCTTAGTAACGGACGCGCTGCTCGTCAGTGCACCTTTTGTGATTTTTACCAGTTCTTCAGTCAGGTGCTTCTTTTCTTTTGCAACGTGTTCAATGGCGATGGCCACGGTGTCTAAATCAATGGGCATTCCGCGATCATTAATCTCCTGATCTAAATGCCAAAGGTCTAT
>JGI20154J14316_10002432_pt1 | contig 15703 bp, 31 predicted proteins | sample COG_04_FD_14316 | JGI IMG/M metagenome (IMG submission 14316) | reverse complement strand
CAAGAGATTGTTAGATTAACTACGAGGAATTGGCTATGAGTGAATTACAAGCTGCATTGTACAATGATAATCATGATCAACAGAGTCGAGGTAATAATCCATATGTCACGGGGAACTGGAGAACCCATCAGTTAGTTGAGTGTGTAAAGTGTAAACGTCTTATGGGTTATCATATAGTAGCATCCAATGCAGTGTGTATGAGTTGTGAAATTAAGGAGCGTAGAGTATGACATTTAAAATCTTTAACCGCACATTAAGTTTTAACTTTAGGAATGGTGTTGGTATAGACCTTGAGTTCTCACAAGGTAAAGCAATATGGGTTAGTCGAGAGGCTAAAACTTCTGAGGTAGAGGCAGCGTTGTTTAACGGTGTAACCTTATTGTTCCCATTCATTATAGTATCATTTGGTTTATGTTATACTACGGAGGAATCAGAATGAATAGTAAGAAGAGTTTACCTATAGCAGAAAAGTTCTTTGAAGAATGCAACACAGCTATAGTTGAGTTGATTGATTGGGACTTTCCCCATGCAAGTATTAAAGCTAAGCTCCAGACATATCGAGGTGACTTCTTTGAAGAGTTTACAAGGAATGAATACTTCCATGTTGAAGGGATGCACAATCTTAGTGAAGACCCTGACGTATGGTTCTTAGATATAAAGTTCAAGCCTGCATTCACAGATAAGATCATTGGGAATATAACATATGAAGACTTATAGAATTAAAACAACTACAGTAGTACATAGTTGGTATACTGTTGAAGCGGTAGATAAAAAAGAGGCACGTAAGATACTGTTTAGTGGAGAAGCTGAACAGCCTGACGATGAAGACTGTGATGTGTATAGTGTAAATGTTGATACTATTGAAGAGGTATAGAGTGATGAGTAAAGCAAACAGAACTTTGGATGAGGCAGTAAAACTTATTAAGTCTATTGAAATTAGTGAGACCTTTAATGCAGAAGTTGATTTACAGTTAGATATAATTGAGGCTATCTATCAACTACAATATAAGTTAGAGCGGGGATATGAAGATGGAAGTTGAAGATAGTGTAGAGTTAATCAATGAGGTCAGCCGTATTGCTGATGCCCTAGAAACTTTAATTAGAATTATAAATGCGGAGAGAGTAGAACATGACAATGCCAGATGAACGAAGAAATGCCGTGAACAGTACTAGGATATTTCTGTTTGACTTATTAGATCCACAGAAAACTCCGAGAGTACCAAGTGCAATAAGAAAAGAAGCTGGTCGATGTCTTAGACATTATCCGGGAGAATACTATATGGCAAAAGCATCAGAACAAGCGCCTGAAGTATTTGGTGATTACGATGACTACTACCTTAAAGGGGAATAAAAAATGTATGACTTGTGTTTGTTTATGATTGGATGTATAATAGGGTGGTTCACCTATGATATTATTGACTGCTTATATGATAAAGTATATAAGAGTATTAAAGATTTAGATAAGGAGAAGTGAAATGAAAGGTCAAACACATGGCGGTAAAGGTAGTGTAGCTCGTGACGTAGACAGTGAGGCTTACGGTAATAACTTTGATAGAATCTTCTGCTCGAAATCAAACGGTGAGCACGACCAAGAAAAAGAAATAGATCCAGTAACATCTACTGACTTCGGTCACACTAACTGGCGACCAGCTAACGGAGGATTAGCTAGACCTTATACACTGCATGGTTGTGAATATCTTCTTATGTATAATTTACAGACTGGTAAGGAAGACATCTTTAATATAACCGAAGATAGGTTTGAAACAATGGAAGAGTATTGTGCTAAGAGGTAAGAAGGCTTGGAGGTTATGGGCTTTAAGCCTCGGTGAAAGAGCAGGGGATAGTGATAAGGAAGCAGACACAGTTGCACTAATAAGAACTTTGTTAGCTGTAATAAATGTCTTGACTTGCTTCCTTATATCATGTAACATACTACATCAATGGGGAATTATATAGTGATAGAGACAGGGTTAGAACATTCAATAGGTAACATTGTTAATTGGCATTTCGAACGTAACTTAATTGCAGGTTCAGATGACAAGCAACAAGTATTAAAATTAATTCAGGAGGTAGGTGAGCTATCAGATAGTATATGTAAAAGTGCATGTCCCATTGACGACATTGGTGACATCATTGTAGTGCTAGTTAATATAGCAGAACGTAATGATCTTTCAATTAAGGATTGTGTTGACCACGCTTACAACGACATTAAAGATCGTAAAGGTATGATGGTTGACGGCATCTTTGTTAAAGAGTCTGACAACTTCGATCCCGATAGTATCGGAAACAAATAAACCAATTGGAGAAACAACATGAAAGCATTAGCATTAGTAAGTGTATTATTTTTAGCAGCTTGTAGTTCAGAAGATAAAGCACCACGAGTCGTAGAAGTTTTTGAACCAGCACCTATGCCAGTTAAAATTGAGATCGTTGAGACTAAAGCTGGCCCGTTAGTAATAGACACCACACCAGAACCTGTTGTCGTAGTAGTAGAAACTGTACCAGAACCTGTTGAGGTAGAGGTAGTAGAGCCTACACCAGAACCTGTTGAGGTAGAAGTAGAGGTGCAATTAGAACCTGCACCAGTAGTTGAAGAGGTAATAGAAATAGTAGTTGACAACGCATACCAAATGTGATATACTCCACCCCCTAAATTATTCAACAACCAATGAGGAAAATAGCATGGCAATTTTAGAAGGTACTGCATACTGGGTAAGTGCAACAACTCCGAACACTACGTTCGAGCCAGTGTACTCTGTAAACTTAGTAGTAGCTGATGATGTAGCTGAGAAGTTTCAACAAGAAGGCTACACTATTAAGCAAATGGATGAAGGCCCAGCAATTGTTATTAAACGTAAAGTCAACGGCCCGTCAGGTATGATCCGACCTGCACCTAAAGTCTTTGACAAAGCTAAGAACCAATTGGATTGCACCATTGGTAACGGCTCACAAGTTAAGGTACAGTACAAGGCTTGGGAATCGCAATGGAAAGGTAAGACCTTTAAGGGTTTAGACTTTCAAGCAATGCAAGTTCTTAACTTAGTAGAAGTAGGATCACCCGATGGAGCTGAGTTCGATAGCTTCGATGACGCAGATATGGAAGGAGAATTTTAATGAATGCTTTAAATATTGACGGTGTAACATATGACATTGATAAACTTGGGGAGGACGGGCAGATAGCTTGTATCCTTCTCAGCAAGACGCAGTCTAAACTTCAAGAACAAACTATTGAGTTAGATATTCTTAGGGCTGCTGTTACTGCACTAACTGATACAGTGAAAGATTCTTTAACGGATAAAGCAATTGTAGCAGACGAAGAACCAGAACCAATAAAAGCAGTTACCTCACCCTTAAACTAAGGAACCATTATGGGATTCGTACTTCATAATCAACCCTGCCACGATTGTGGCGGGAGCGATCCAGTCTCAGTAAACGATGACGGATCTGCTAAATGTTTTAGCTGCAATAAATATTTTAGGGACTATAGTACATCGGACGTACAACAACCGAAAGAGGATAACATCATCGAGTTCACTGTACAAGGCAACCATAGTAACGATGGCTTCGCACCATCCCGTAACTTTAATGCACTAACAGATAGAGGTATTAGTTTAGACACAGCTAAGAAGTATGGCGTTAAAAGTAAGATGCAGAACGGAGAGATTGTAGACCACGATTACCCTTACTACATTAAGGGCGAAGAGGCTGCATCTAAAATCCGTAAGGCTAACAAGGAGTTCATGTGGACTTCATCACCCAAGGAGGTTGGTCTCTTCGGAGAGCAGCTATTTAAAACAGGCGGTAAATTTATTACACTCGTTGAGGGCGAGTGTGATGCCATGGCCGCTTATGAATTACTAGGTAGTAAGTGGCCTGTTGTATCCATAAAGTCTGGTGCAGCAGGTGGTGCTAGAGATGTTAAGAATAGCTTAGAGTTCTTAGAATCTTTTGACACTGTAGTTATTTGTTTCGACTCAGACACAGCGGGTAAGGATGGGGCTAGGGCAGTTGCTAAACTTCTCACCCCCAACAAAGCTAAGCTGATGACACTGCCCGAAGGCTTCAAAGATCCTAACGATATGCTGAAGGATCGTAAGCACTCGACGTTTGTTAATTGTTTCTGGGACGCTAAGGTTTATACCCCATCAGGTATCATGAACTTATCTAATCAGTTGGATGAGTACAAACGTTTACGCTCAGAAACTTTACCATCTATCCCGTACCCTTGGCGTGGTGTCAACAACAAGCTAGAAGGTATGAGAGCGGGTGAGCTTATTACTTTGACAGGCGGCACTGGACTTGGTAAGTCTTCTGTGACACGAGAGCTAGAGCATTGGCTTATCAATCACACTGATGACAACGTAGGTATCGTAGCCCTTGAAGAGAACTGGATGCGAACTGCCGAGGGTATCATGGCTGTTGAAGCTAACGCCAAGTTACACTTAGACAGCGTTAAGAATGACATAGGTGATGAGCAGCTCGAACGTTACTACCGTAAGGTATTTATGGGAGAGAATGAGGGACGTGTTTGGATTCATGCTCACCTTGGTGTCAATCACTTAGATGACATCTTCAGTAAGCTACGCTACTTGATCGTCGGTTTAGATTGTAAGTGGGTAGTTGTTGATCACCTTCACATGTTAGTACTTCAAGCCCTAGAGGGTGACGAACGTAAAGCTATTGACAGTATTATGCACCGACTCAGATCTCTCGTAGAAGAGACAGGTGTATGTATGATTCTTGTATCTCACCTTCGTAGAGTAGAGGGTAACAGAGGACACGAGAATGGTATCGAGACAGGCTTGTCACACCTTAGAGGTTCACAGTCTATTGCACAGCTAAGTGATTGTGTAATTGGACTGGAACGTAACCAGCAATCAGACGATGAGGTAGAGGCATCTACCACCAAAGTTCGAATCCTAAAGTCGAGATACACTGGTAACGTTGGTCTTGCTACGAGCTTGCAATACGATCAGCAAACTGGTAGACTTAACGAAGTCGATGACTATGACCCCGATGAATTCACAGGTGAGGAAGAGCTATGAGATTAGTATTTGATATAGAAGCTGACGGACTTGACCCCACTGTGATACATTGTATCGTTGCCATTGACCCTGACACCAACGAAGTTTATAAGTATGACCCGACACAACTCGAAGAGGGCTTAAATCTATTAGCCTCTGCCGATAAGTTGATTGGTCATAACATTATAGGATATGACATCCCAGCTATTGAGAAGGTAACAGGTCGTGATCTTAGTCACATACAAGTTGTAGACACCCTAGTTTTGTCAAGATTGTTTAAGCCAACTCGTGAGGGTGGACATGGCTTAGAGTCTTGGGGCTATCGCCTGAAGTTTAACAAGGGTGACTACGGTCAGAGTGAGGGAGCATGGGACAAGTACACACCAGAGATGTTAGAGTATTGTGTCAATGACGTTGAGCTTAACGTTAAAGTTTACAACGCTCTCAAGTTTGAGTCAAAGGGATTCACTGCCCAGTCAGTACGACTAGAGCATGAGGTCGCTAAGATTATAGACTTACAAAAGCGTAACGGTTTTCTACTCGACGTTGAGAAGGCTACGAAGTTAGTAGCTATGTTCGAAGAGAAGCTGGCTAACTTAGTTGTACAAGTCCAAGAAGTTTTCAAACCTAAGATAACTACTCAGGTACTGACACCCCAGTATACTAAAACAGGTGGCATTTCTAAGATGAGTAAGGATCAACACGGCAAAGGTGTTCGGCTAACCCCAGAAGAATATGGTACACTGGTGGCATCTCAGAAATCAATTACTCGTGAGACCCACATAGAGTTTAACTTGGGTTCTCGTAAGCAGATTGGTGAATATCTAATTGAGTTTGGTTGGAAGCCTAAGAAGCATACACCTACAGGTCAACCTATTGTTGATGAGACTACACTAAGTAAGTTGACAAAAATCCCACAAGCAGGGTTGATTGCTGAGTACTTAATGCTTCAGAAGCGCTTAGCTCAGGTTAACAGTTGGCTAAAAGAAATGGCTGACGACTCAAGAGTACACGGCTACGTCAATCCTAACGGTGCTGTGACAGGACGTATGACACACTCACACCCTAACATGGCTCAGGTTCCTAGTTCTAACTCCCCTTATGGTGAGGAGTGTCGGGGCTGCTGGGTTGTACCACCTAAACATAAACTCGTAGGCATCGATGCTTCTGGATTAGAACTAAGAATGCTTGCACACTATATGGACGACGAGGAGTATACAAATGAAATCCTTAACGGAGACATTCACTCAGCCAATCAGCGACTTGCTGGTTTGGAATCAAGAAATCAGGCAAAGACTTTCATCTATGCCCTCTTGTACGGAGCAGGAGATGCAAAGCTTGGGACTGTGGTTGGACGAGGCAGAGACGCTGGCACGAAACTTAGAAGACAATTCTTTGATAATCTGCCATCATTTAAAGCTCTTACGACACGAGTTCAAAGCCAAGCTAAAGGCGGATTCCTCAAAGGCTTAGACGGTCGTAAGCTAACTGTTCGTTCCCCTCATGCAGCACTCAACACTCTGTTTCAAGGGGCTGGTGCGATAGTGATGAAGCAAGCAATGGTTACTTTCAATGAAGCTATAGAGTCTCAAGTCTTACGAGCTAAGTTTGTTGGTAACATTCACGATGAGTGGCAGCTAGAGTGTCACGAAGATGATGCACATGCTGTTGGTAAAGCAGGTGTTGAGGCGATTAGACAGGCTACTCACCTCTTAAACTTAAACTGCCCACTCGACGGTGAGTATCAAGTAGGGGATAACTGGTCGGAGACACACTGATGAAACAGGAAACGTTCGACATAATGTTAAACGAACATTCAGATCTTGGAGATGATGATGGTAAGACATGTAGCAAGTGTGAAAAATATATGCCGCTTAGTAGCTTTAACTTTGCTTCTGGTGGCAACTACTTACGAGCTGAATGTAGGTCGTGTAACAACGAAATGCAAAAAGTCAGGAAGCTGTTACGTGCTGAACACGGTATGCCGACTGAGAATTATAGGTGTCCGATATGCGTAGGAACCGCTGACATGGTAAAGGGTACAGGTAATACTCGTAACGGATCATGGGTACTAGATCATTGTCACATCACACAGGAGTTTAGAGGTTGGCTGTGTCACAAATGTAACCGAGCACTTGGCGGATTCAACGACAATATACAGACTTTAATTAATGCTATTGAATATCTTAGAGGCGAGAAATAATGAGCAAGCTATCAAACGTAGTACCTGACATCTACAAACATCTTAACTCTTTATCTAACGGCACAGCCTTGCCGCTCACTGATGAAGATATAGATTTTACTACTGAGAGTATCCGTGAGGTGTTAAAGTCTTGGGCAACTCCAAGAGCTAAAGATTCCAAGTTCCATCTACGTATGTCTAATGTAGGTAAAGCTGCACGACAACTGTACTACGAGAGTAAGAAAGAAACAGGAGCACCTTCTAACATTGACGCACCAACGCAGATTAAGTTCTTGTACGGTCATCTACTAGAAGAGATTGTTCTTATGTTAGTACGTATGGCAGGACATAAGGTTACAGATGAGCAGAAAGAGATTGACGTAGAAGGTATCAAAGGTCACATGGATTGTAAGATCAACGGTGAGGTAGTTGATGTTAAGACTGCATCACGGTTTGCCTTCCAGAAGTTCCAGAGTGGGCGACTACCTAACGATGATCCCTTTGGCTACCTTGCACAGCTTTCAGGATACGAAGAAGCTGAGGGTACATATGAGGGTGGCTTCTTGGTTATGAACAAGGAGAGCGGTGAGTTATGTATGTACACTCCTGAACAAGAAGACAAGGTTGACATCGTTACTAAAATTAATTCTCTTATACCTGCATTAGAGCTTGACACTGAGCCGGAAAGATGTTATAGTCCTGTTCCAGATGGGGTAAAAGGAAACATGAAGCTTCCTAAAGATTGTAACTGGTGCGAGTTTAAGTTTAAGTGTCATGCCGATGCGAACGATGGTGAAGGTCTACGTACTTTCAAATACTCAAACGGCTTATCGTATTTAACTAAGGTAGTCAACACACCAAAGGTGGATGAATTATTATGAACGGAAGAAAAGCTAAAGTAATTAGGGCACATGTTGAGACACTTACAATCGCTTGGCTAAAAGGCTTGATGAGTGACGCAGAATCTGAAAAGATAAACAAGGATACGTACAAAGCGATGCTGCCTAAGAAACCTTATATTTATTTAAAACAAGCGGTTCGTTTAAATGCTTTCCATCCTCGATGGGTAGCTAAGAAGATTAAGAAGATTTTAAAGCGTGACCCATCAACAGACATTCAGTCAATAACAGTAGGTGATATAGATGAAACTAAATAAGAAAGATCTTAGCGCCGAGGACATGTTAATTGGTGTAGGCATGTGGCTACTTGAACGCCCTGATCGAACCACCGCTGACGTAGACGATGGTTACTTAGCTGACCTACTATTAAAGTTAGAGCATGTGTTAGCTGCTAAGAGGGGATCTATCCATTAATAAATTTACTAAGATGAAACGTGGCTACCGAAAACCTAGAGTAGCCCGACCCAAGGAGAAGGATGTACCGAAAGGTTATGACTCTAACTGGGAATGTGAGTTACACCAAGGGATCTTAGATGACTGGTCGTTCCATACAGACACGGTATCTTATACAATAGATCATAAATATGAACCAGACTTTTTGAGGGAGATAGATGGAAAGAAAATATTACTGGAGGCCAAAGGTAGATTTTGGGACTTCGCAGAGTACACTAAATATATCTGGGTTGCCAAAGTATTGCCCTCAGACACAGAGTTGGTGTTTTTATTCGCTAACCCCAACGCCCCAATGCCAGCAGCAAAGCGAAGAAAAGATGGAACCAAAAGATCCCACGGAGAGTGGGCTACAGCAAACAACTTCCGATGGTTCAGTGAAGACACCATCCCAGACAACTGGATTAACCCAACTAAGAGAGAGACCTTTGATGACAAATAAATATTATAAGTTCGACTTTGACAGCTCAGAAGATGTACTAAAGCCTATAAATCCAGAGAACTTTGATGGTATAGATGAGTTTATAGATGCTTTAAACTCCGCTGTGCATAGTGAGACTCAACGCTTTGATGATATGGAAAAGGAAAGGTTGAAGGAGCTTAGAGAGCCTGACTATTATAAACAGGAGGAATCCGTTGATAAGCATATAACAGGCGAGGCAGGGCAAGGGTCGGTCGATGCGTTCTTGGAAGAGTTCAGACTAGACGACCCAGTAAATAATCCTGAGCACTATACTATTGGTAGCATTGAGACTATTGATTACATTACAGATGTGTTAGGTGAGTATCACGCAGCTATCTTTTGCCACGGTAATGTGTTAAAGTATACAGGTACTAGGTTGTTCGGTAAGGGCAAGCCTATTCAAGACGCTAAGAAAGCTGTATGGTATCTCAACAAAATGATTGAGCTACTTGAATTCACTGAAGACACTAACTGGTAGGGCTTGTAATGGACGACAGTAGAAAAGATGAGAGACGTGATCGCTTTGACCGCAAGAAGAAATTCAATAAAGTGCAAACGTCTTCCAAGCTAAAAGCTGTGAGACGTAAAGAAAACAAAAACCTTAAAACACAAATAGAGAGAGAGTTATTAGAATGATGGATTCATATCAGCAGTACATTCACAAGTCACGATATGCACGATGGCGTGAAGATGACAATCGTCGTGAGACGTGGGCAGAAACAGTTCAACGCTATGTAGATTTTTGGTATGATCGTGGACAGATTGATCTTGCTACTTCTGATCGTATCTATGATGCTATCTATAATTTAGATGTTATGCCTTCTATGCGTTGCTTAATGACAGCAGGTGAAGCCCTTGATCGTGACAACATGGCAGGCTTTAACTGTTCTTATGTTGCAGTAGATCATCCAAGAGTGTTCGATGAGATCTTATATGTACTGATGTGTGGTACAGGTGTAGGCTTCTCAGTTGAACGTCAATCAGTAAATAAATTACCAGAAGTGGCGGAGGAATTCAATGAAACAGATACTACAATCCATGTTAGCGACAGTAAAATCGGTTGGGCCAAGGCTTTCCGTGAGTTGGTTAGTCTTTTGTATACGGGTCAAGTACCTAGTTGGGATATTTCAAAGCTACGTGCGAAGGGTGAGAGACTCAAAACATTTGGTGGGCGTTCTAGTGGGCCTGATCCTCTTGTTGCTCTGTTCCAATTTACTATTAATACATTCCGCAAAGCTGCCGGTCGTAAGCTAACGAGTATTGAATGTCATGATATTGTTTGCAAGATTGCTGAGATTGTTGTCGTTGGTGGCGTTCGTCGCTCTGCTCTTATTAGTTTGTCTAACTTATCTGATGACCGTATGCGTCATGCTAAGTCTGGTCAATGGTGGGAGACTGATACGCAACGTGCTCTCGCTAACAACAGTGCGGTCTATGATGAGCGCCCTGACTTCGAAACCTTCTTAGAAGAGTGGACAGCTCTGTACAAATCTAAGGCAGGTGAGCGTGGTATCTTCTCTCGTAAGGCAGCTAAGAAGCAATCAGCTCGTCATGGACGTAGAGATATTGAGCATGACTTTGGCACTAACCCTTGCTCTGAGATCATCCTACGCTCGGCACAGGTTTGTAATTTGTCGGAAATCGTTATTCGTAGTACCGATACGTTCGAGAATTTACTACGCAAGGCTGAGATTGCTACTATCTTAGGTACGCTACAGTCTTCGTTGACCGACTTCCGCTACGTTCGTAACATCTGGAAGAAGAATACACAAGAAGAATGTTTACTTGGTGTAAGTATGACAGGTATTATGGATCATGCTGTCTTATCAGGCAGACAGAAGACTGGTGCATGGTTTGAACAGTCAGGGTACGATGAGCTACCTGAAATCTTAGAAGCCTTGAAAGCTAAGACAGTTGAGGTTAATGAGGTATGGTCAACACGTTTAGGTATTAACCAGTCTACGGCTATTACCGCCGTGAAACCTTCAGGTACTGTCTCTCAGTTAGTCGATAGTGCGTCAGGTATCCATGCTCGTTTCTCTCCGCAGTACATTCGGACAGTACGTAGTGACGGCAAAGATCCTATCTCAGAGTTCCTCAAAGACGCTGGAGTCCCTTGGGAAAAAGATGTAATGAATGATGATAACTATGTGTTCTCATTCCCTATCAAAGCTCCTACTGGATCTACAAGCGTTGATGACCTTAACGTACAGCAGCAGTTAGACTTATGGGAGATCTACCAGAACCATTACTGTGAGCATAAGCCGAGTGTAACCATCTACTACTCGGACGAAGAGTTCTTAGCAGCAGGACAGTGGTTATGGGATCGGTTAGATAGTTGTTCAGGTATTAGTTTCTTACCACGTACAGACCATGTGTATCAGCAAGCACCGTATACAGCTATCACGCCTGAAGCGTACAAAGAAGCCTTGGCTCTAATGCCTAAGACTATTAACTGGGATGACCTTGGTAAGTTTGAAACTGAGGATACTACTACAGGAACGCAAGAGCTTGCTTGTGTAGCGGGGCAGTGTGAGATATGAAGAAGTCAAAGATTAAAATGTTTTTTCTTGGGTTGCTTCACCTTATTATCTCGCCAATATACATACCTGCGATGATACTGTGGGAAGAAAGAGATGACATTAAAGATTATTATTCCCAGTGCTTTAAAGCTATAACATTTAAGGAAATGTAATGACTAAGACAAAGAGAAGAAAACTCAAAGCATTCATTCAAGATAATCGAGATACCTTTGAAATGTTTACATGGTTTTGGGGGGCTAACCTTTTAATGGCTTGCTTTTTTATTATTGTTTATAAATCCATGCTTGGTAGTTGTGCATTATGAGTAATAAACAAGAAGGGAATCTAATATCTTTCAAGCTCCTTGTAGACAAAGGAGGGGTTGTCGTTACTGAACTTAGCGGCATCCCCGACAAGGACATGTCTAAGGTCTTTAAAGGTGACGACCTCGTATTGATGAGGGCTTTGTTGAGGCTGTGCAATGATAAGCTACAGCCCCTACATAGTCAGTTAGAGCAAGAACTGGATGCTCTTAACCACGCTACCACTTAGCTTTGTCAGCCCAGTAAGCCGCAGACATCTTCCCCTTTGCAATGTTCTTAGCGTGTCTAGCTTTAAAGCTGGCACGTTTTGCTTTCATACGGGCAGACTCTCCGGCTTTTGGTTTACCTGCCGTGCTCGCTCCCTGTTCTCCAAAGCGTATAGTCTTTGTTTTATCCCCCACCTTAGCTACAACCACATGTGATTTAGTCTTGTGGCTTGGAGTTCTTTTAGGTTTATTATATCCTGAGACTCCTGCGTTCTTTAACTTAGAATCTTTTTCTTTAGCTGCGCTCATGCTTTACGCTCCTGTGTGCTCATGCTTTATCTTTTACCGCCCGGAGTAAAATAGAAACCTATTATAGCTCCCAGAGTGGTGATTGAGACAAGAGAAATATGTCCTGTCGTAATGGCTGTCGTGATGCCTTGGTCGATTGGCATTCTATAGAGTCCCCACAGGATGCTNATTTCTTTTGCTTGCTCTGGTGGTATNAATGTGATGAGTTCNACTGTTGGGTAGAGGGTACAGAGAATTGAAACTGTGGCAAAGTTGAGCATCCCGATAAGAGCAATAATCCTACGAGTAGTACGGGTAAATACAGTTGCTTCTGGGTCATTGCTTGCGTCTCCGAATATAGCCTTTTGAAACTCAAGATCAGCACCTTTCATCTGCATATCTCGAATCAGTTCTCTTTTAGCCTCAGCTTCCTTGGCTTCGTTGCGGGCCTGTACAGCACCACCAAGCATCTTCAGCATCGAACCCATGCCGGTAGCACCGAGGGTCGATAGTAACATTGTAATCAATCCAAACATATTAAACCTCTAGTGGGATAACGGATTCCTTGGCCTACCTACTGCTTCAACTTTCCTACCAAGGCTTTCAAGTCTACCTTCAATTGTTTCAACTTCAGTCTCAAGGACTCTAATGTCTGATTCAATTTTACTTGTGCTTGGGACAACAATCCCTGCAACTTTTTCAGCTGTGCTTTCAATTTGTCCACGCAACCGTTGAATTTCTGTACCAATATGTGATATATCATTATCTTCTATCCTCACTTCTAGTTTAGTTAATCGAGATTCCAGTAAACTTGCGTTGGTGTTAGCTTCTAACGCCGATACTTTTTCTGTAAGTGTTCCATACCCAACTGCTGCACCGCCTATCGAGCTTGCAATACCAAGCCATAAAGCTACGTCTTGTGCTTTCATCGTAATCCCTCCTCCCAATTGTCATTAGAATATAAATAATACATTTCGCTTTCTACACCAACGTTATGTTGATTCCAATCTAAGTTAAGTGTGGTAGCCGACAACTCATCAATTGATACGGCTGTGTTCATAAAGAAATCCATGACAGTATTAGTAGCCATGAAAGCATCAGCAATAACATCAATGACTACAGAGTCTTGAGCATACCCCTCAATCATGTTCTTTGTAATACTAGCTTCTAACATCCCAGTGATGCTAGTGTTAAACTGTTGACGACTAGATTCTTTAATAGCTCTCAAGTCATTCTCAGTTGCGTAAGACTCAGCGTTGATTTTAGTTTGTTGATCACCGTTCACAAGCTTATCAGCTATTTCAGTTACTGTTGCTATTTCTTTTGCAGCGTCCGTTAAAGCGTCTTTCTCTTCGTTGTAAGTACCTTGTTCAAGATCAATCATATCGTTGAGTAGTACAGCTGTCAGAGCCTCTGGAGTGCTATTAGCTAGGCCGTCTGCATACGCTTGGTTAAAAGTATCCATTTGCTCAGCGGTTAAATGATAACGCTTATCGTCTTGTAAGTTATATATAATTGTAGTGCCGTCTAACATGCTTTGCTGTGACCACTGTGAAAACTCTCCAGCCTGTGCGCCTATCGTATAATTAATATCGGACGTAGCGTTTGCGAGATCGGTCATATCGTAATCGTTCTCCTGACTCTTTACGTTTGTGGATAAGAGGAGCATCAGGAACATGCTCAGGATTGCTGTCATAAAATTCAATTGCTTCATTTCCTATAAGTCCTCGTATTGGGCATGGGGTGGATGCGTTGAGCATAGCATGAAAGACTCTAGGGTCATTACACATTATACTCGTTGCGGCTACTTTAAGGCCAAGTTTTTCTAACTGTCTAGAAAGTTTTAACAGTTGACATACTTCATCTGTCGATGTTTTGCCAAAACTTAAACCTACTTGCAAAGTCTGTACACCCCGTCCACTTGAAACGACACATACATCTTGATTGTAACTAGGTGATGAGGGGCTTACAGCCGTAGTGACTGGAGTCCCCTTTTGATTTACAACTGTTTCTGTTGTAGAGGTTATTGTTTCTGCTTGTTGGTTACTTCCAAAGTCTCCTACGTTTGCTTCACTCGCTTGCGTGTATGGACTTATAAGCAACAACATTATCATTAATAGTTTCTTCATGCACTCTAAGCTCTTCTATTTTTAATACCCATGTTGTAGGTATTGCAATATGAGCACCTCCCTCGTTTAATTCATCGTCCTCTTCGACTATTCTTGAACGCATTACAATTACTTTATTGTCATCATAGTGAATTAGCCAGCCTACCTCTTGACAAGTGGCGGGTTCGTGTGCTACAATATCTTCTATTCCAGTCCACGCCCCATCACTGTCTTGAGCGTCCTGCCAAGTCAACCGTACCATAGGTATGTTGTCTATGTTCATTAAGTCTCCTAAAAAGTAATCGTCCGTTTTTCGTAAGTTATATTAGTCACTTCATCAGTAAAATCTTCTTTGACGTAAGCGACTCCTTCGGTTTCATATAGGTTAGGTTTTAGTACACCCTCTTCAAAGGCTGCTGTAGATTTACCAGCGATTGCCCATGAGTCTACTGCTGTGAAGTTAGCTTGATAATACGCTTTAAGCGCATCTGCGAACTCTTGGGAATACAAGTAAGCCCTGCTACCATCTGCATCGTTTCCTGCTAGGTAGTAAGACTGCTCTAAGACACCATCAGTCACTAAAGCGTAACGAATAAAGCATAGGTGGTCATCTTTAAAGTACCCAAAGACTTCACCTTGAGGTAACGCAAGGACGTTAGGGATGCCTATGCTAAAGTATACCCGTGCCTCAGCTTCCGTAGGTGCGTCTTCAAAAGGTACAGTGCCTTCTAGTATTTTACTTTTACAGTTCTCAAACAAACGAGTAATATCATCTGAAGAGACACTGGTTAATTTTCTTACTGAATGTGTCATATTAACTCCAGAGTTCTGCTCTTATTGTTTGGTTAGCGAAGTAATCACCTGCTTCAGCCGATGTTTGATACCATCGAGGAAATTTAAGACTTTGTGTAGTGCCATCATAAAAACCTGTTCTAGTATACGGACTGTAAGGTATGTCTTCTCTCTCAAGGGTAAGCACTAAGGTTCCAGCACCACCACCCGTAACGTTGTACAGCTTAATTGTCTTAAATGCTGCTGCGTCTGAGTTAGTAACACCGCCCGCTGGATTAAGAGAAGCCGAGTATTGAGATGAGTTAGCCCCTAACGAAAATTCAAACTTGTTGTTATGTTGACGCATTGATTCAACACCGTGCGTAACACCATCAGCTAGATCGATAGTGGATGGACTTCTTGAGCCGTGGTAACTTTGATAACCTGAGCCGTACCCTGAATAAATG
>JGI20154J14316_10002428_pt1 | contig 15713 bp, 2 predicted proteins | sample COG_04_FD_14316 | JGI IMG/M metagenome (IMG submission 14316) | reverse complement strand
GACCGTCTGGTACGAGGCGCAGCAAAACTAGAGCCAGAAATACTAGATGAATTAGGTATTATGGTACGTTTAGACGACGTAACTAAACAATACGCCGACTCCGTAGGAAAGACTACAGGGGAAGTAACCGCATTTGAAAAGCGAATGGCGTTTACAAATGCCATTATTGAGCAAGGCACGGAAAAATTTGGCTCTCTCGGAGAAGCCGTAGACGCCAACCCCTACGATAAATTAGGGGCTTCTTTCGATAAACTAGTGAAAACTCTGTTGAATATAGCCAATGCTGTGGTGGTTCCCGGAATAGAAATACTATCGAATAATATGGTAGCCCTAGGCGCAGCGGTCGCCTTTATGATAAACAAGGCTGGGGCGGGGTTGCTGGCTGGAGCACTCCAATCATCTGCGGCAGCTGCTGCAGAGACTGCTTCCGCATTTGAAAGTACGGATAAGGGTTTTAGAAAAAACATAGGAAGTATAAAGCTCCTGGACTCAAAATCAAAAGAGCTGCAGGCTCGTATAGTAGAAGGCACCGCTAGTCAAAAAGACTACGACGCTATGCTTACTAGAACCAATAAAGCAATCAAAGGCGTAGGGGGAGCATTAAAAGTACTACAAAAAACTAGCGAGAAAGACCTTACTGAGATGCTGACAGGCAAGCTGCAGGTAAATAAACAGGCAAGAAAAGAGCTTATAAAAGGAATCCATCAGCAAACTCTAGCTACTCGCCAGCAGGCTTTCGCAGATGCTTTAGGAGAGGCTCAGGCCGGAAACTTAAGACAAGCCTTAAAAACCTTAGGGGCAGGCTACAAAGCTCAACAAGCGCAGCAGAAAGTTTTAGTGGCCTCCAGCAATGGTGTAGCCGCTTCTTTTTATAGAATAAATTTAGCGGCTAGAACAGCGGCCGGAGGCTTAGTAGTTTTAGGGGCGGGCTTTTTAAAAGCTCTGCCCTATATCGGTCTTATTGTAATGGCAGGGCAACTATTATTTTCTGCGTTCAAGAAAGTAAAAGAACTTCTTACCGGCCCTGTATTTGAGCCTATGACCGTTTCCGCAGAAAAGAATGTCAAGCTCTTGGAGGAGATGGGCAAGGTAACAGAGCAGTATATTGCTACTGCGGAACGCATGGAGTCTGCTACACGGAAAAATGCTGCGGCGTTCGCACTTATGGCAGGAACTACCGATTCTTTGGCTTCAGGACTCGCAAATATAGAGCAGGATAAACGGACTGCAAAACTAGAGGAGTTCAAAAAGCTACAAGAGGAGATAGCCGAACGACAGGAAAAATACAACAAAGCTGTAAAGCGTGGGGCTACAATAGTTGCAACAGGCGAGCTAGGAAGGCTAAGGGCAGCTGAAGAAGCCCTATCCAAGGCTAGAGAGGACTCTACCAAAGTAGAGGCCGCGGCGGCTAAGAGCGCGGAAGAGTTTGCATCTGCGGCTATTGCAAATATAGATAAGCGTCTGGAGCTTATAAACAAAGAGTCTTTAGCGTACAAAGTTCAAATTAAGCAAAAAGAAATTTTAGAAAAGTTAGGCTCTAGTTCGGACGCTCAAGGACGATCAGATGCAATTCTAGCTCTTGAAAAGAACCGTCAAAACTTATTAAAAATAGGAGAGGCCGAGAAAGCTGCAGGAGACTTGGCCAGGGCTGTCGGAGCTGAAAAAACAAAAATGCTGAAAAAACAAGAATCAGCGTATACTCCTTTACTAACAGCTCTAAAGACGGAGGCAAAATCTAGAGCTACAGCAATAAGTGCGGCAAAAGCTGAAGGTGCAGAAGCCAAACACCTTATCGCATTAAAAGCTAAACTTTATGCTATTGAAGTACCTGAAAACTTGCAGGAGGCTTCTGAGCAAGAAATAAATAATTACTTGAAAGAGCAAGTAGCTCTTCGAGAGAAAACCGCCTCCTCCGCTCTGAGCAACTTAGAGACAAGTATAAAAGAAGAGGCAGCTCAGAAAGCCAAGGTAGTGGGGCTTAAGGGGCAGGTAGCTTTAGCTAAAAAATATAATAGTAGTACGGTTGCAGGGTATACCGAGCTTCTAGCCTTGGAAGAGCAGCTAACGAGCGCAAAAATATCCAGCTTAAAAGCCAGTATAAAAAGCGCGGAGTCAGTAGAAGGAGAAGAGGGAACTTCAGCTAATCTTCTAAAGTTAAAGCAAGACTTAGCGGTTGCTGAAAAAGAAAAAGCTGCACAAGCTCAGAATAGCCTAAGAATTGCTGTAAAAGCAGAAGAACTAGGATTAAAAGAATTACAAAGAGCGCATAAGTTACAGACTATGCTAGCAAGCGTAGCTTCTCAGAAAGCAGCTAACTTAGCGCTTGATACTGAGACTGTAAGCATCAACCGTGAAATCGCTAGAATTAAAGACCCTGCGGCCCAAGGAGCAAAGTCAGACGCTCAATTCGAGTATGACCAAGCCATCGCAGCAGCAGAAGCGCAGAAAGAAGCAGCAATAGAAAGTAGTAGAATAGCCAATCTGACTATAGAATCTCAGTACGCCCTTCTCGAAGCTCAGATGAAGCTAGAAAAAGAAAAGCTAAAGCTTGCGCAGGGCGGCTCTCTTACTGCAGAGCAAGCAGGCATTTTCTCTGGCATAGAGGGCGCTATTCAAGATGGAAAGGCGGCAGCGCAGGCAAACATACGGGCGAAAGAAGAAAATACTATTGCAAAAGCCAATCTTACAATAGCCAAGGCACAAGAAACTCTAGAGACTAAACAGCTTGATACTCAGCAGGCTATAATTCAAAACGCGCAGGCTTTAATGACGGCACAGTCTCAGGCAAGCGCAACAGGCAAAGCCGACCTAGCAATAATGAAGGAAAAGCTAGAAATACAAAGACTGCAGCTAGAGAATAGAAAGCTTACTAACTCTGAAGAAGATAAAATTACTAAAAGGGCAAATGAGCAGCTTATTGCACAAGCAAAGAGCCGCATCGGGGCCGCAGAGGGTCAACAATTTGCTGCCGCTCTAGGCCCAGACTCTGCAATCGGGCAGGCATATGGTGAGTCCTCTGCTATAGCCGCTAGACAGGCAAGTGAACCTCAAGCTTTTGAGATACGTAACGCAGCAGCAACCGCCCAGTTTGGAGAAGGTGCAGAGTTAGAAACTGAGGCCAAAGGGTCAGAGAAGATAGCAGCTCTTGCAGAACAAGCAAGCCCTTTTTTAGAGCAGATGAAGCAACTAGGTCCGGAAGGCGAGCTGACTAGTGCCATTTTAGGGGGGGCTCTTTCTATTGGAGAAAGCTTCTCCGCGGCCTTCGAGGAGATCGGTAACGGGGGTCTCACTATGGAGACAGGTGTTGCGGCGGCACAAACGGCTATTAGTGCGTTTCAATCTATGAGCGCCGCAAAAGCAAAATCTCAAGTTGCTAATATAGATAAAGAAATCGCAGCTGAGAAGAAGCGAGACGGTAAATCAAAAGAAAGCCTCGCAAAGATAGCCGCGTTAGAGAAAAAGAAAGAGAGCATTAAAAAGAAAGCCTTTGAAAAAGAGAAGAAGGCAAAACTGGCAGGGGTAGTAATAAGTACGGCGGCCGCTATAGCGAAAGAGTCTGAAAAAGGTTTTCCTGCGGCCATACCTGGAATAGCGTTCGCAACAGCATTAGGGGCAGCACAGCTGGCAGCAATAAGCAGCTCTAGCTACGAAAGCGGCGGAAGCGGAGCATCTGCAGGGGCCAGTGCACCTCCAGCAGAAGTTAGTGTAGGAAAACGTTCCAATGCAGTAGACTTGGCTACCAGTAAAGGGGCTGCAGGGGAGTTAGCTTTCCTTAGAGGCGAGTCCGGTATAGGAAATGCGAGCAACTTTAAGTCTGCTTTTACAGGTGCTCGGTACCGAGCTTCCGGAGGCTCGGTAGGCTTCATAGTAGGAGAGCAAGGGCCAGAACTATTTATGCCAGACTCGGCAGGTCAGGTAGTTTCCGCAGGAGATACAGAAGAGGCGCTAGAAAACCCAGGCCTAGGAGCTAACGTTACTTTTAATATTAACGCGATAGACACCACAAATATGGAAGAGATGCTAACAGACCAACGAGAGAATATAGTTAAGATGATACGGGATGTTGCAAACTCCCAAGGCTCAAGCTTTTTAGAGGGCGTGGACGTAGGGAATTAAGGTATGGCAATAAGCTACGAACTACCAGACCATAGTGTAGGGTATAACCCTCTAACAATGGAAAAAACAGCAGGCTACGAAACAGCAGGCTTCAAAACGGTACAGCTAATTTCTAAGCAGCCTAGGCAGACGTTTAGAAGTAGGTCGGGGCGTGTAATTACTGCACATACTGCTGCCCACCTCTGGGAGGCTAAAGTGTCTTATAACGAACTTACCAAAGACCAATTTACTACTATTTATGCTTTTCTTATGGCGCGGCAGGTTGACAGACTACCTTTTTATGTGCGGCTGCCTCAACTAGACCAGACCTTAAGAACAAACTATTCGGTGCAAGCAAATATAGAAGCCGGAGCCAGTAAGTTAGCGCATTCTGCCTTGGCAACAACGGCAGTTCCTGGGGACTTCTTTAATATAGTAGATCAGGAGAACCCAAGACATCTTAAAACGTATATGTATGTGGGACAAGACGCCCAAACTTTAGACTTTTTGGTTTCTCCTTCCTTTCAATACTATGTCAACGCGCTCGTAGCTACAATGAATTTTACAGACCCAAAAATTAGGGTGTATTTAAAAAGCCCAGATATTTCCTACTCTGTAGACCAAAATAATCTATACAAACTAAATCTAAGCCTAGAGGAGGCCCTAATATAATGTCACGTAATTTACCCAATGAGCGCCTACTGTTGGACACCCTTGCTGCGGAAGAGCATATAAACATAACACACTTGATTCGGGTAGAGCTTCCCGGTACTACTAAGTACTCTAAAGACTACAGCTATATCTCAGACGGATTGTACCCTATAGAGTATGAGGGAAATATTTATCAACCTAAATACGTTTCTTCTGTGGGAGATGTTACGGAAATTACAGACGCTAAAAAATCCACCACCTCTCTGGTTTTAGATGCTACGGCAATACATCAAGAGGTGGGGGTTTTAAACACCGTTACCTTTGCCCCTACTTCACTCACGTACGCTGCGACAGACCTAGAAGCAGAGCTAGTAAGATTTACTCCCGGAGATAAAATATCTTTTTCTTCAGGTTCAAATGCAGGCCTTTCTGTCTCAGTTTTAAATGTCCGCACACTCTCTGAAACCCTTGTAGGGGTGTCTTTCCAAGTAGAAGGGTCCTTTGGCGTAGTCGAAACCGTTCAATCCTCTATAGAGTACTCTTTGCCTAGACAGGAGCTGCGGGCTTTTGTAGACAGTAATTCTACAACTTCTTTTAATAAGTATATAAACAAAAAGGTAACTATTTACAGGCAGTATGCAGATCGAAATAATACTGTATTGTCTACGTTTGTGCTGTTCGAAGGGCTAATAGCTAAAGGTAGCTTTCAGGAGACTGAAACAAAAACCACAATGACGTGGAGTCTTGACTCAAACTGGGCAAATTTTACTAGTATTGTAGGGCGAAAAAGCACGGACTCTCACCATCGAGAAGCACTTTCAGGTTACTTACTACGAACCAACAGAATACTGAAATCTCGTGAGTATGTGAAAGACTTAGGTTTTATGCACGCAGAGGCAGCTATAAATGTATTAGCTCAATTCATGACCCCCGTGGAAAAGTTAGTGGCAAAAAAGAAGAAGAAATGGACGGGCAGCAAAACTAAGTATCGGCTGGAAACAGTATACGAGGAGTCGGAGGTAAAAGTAAATTTTAATTTGGCTGCAGAGTATATACCCATAATTTATGGGGTAAATAAGGTAAAACCTAACATAGTTTTTGCGGACTTATTAACAGCCCCGCAGGACTTCTCGGTACTAGCCACAGCGCAGGTTCTTTGCGAAGGGCCTATTGCAGGAATTTTAGATATATACTCAGACGAAAAATCTCACATCTGCTTAGATGCGGTGGACTCCGAAACTAGAGGTCTCGGGTCCCCTTTCGTGGCTCCTGCGGACGCGTACACCTGCTACTATAGAGCGGATGCGGGCGATACGTTAAAAGCTTGGAGAAGTGTGAGCCCTAAAGCTACAGGAATCGAAGCAACCGTAAGTAGCACAACCAACAGCAGTACTACTTTAACTTTAGATGCGGTCTCGGCAGGCACCTTAATGTCATACTCGTATTTAGACGTACCGTATACAGTAGAGCTTGGGAACCCTACAAGCACTACCTCTGAATACGTAAACTTTACAACCACCGATACCTTCGTAGTTCCTCCGGAGGACACTGCGGTAACTCTTCAGACTCCTGAAGGCAAAATCTTAAAGAACTTTATTGCTCCAGGTACTACGAGCGCTACAGCTATTAAATTATACAACCCTTTAGTGCTTGGGGGTTTAGGAGACTTTGTAGCCTACGCAGGCGCACCTGAAAACCTAAAAATAATCTCCACAGCGGGAGCAGGTTCTATAACGCTAAACCAGGCGGTATCCCTAGGGGCTGATACTACTGTGTCTATAACTAAGCCTGTAGGTGAATACAACTATGCCTCACTAAATACAGGCCCAAGCCATTTCATCTCTTCTAGTGCCAACGGTAACAGCCCTTTACTGGACTTAGCGGGAATTACGGACTTAAGAGCTCCTAGAGATTGGAGATCGAATAAACAGTCTGGTCAATTCTTCTCAGACGGGATGGGAATTAGCATAGATACTTTAGCAGAGACCTATTTGTTTAATAATGGGGGAGAAACCCAAAAAGCCTCCCCCTTACTGTCTAGAATAGGTACTTCTTATGTGGATGGTAGTCAAGTAAATCCTACTGTTTTTAGAGGTTCTGCTATACTTGTGGCAACAGATAAAGCCACACAGGACTTACGGGAGAAATTAACTCCTGGGTTTACTTACGTAGTTACAGGGTGCACGAACGAAGACACTAGTGAGGATGACTACACTAGATCCCTGCTAGGGGCTACGTTTTCGGTAGCTACCATAAAAGACGTGGTTCACGCAGGCACCTCTCAAGTAGCTAGAGTCGAAAAGGCTTTCTTTACTAGAGAAGCGCTTCAAAAGCGCAAACCTACAAAAAGGTTTAAGCCTCAGAGCAACAAACAAGCTGGTCAGAAAAAAATCGAAACAGCAAAATACCAGGTCTGGGAGTCTGAGTATAAATATTATACCGCAAAAAATCTTACGCCTACTATAGGGGCCGACCCTGATATTCACAACTCTACCTACGTCCCCCTAATCCTCACTCTTACTGAGGCTAGTAGTGCTGGTTTTTTATATCAAGGGCCCGAAAAAACACGAGAAGTTACCGATGTAAGAATTAACCAGATTAAATTTACAGATGTACAAAAAGGCTTCAAAACTCAAGACGCCTTTTTTGACACGTTCCCTATAGACTATTGGGGAGAATCTCATATTCTTAGAGACACTGCGTATATTACAAACTTGAATAAGATAACCTATGATGATAGTGAGACAGAAATCCCAGAATATGTAGTTCAGGGAAAATTCATAAACTGCCACAGCTATGATAACTCTTATACCGTAACCGACGCAAGAGAGATAGATAGTATGTACATAGGGCAGGAGGTAGTTATAGCAGGCGCAGAGGCCCGCGATATGTTAGCGATAGCCTCTAAAAAACTTTCCGACACGCAGACTATACAACTAATAGCGGTAAAGATTAACGAGAGAGAGACGGGCATTCAGGTAGGGTACCTAAACGTAGGAGGAACTCAAACAGACTCAGACTGGCCAGAGCAAGTTTTGGACGGCACCGCGTATCCTTTAAGCGCTACTTTCGAAACCACTAACCCTAATAACGATGACCTACTGTCGCCCCCCAAAAGGTACTCCGCGTACCCAGAAGATATTCAGGATATTCACTGGGACGGCACCTTTCTATTTGTACTAGACTTAATTGGTATAGGAACGTACATACCCCCAACAAACCTTATATCGGGGGCGCGTCCTACCAGCCTCCCCAGCCTACAAGACTCTTGGAGGCTGGTAGGTCATACCCGAATATGGGGGCCTGCAGCTCCTCGAAAAGGCGACGGTAGGTCGCTGCTTGATGGACCTAATCGTACTGAGAATTGGCCTAGAATACCCTTGTCCGGCGCTGTTATTACTGAAGGCCAGGAGGTTTCTACAACGCTAACTCAAACACGCAGCCCTACTTCTGAAACCATAAGTTCCGCTACCGAAGTTTACGTCCATCAAAAATGCTACTTTGACGCTCAAAACATAGATAGAATATCTATTGGAGATGAGGTATATCGAGGGGCAGAGTATTTAGGTTTAGTTCTTGGGATAGGAAATCAAGATGATGTAGATTGGAACTTTTATTATGGAAGAGGGTGGGACTGGACTAATGTGTTTGGGGAGTCTCAGTTTAAAGACGCCCCCTACCCTGCACTTTCCACCGTAGAATCTAGATGGGTTATAATAGAGAGTAGCCAGACCATTTCTCAAAATGACAGCCTAACTTTTAGACAGAGGCAAATAGAAGTATTTGTACCTTCTACAGGGTTAAGCACTTGGTCAGACTCTACGGACGCACGTATACCAACACCTGCCCATAATTTATGGGCAGGCTATATGTACGATAGAACGGACGCACAAATACTAGTATACGATAAAACTCTGCTAACTAGGGTGACTACTCCTGCGGTCGAGCCGGAGTTTCCAAAAACTCTTACAGGTAGGATTGGGTCCCCCTACCCCCAAACTAGCCAATACTATGTTAATACTTCGGAAGACCGAAACCACTATTCAACTCTTGCGGTTTCTAACTCCCTAGATGCCGAGTTCTGGGTAGAAGGCTCGTACGGAAACTGGCAGTGTTTAGCCCCTTATATTGGCCTCAACTACACAAACACAACATTTAATCCGCGAGTAGGCTTTCTACTTCAAAACTATACAGAAGTAATAGATAACGGTACCGCAGGCCCTGACTTCACCAACATATCTAGAGGAAACACTTTTGAGTCTACATATCACCCCCCTACAAAGGTTATAACTCAGGCAGACAACCCTACGCTGCCCGATAGAGTTACAGCATTCAGTGTTATAAAAGATGAAGTTGCAGGTACCTGGCGCAGGAACTTTATACAAGACCACAAAAACAATTTTTACGGTCGAAATAAGCTGCCTACAGGCATGACTAGCGACGGTACTACTGTATGGGTCGCCGACTGGATAATGCCCCCTAGCGTTAGCGGGGGGGATAAAAAAGAAAGCGTATGGAGACATAGCGTAGGGCACCCCCTAGCCTCGGAATACGGAGAGTTTTGGGCTCCAAACTCTGCCCAGAAAGTAGATGTAACTACGCACAACAAATTTTATGGTACCGGAAAAATATACGCATACAATGCAACAACTCTAGTCCGAGAACCTAGCTTAGACATAAACACACACAGTACTCTAGCCTTGAAGGACAGTGCTACTACTAAAACGGTTTCCAAAATAGAGAATGCCCTGCCACGAACACTAGAGCTAAGTAACTTATACGATAAACAGTTCGACGAAGATCAACATAGCAGCAGTTTTCACGCCTCTAGCTATTCTCAAGCATCTACATCTGTACTTCATGTCGCAGATGTTACTGGGATAGAGATAGGAGATACTATAACGTTCCCTGTCGCAGATACTGATAGCTATATTAGGCCTTGCCTTTTTTCTGCTTCACACGACCCTGCCTGGACTAAGTCAGCTTTGCGTCCTGCGAACAATAGCGCTTTTAGCGCTATTCCTTACTTAGATACGCCTACAGATAAGCAGTACGACTATACTAGTTTTCCTACTCTAGGGGGCAGGCCTGCTCCGGACAGCCAAACTGCCATAAATAACGCCGCAGGGCCTCAAAGGTACAGGCACGCCTTTCAGCATGACTTAATTCATGTAGCTAGAGTTGCTTCGGTACACCCTGAGTCTAATACTGTGTTCGTAAATAAGTACGTAGAGATGGACTTAACACAAAACACCCAAGTAATTTTTAGTAAGGATCAATCCTACTTTAATGGTAGAGTCTACGAAGAGGCCTATCCTCCTGCGGCATTCCCTTACCTTGCTCCCAACAAATACGAGTTTGGAGGTACTACTTACCCTCAATATGAGCAGTTTGACTTCAACCTGCGTACAAAAGCTCCTATGCCTTACGATATACATGTACAAGGGGTTTCAGGCTCTGCGGATCAAGTAATATATGTACTTAATAAAGGAGAATCTCACGCTCGTACACTTAATGAGCAATATACCCAACGAGATGCTGTGGAGTATATAGATAAGCCTTTTAAACACGACTTATCTTACGTAACAGTTTTTGATGTTACTACAAAGAAGCCTACAGGTAAAACTATTTGGCTAGGCCACGATAGTGTAGGTATTTGTGCCGACTCAGATTATTTATATAGTTTGGAAGAGCGCGCCCCTTCTGTCATTTCTGGAGGAGCCGCTGGAGGAGTCGCTGTACGCACCTTGACGTATACACTAAATTCTTACAATATATCGGGACTAGGAAATGGTACAGACCACAGGGATTATGTGGATCGTGTCGACGACAGAATACTTAGCACCAGTCCTTTATACTATAAGCACACAAACTATCAGGCTCCGGGACTTGTCGAGGCAGCTGCTGCTAATGCTTACGGCTCCTGGGTTTCTTCTTTTGCTATCCCGGCCTGGAGTACTTTGCCGGCAGCCTTAGGAACGTTTAAGCATGGTCTCGCGATAGACCCAGAAACTACCTCAACTAGAAACGTTGCTAATACCTATAACGTTGCGGAGGGGCCGTATACCTACCCTTACTTTACCACAATAGAGCAAGGGGGAGGAGTAGATGCTCGCGTAATTAACGAGATTGGCAACAGATACAATTTGGGTATTTTAGGCTCAGACACGAAAGCTTTGTCGGCTTTTACCTTCGACCCAGCAGGTAAGCTACTTGCAGTAGGTGGGGCCGATCCTATAAGATCTTTGCCGTATAACGAAGCCTTAGATTCCTTGGACAATAAAGCCCGAATCTATGAGAAAGAGTTGTACGTGCTGGACTACGGAGTTCTCTCCTCAGGGGGCGCTAGTCAGCCTGATGCTACTGCGACTACCTCCGGTCTTTTAGGAGGTGCTATATCGGAGTCTGGCGACAGCCTTCTAATAGAGTCTGGGACTATAGCTGCCGCGACAAGCGCTAGATATGAGAGAGATGATTCTGCCACAGTATACGTGCCTCAGACCTTGGGAGTGGATGAAGTAACTATTAAATCTATTAGCGCCCTCTCCTATGACTCGACAGAGGGGAATGTGTTCGCTTTCTTAGGAAATAAAAAGGGGTGGGCGGGGTATAATTACAGGCCTACTAATACAGCACCTTCTTGGGACGACATCACAACTTCTGTAACTTCTCAATATCACACAGCCTTTGAAGATGTAACAGCGACTGCAACAAATAAAGTTACAAAAATACAGAAACGAAGAAATATAGAAGGAACTATGGAGTATGCCATATCTTTGGAGTCGCCTGTAGTGGGGGTACCTGCGGATTCTTATAGAGTAGCGGGGGCAGAAGGAAGTGTGTCCGTTAAGTCTAGGTATATATACCCTACAATTCTGTCTCCTAACCAACTAGGCGCAGAGGATCCTTTAGGCCCCTCCGCTGTTTTTACTCCTGTCCTTGATTCTTCCGGCAATACCACCTCCGCAGCGGAGTTTAGTAAGCCCGCCTTAGGCTCAACGGCCGCAATACTGGCTGGGATAGACTTTGAATACCTAGGAACTCCCGAGTTTCAGGAATTTTTTATGTTGAAAATCCCATCCTCCGAACTCGTGTACAGCTCTAACCAAGCTAAGTTTGATGCAGGATGGGATCTAAAGGGTAACGCAGCTGACTTTACGCTATCTGAGCTGACCCTTATAAATAACGGGTTGGAGTCTACTTTTAGAATAATACCCTCTCCCGAGCTTATTGACACCGATCTTTATGACAGCGGCAACTCTTTAGCCTGGGCAACTTCCGACAACCTTTACTACGTTTTTATTACTCCTACAAGATCTTCCAGCTTTAATAAAAACCCTAACCTTCAAAATACGTTTTACAACACTGCTACCTTTCAAGAATCTGAGTTTTCGTTTAAAAATATGGTCAAACTGTCGCAGGCAGAAGCTTCTTTAAGTAGCAAAGAAAGCATTTCTTTTCTGTACTCCGAAGGTCTTGCGGAAGGACAAGTAGTAGAATATGATACGGCAAATAACTTTGCTATACTTCAAGGAGTTTCAGAGGGCGCGCAGAGCGGTTTTGATGCTTTTACAAAATATAAGCTTTATGACAGTACCTCACAAGATTTCAGGGTAAGCACTAACCCCGCACTACAGCTACTAGACTACCTTAGGAGCGGTATATACGGCAGAGATTTAGATATACATACAGACCTAGATCTAGACTCTTTTCTAGAGGCAGCACGCGCCTGCGACGCGCCCTCAGGAGTTACCCTAGTAGTCCCTGCCTTTAAAGGTACTACTAACTCGGAGGGTTTTAGGCTTGCACCACCGACTACAGGGGATAAGTACAATATCGTAGACCCTGTAACACGAGTTACAATTATTTTTGAGGGGACGGTTGCGGGATCCACCTTAATCGAGCAAGGAGGAAACTCTTACTACCAAATAGATTTCATCAACGTCATAGGCAAGTTAGGCAAAAAATATAACCGCTGGCAGAAGCTGGGCCTTAACTATGTCTGGGATAAGCAAGGAAATATTAAACTGTCTCAAGAACATCCCGCAGATTATTCTTTCTACGACATGGCAGACATTACAGGGCCTAGCGTAGGAGGCTCAGGGACTTGGCCTATTTTGCGGAGAGTGTCTGGAGTAGGCGCCCCTGCCTACTATGTAGATATAGGAACACCTGTGTATACTGTAACACACACAGGAACTTTAGCCCAAGGTGCTCTTGGTCTTAGCGTTACGCCCTCGGTGGCAGCAACTATCTCCGTAGGCGATATAACAGTATACGGGTCTGATGTATACTATGTTACTGATACCAGCCAGCCTTCTTTAATAGAACTGAATAAATCAGGCACCGCCGTACCTCCAACAGAGCCTTTAGCCGGCAGGCCTCAGTTTTATACAGGCGACAAGATAACGTTTTTAAAGGCCAACACACAAAACTTAGACAGCTTAAAACTAACAAGTGATAACAACCCTTTAGTAAAGCAATACCGAGAGTCCGAAGGATCTTTTGGAGACACAGGGTATAGTTTGTATGATTGCGATAACGTTAAGTACTGGAAATACTTAGGGTGGGAAGATCAGGCTCAAGAGTATGTTACTCGCCACCAAACAAACCTTGTTATAGATACCTCTAAATCTTCTCTAGAGATTACTAATGATATGCTAAGTCACTTTAATGGTATTCTTAGATACTCTAACGGCCTGTATAGCTTAGCCGTAAAAAGCAGGAGAAGTGTTGCGTGGCGTGGAGATGCTCCAGATTTAACCCGCGCCAAGAATATACCTCTTACAGTGAACTCAACGGCTATAGAGTCTTATTCTGTTGTGGACTTTGTAGAGACTACTCCCTCGATATACAGACAAGGCGATACAATCACTTTTCCAGACGGTCAAGTAGCTTCCATATACTCCACAGAGTACGTTTCTGGCTTTGCCTTAGGGTCTTCGGGCACTGAAAGTAGTTACATTCAGCCTGGAATAGTCTTTGAACATCCAACAGCCGAGGCGCCCGCAGATGGGTTTGGGGCTTTAGTTGTTGTGGATGGGGACACCTTGGCAACTTCTAGGGACGGGCTTCAGGGGGGCGTGGCTATCTATAAACGTGTCAATGGGCTTTGGGCCCTGGATCAGGAGCTTGACGGCCTCCCCGTAGGGTGGGGAAGGTCACTTGTATTAAGTGGAGACACCCTACTAGTTGGACACCCAGAAGAGCCTAGTCCTGGAGGGGCGGTATATATTTGGACTCGAAACGCAAACGGGACTTGGACAAACTCCCAGAGTTTTATTACAGAAACAAACACAGTCAAGTTTGGTGCGCAAATGGCATATGATGGGACTAAGCTAGTAGTTTCCGACCCTTTATTTGATAATGGAGTAGTACTAACTCCTGGGGTGGACATCTTAGGCAGTTTATTCGTGTATACAGGCTCCGGAAGCACCTGGACGCTCGAGCAAAAGATAGACGGCACAAACTACTCGCACGAAAAGTTAGGACTTCTTTCGGTTGCTATAGACGGAGATTTGATAGCAGCAGGCAGCCCTGGGTCTGGAGGAGGGTACGTTAATACTTACGTCAAAAATAGTGCTTGGGTTGAGGCAGGTACTCTTACCTCCCCTATTACTATAGCTCCCGGCTCTGGAGGCGCTGCACAGTTCGGAAAAAGCCTTGTTCTGGAAGGAACAGAGCTCTTCGTAGGGATGCCAGGCCATATTTTTGCGGGGGGAGGATCTAACCGGAATGGAAGCGTTCATCTATACTCCTATACCGGCACGGCGTGGGGATTGTCTTATTCTTTAACCCCTCCTGCAACAACAACAAACTACGCAAACTTTGGGTGGTCTATTGCAAAAAGTGGTGATAATATACTAATAGGAGCCCCTAAACAGGATAACGCTTTATTGGGTTCAGGGGCTGCTTACTACTATAAGCTAATTGGAGGGACTTGGGTGGAGGTTCAAGAGATAACAGAGCCCTTACTTTCTTACGGTAACTTCGGCTTTTCTGTGGGTATATCAGGAAGTTTCGCAGCAGTTTCGTCTCCCTCAATTGCAGGGCGTTTCCCCCCCAGCTCTTACACGCCTTATAGAAGTAACGAGTTCTTTGCTGGTACAGAGCCTGGACATGTTAGGCCCTACTTACTAGACCAAGATGAGTGGGTAAATGCTTCTGGAACTGCTGCTACAACTCCTGTTTACGAGCAGTCGTTTCAGGCGTTTGGAGGTATTCAATGGGAGCCTAGCTCTCAAGGGCTGTTACGACTTTTGAGGGTTACTTTTCAAAGCCCTCTATCGTGGGAAGGCTCAGAGGATAACCGAGCCGTAACCTTCACCCCGTTGAGGTCTTATAGAGATATTCAAGAAGAAGATATAATAGGCTCTATCAAAGTATCTGATAAAGGGGCAGGAAAGCAGTTTAACTCTATTTCCGCAACTATCTTAGACCCTCAGGCAAAATTTAGCGGCAGAGATATTTCCTTCTTTAACAGTCAATATTTAGAAGAAGACAGCTACATACCAAAAGAGGGCAATTTTAACCAACCTGGAATTACTAATTACTTTAACGCTAGAATGAATGTAAAACAAGCCTTAGATTCTTCTAGATACAGTTTGACTGTAGAGCTTACCGTAGTTCCCCACCTCATCACCCTAGTGGCGGGCGAAATAATCACACTTACGAAAGGTAGCTACGAGTGGGATCGTAAAGAGTTTAGAATCTCTAAGATAGTATTATTAAAAAATGGTACGATTAGAATCACCGCGGAAGAGCATACAGACCAAACTTACTGTCTCACCGCAGAAAACACAATAACTAACGATAGCTTACTATCTAGCGCGCTACCCAACACTAGCAACAGCCAAGCATTTTAAGGAGAACAAATGTCAAACTACAACATAAATATAGATCAGGGAGCTACTTTTACTTTAAGCCTCACTATAAAAGAGAACAATGTGCCCAAAAATCTCAGCGGG
>JGI20154J14316_10002420_pt1 | contig 15733 bp, 12 predicted proteins | sample COG_04_FD_14316 | JGI IMG/M metagenome (IMG submission 14316) | reverse complement strand
ATGAATTACCGCAGGATGATCTAGTGAGGATGGGCGGTAATACTGAGGCCAGTGCCGAGCAAAACCAAGCCGCAGGGGAAGAATCTCTGGATGCGCTAAAGTCGTTATTTTCTTAACAATCAGCAACACAATTTCCTATAATCAAAAGGGTGCTGTTTTCTCGTTAGTTTTAAAAAATTGCGAGCTGTCCTTTTTTAAATATTTGTCTGCGAATAATTCATGAAGTTAACAGCGGCTTATGGATAGCCTGATAATATATGGAGATTATTATGCGATTTTTAGCTTTATTTGTTTTAGTTTTTTTACTGAGTGGCTGTAATGACGAAAGTGTAAAAAACTCAACTGACACGAGTAACACCAAAGAAACAACCGATGCAGTAGAAAAATCCCTATCTGACTGGGTGCAGGGTGAATATCTTCCCTCAAAAAATTTCGCTAATATCTGTAGTAATCCTCGCCTAAATAATAAATATCAGGATCTTGCAGGTGATTATGTGGATGAAAAAAAATGGATCCGTTCATGGAGCCATGAAACCTATCTTTGGTACAACGAACTACCGGATATAGATCCAGCCAGTATCCAGGATCCAATCAAATACTTTGACCAAATGAAAACTAGCGCTATAACTAGCAGTGGATCAGCTAAAGATAGATTCCACTTTGCAGTGAATACAGAAGAATCAGAATTACTATCTGAAACTGGAATATCCGTGGGCTATGGCGCCAACGCAAAACAAGATATGACCACTGGTAAACTTTATGTCACATACATTGAACCCAATTCACCTGCACAAAAAGCAAATATTAGTCGGGGTACTGAGATCCTTGCGGCAGACGGGATTTATATAGGCAGTGTTATTACTGATGAAGAATTAAATAATTTTAACTCGGCACTTTTGCCCGAAACTGCAAGGGAATCACATAGTTTTACCATAAGAAAACCTAACTCTATTTTTACAGAGAACATAATATTAACTAGCTCAGCGACCACTGAAGTTCCGGTTTACCTTACTACGACGTTTGAAGCTAATGGTGAAAAAATTGGTTATCTTGTGCTCAACAGTTTTAATATAGAAACTGCAGAACTTCAGCTCATCAATGCAGTTAACCAAATAAAAAGTGCACAAATTTCTAATCTTATTCTTGATCTAAGGTATAACGGTGGTGGTTATCTAGGTATCTCAGCTGTTTTGGGCACAATGATCGCTGGCAACAAGGCATATGGAGAAATCTTTGAAAGCATGGTGTATAACGACAAATACACACAATATGATCCAATTTATGGCCAATTAATTGAGCCATTTTTATTTCCAGAAACCACTCTTGGCTTCTCGACAACAAAAGGCACCCCGCTACCAAAATTAAATCTATCACGCGTATTTATCATCGCCACAGGCAATACTGCATCGGCCAGTGAAGCCCTTATAAATTCATTAAGAGGTATTGATGTAGAGGTTATTCTTATTGGCGAAACAACCACTGGCAAACCCTATGGGTTTTATGGCACAGATAACTGTGGAACCACCTACTATACCATTCAATTTAAAGGCACTAACGCCAAGGGTTATGGCGACTATACTGATGGATTTATCCCATCTGCAATAGATAACGGCACAGACCTTGTGAAGGGTTGTTTAGTAGCAGATGATCTATCCAGCCCATTGGGGAATACCAATGAAAAAATGCTTGGCACTGCTATCCACTATATAGCAAACGGTAGCTGTCCAACTGAAACCATGCCTTTGAGAACAAACCACAGCTTATTATCCTCGGTTCGTGGCGAGGTAATTCGACGTCACCCAACAGAAGTCATAATGTTGAGATAAAAATGTTTGGATAATAAAAAAGAAAAAGTTGCTTCTAGTTTTCAATGAGGATCTAGAAGCAGACAATAATTAGTAAATTGAACACACAAATTTCGAGGGTTAAAAACCCTGATTAACCCGATCGCGAAGATCTTTACCGGGTTTGAAATGTGGGACGTACTTACCACTGAGAGTCACTGAATCACCTNTCTTAGGATTGCGCCCAGTGCGCGGTGNNCGGTGCACGGTAATGCAACGAAAAACTACCAAACCCACGAATCTTAATAGGCTTTTTATTCACCAACGTTTTTAAACATACGTTAGTCTATAATTAGAATAAATTTGTTGAAATATTTAACAGAAAATCTATGGCTATTTTGGCTAATAGGTTTATCGCTTTTGGCTGCTTGAAGACAAGGAAATGTCATGAAAAGATTGAGCTTATTTGCAATACCATTGCTTTTTTTACTGGGTGGATGTGGTGATGAGAATATTCAGCCCTCCAGAAACTACGGGAATCTATGTGCAAGCGACCCTCAAGGCACCGTTGAAGACGAAAAGCAATGGATTCGCTCTTGGAGCCATGAAACCTATCTTTGGTACAATGAACTGCCAGACATTCATCCGAGCTCAGTAAGTGACCCCATCACCTACTTTAATAAAATGAAAACCAGTGCGGTTACAGCCTCAGGAAAGCCCAAAGATCGCTTTCACTATACTAAAAAAACTGAAAATAAACAGACCATCGAGGAAGGTAAGTTCTATTTGAGGAACACTGAAAATTATAGGCAGTTTTCTGAGCTGGGATTCTCTACAGGTTTTGGTTTAAAAATATTAGTTGTTAAGTCGACACCACCTAGGCAAATACTCGTTGCCTACACTGAACCAGAAAGCCCTGCAGCACTAAAACAAATTACTCGAGGCACGGAACTCATTGCCATAGATGGCATTGATATTAAAAATGCCAGTGGAGATGATTACAATTTAGCTTTGTCAGCACTATTTCCGCAAAGTGTTGGTCAAGTTCATAAATTTGTCATTAGAGATGCCAATAAGAATTATAACCGCGCAGTCATTATGCAAAGTACACAAGTCATTGAATCGCCCATCATTACTAAAATAATACAAGAGAATAATAGAAAAATTGGCTACATGGCACTAAATACATTTGGTATAGCAACTGTTGAACTAGAACTTATAAATGCGATTAAAGAATTTTTAGGCGAACAGCCAACCACTGAGAACAGGTCTGATACTTCAGAAAATATAACCCCTGAGCCACCACAGGGGGAAACAAAGCTTCTTGACGAGTTGGTTTTAGATTTGCGCTATAACGGCGGTGGCTATCTTGATATATCAGCCCAATTGGCAGCCATGATTGTAGGTGACAATGGCAGAGATAAACTTTATGGTGAAATCATTCATAATGATAAGCGCACGATCGAAAATGTATGGGTCCCCTACCCAACCATCGCAATGGGGCTTTCTGCCGATGAAGGATCTGAATTACCCATGTTGAATCTTCAACGAGTGTATATTATCTCAACAGGCAATACCGCCTCAGCCAGTGAATATCTTATCAATGGATTGCGTGGAATTGATATTGAGGTGATATTAATTGGTGAAAAAACCCTAGGAAAGCCCTATGGTTTTGTTCCAAGAGACAATTGCGGAACTACTTACTTTACCATTCAATTTGAAGGTAAAAACAGCAAGGGCTTTGGCGACTATGCAGATGGTCTTATTCCCTCTGATAAAGATGATGGCGCAGAAGTACTCGGCTGTAAAGTTGCGGATGATTTGACCCAACCATTGGGCAACCCAAATGAAAGAATGCTAGCAACCGCATTGCACTATATAAAAAATAATGAGTGTTCTTCCAATCCTTTACAGGTCAATGATGACGAAAAAAATCCATTATCAGAAATACGCGGACGGATGCTTAGGAATTACCCAGAGACAATGATTCTTCGGTAACTGTGTAAAGAAAAAATATTCAGCAGTTAGAAGCTGTTATTAACCCGATCGCGAAGATCTTTACCGGGTTTGAAATGTGGGACGTACTTACCACTGAGAGTCACTGAATCACCTGTCTTAGGATTGCGCCCAGTGCGTGGCGCACGATAGTGCAATGAAAAACTACCAAACCCACGAATCTCAATGCGCTGTTTACTTACCAGCGCATTCGCCATGCGTTCTAAAATCATACGAACTGCTTGCTCGACATCTCGAGGGGGCAGTTGATCTTGACTGATCGCTATTTTTTCAATTAATTCAGATTTGGTCATCGATGCAGCTATCTATTACCTAGGTTTTCGTGAACGCGTTAAAAGATTTATAACGCAACATAACGATTTTATAAAAGTTTCACATGAATACAAGGTTTTATTTACTTTTGAGTGAATTTAAAGCAAAAAAAAGGGTGGCAAAGCCACCCTTTTTCATCAAAACCAGATTATTTATCCATCTGAGCCTTAATAAGATCACCAATTGTTGCTGGTGAAGAAGAATCAGTTTCAGATTTACGATGAGCTTTAACAGCCTCTTTCTCATCTGAAATATCCTTAGCTTTAATCGATAAGTTAATTGCTCGTGTTTTGCGATCAACATTAATAATCTTAGCTTCAATACTGTCACCTACTTTTAGTTCGTTACGCGCATCTTCAACACGCTCACGAGACAGGTCAGAGGCTTTCAGTGTAGCTTCAATATCGTTACCTAGGTCAATAATAGCACCTTTAGCATCAACTTCTTTAATGGTTCCAGTAACAATTGAACCCTTATCATTAGTGGTTACATAGTTATTAAATGGATCGTCAGAAAGCTGCTTAATACCCAAAGAAATACGCTCTCTTTCAGCATCAATACTCAATACAACTGACTCAACCTCTTCGCCCTTCTTAAAGTTGCGAACGGCTTCTTCGCCAGCTTCGTTCCAAGAAATATCAGAAAGGTGAACCAAACCATCAATTCCGCCTTCAAGACCAATAAAGATACCGAAGTCAGTGATAGATTTGATATTACCTGTAACCTTGTCACCTTTAGCTTTAGTAGCCGCAAAGTCATCCCAAGGGTTAGTGAAGCACTGCTTGATACCTAGAGAGATACGACGACGTTCTTCGTCGATTTCTAGAACCATAACTTCAACTTCCTGACCTAAGTCAACGATCTTAGATGGGTGAACATTTTTGTTAGTCCAATCCATTTCTGAAACGTGAACAAGACCTTCAACGCCATCTTCAAGCTCAGCAAAACAACCATAGTCTGTTAGGTTAGTTACCTTAGCCTTAGCACGAGCGCCTTCAGGGTAACGACCTTTGATATCGCCCCAAGGATCTTCGCCCATTTGCTTCATACCAAGAGATACACGGTTACGCTCGCGATCAAACTTAAGTACTTTAACGTCAATTTCGTCACCAACGTTGATCATTTCTGATGGATGCTTAATACGCTTCCAAGACATATCAGTAATATGTAGTAGACCGTCAACACCACCCAAATCAACAAAGGCACCGTAATCGGTAAGATTCTTAATGATACCTTTCAATGAAACGCCTTCTTCAATGTTGGCAAGCAACTCTTCACGCTCTGCAGAGTTTGCACTCTCCATAACAGCACGACGGCTCACAACAACGTTGTTGCGCTTAACATCTAACTTGATAACTTTAAATTCTAATTCTATGTTTTCTAAATGCGTGATCTCACGAAGAGGTCTTACATCTACAAGTGAACCTGGTAGGAATGCGCGTAAGCCACGTACATCTACAGTGAATCCACCTTTGACCTTACCGCTGATTACACCGGTAACGATCTCATCTTTAGTATGTGCCGCTTCGAGTTCAATCCAAGATTCTGCACGACGCGCTTTTTCACGAGAAAGTCGAGTAGCACCAAATCCGTCTTCAACCGCTTCAAGAGATACCTGTACCTCATCACCGATATTGACTTCTAGCTCGCCTTTATCATTAAAAAATTGTTCTGCAGGGATAACACCTTCAGATTTCAAACCAGCATGAACTGTGACCCAATCTTTATCAACATCGATAATAACGCCAGTAATAATGGCACCTGGGTTCATTTCTACAGTTTGTAAACTTTGCTCAAATAATTCTTGAAAACTTTCGCTCATGGATAATGTCCTGAGTATTGACAGAGACTCGACAGTGGTAGAACTGCGTCGATCTCTTTGTTCCACGTGGCCAGTATACGTGGGTCAGTTAAAATAAGGTGATTAACAGCAATAGCTGGCGACTGCTAATACACCCATAATTTGAGATACCTATAAAAGTCCGCGCAAGATAGCTAAATTTTGCACGCTATCAACCGCTTCTTGAATAGTTAGATCAGAAGAATCCACCTCAACTGCATCCGTGGCAGCAGCTAACGGCGATGTTTCTCTGTTCATATCTCTTTCGTCTCGAGAACGAACCTGCTCTTCGAGGGCGCGCAATTTAACATTTTCACCCTTTTCTAGCAACTGTTTATAACGCCGACTTGCGCGCTCTTCAATACTCGCGGTTAAAAATATCTTAAGTTGTGCCTCTGGAAAGACTTTTGTACCCATATCTCTGCCATCGGCAACCAACCCAGGCAATCGTGCAAACTGGTGCTGACGCTCTAATAAAGCGGATCGAACCCTAGGGTTTTCAGCAACTCTAGAGGCTAGCGCACCTGTTTCTTCAGTGCGCAATTCATCAGTTACGTCCTCACCCTCAAGCAATACAATATTATGGCCATCAGCTTTTGCCTGAAAACTCACATCCATATTTTTTGCCAACTGGGTAAAATCCGCATTGATGCTAATCTCGATGCCATGACGAACAGCAACCAGACCTAATAGGCGATAAAGCGCCCCACTATCTAGATAATGAAAGCCCAGTTGCTCAGCAAGAATACGGCTTATTGTTCCCTTGCCAGACCCACTTGGCCCATCAATTGTGATAATTTTTACGTTATTCATGCTAATTTAATATTGATTCCGACCTGTCTTGCCAAGGAGATAAAATTAGGAAAAGAGGTAGCAACATTATTAGTTTCTTTGATAGTGATTGGCCCATTAGCGCGCAGTGCAGCAATACTAAATGCCATAGCAATACGATGATCATCAAAGCTCTCTACTTCTCCGCTACCAATCTCGCCACCCTCAATATGGATACCATCATCCGTAGCAACTGCATCTACACCCAGTGTTACAAGGCCATCAGCCATACTTTGAATGCGATCACTTTCTTTGACTCTTAACTCTTCAGCACCGGTTAGGATGGTTTTACCTTCAGCACAGGCGGCAGCAACAAATAATACAGGGAATTCATCAATAGCCAGCGGCACCTGATCTTCTGGGATAGCAATACCCTTCAGTGGCGCATAACGCACGCGAATATCAGCCACCGGCTCGTCACCAACCTGAGCAGGGTTAAATAGCTCAATATTAGCGCCCATTTGACGAAGAATATTGATAACACCAATTCGCGTAGGATTTACTCCCACATGACGCAATGTAATATCTGACCCGGGAACAATCGCTGCAGCTACCATGAAGAAAGCCGCAGAAGAAATATCTGCTGGTACATTAATTCTCGTTGAAGTTAATCGACCGCCACCATTTAAACTGGCAATATCATCATTGGAATCAACCTGATAACCAAAACCGCGCAACATGCGCTCGGTATGATCTCTTGTAGGCGCTGGCTCAACTGTGGTCGTCTCACCCTCTGCATAGAGTCCAGCTAGCAACACACAGGACTTCACCTGTGCACTGGCCATTGGCATACGATAATTAATACCCTTGAGCTTTTGACCACCCTTGATACGCATAGGAGGCGTACCATCTTTCTCAGTCTCAATTACTGCGCCCATTTTGCGTAAAGGCGTTGCCACACGACCCATAGGTCTTCCAGATAAAGAGGTATCACCCTGTAACTCAACATCAAAAGCCTGACCGGCCAATAGGCCACTTAAAAGACGAATAGAGGTACCAGAATTACCCAGATACAGGGGTTTTTTAGGTGCCTTTAAGCCATAAAGGCCTACACCACGAATCACCACACGACCCTCATTAGGGCCTTCTATTTCAACACCCATATCACGGAATGCCTGAAGCGTAGCTAGACTATCTTCACCCTCAAGAAAACCGGTGACCTCAGTCATGCCATCGGCCAGCGAGCCGAGCATAATTGACCGATGAGACATAGACTTATCGCCTGGTACGCGAAGATCACCACGCGCATTTCCACCAGGTGAAACAATATAGTTAATTACTTTTTCATTCATAGGGCTTTGTAATCCAGTATCTAATTTATTACTTTCAAGCATGCTACCAAAGTGGTTTCTGGCATCCCTTGCTCGTTTAAACATTGCAGTAAGCTTATCTTCTTCAGTGTTTTCAATAAGTGAACGAAGACTCACTAGGTTATCCATGACTTTATCCATCACCTCGATAACCGCTTTTTTATTTGCTACAGCAATATCGCGCCACATAATAGGGTCGCTGGCTGCAATTCGAGTAAAGTCTCTAAATCCGCCGGCGGCGTAACGGAAAATATCAGTTTTTTCATTCATACTCGCCAGGGTATCAACCAAAGAATAGGCGAGAAAATGTGGCAAATGACTGGTTGCGGCAAGAATATGGTCATGCTCTTGAACAGTCATCGTGGACACCATAGCACCCACATTCTGCCATAGGGCTGAGGTGCGCTTTAGATGATCTTCTGAGGTAGACTCAACCGGCGTTAAAATCACCCGATGATCAATAAACAACTCAGCATTAGCCGCAGTCACACCACTTTTCTCAGAGCCCGCAATGGGATGGCCTGGGACAAGCTGTGATGGCACTTCTCCAAACAGCTCCTGTGCTGCGATCACGACAGATTCTTTAACGCTAGCCACATCGGTAATAGTGACTTCTGGGGAAAGTAGTTCTACACATTGCTTTAAAACTTCAGGAACACTCAGTGTTGGCACACCAATAACGACTATATCACCAGCAGTTAACTCACTGGCCACCTCCACTAAATCACCAGCACAACGATCCACTATGCCATTATTAAGGGCAATTTCTAAGGTAGATTTACGTCTTGAAATACCAATAACTTCTTTAGCAATATTTCTTTCGCGCACAGCAGCTGCCAAGCTGGAACCTATAAGCCCCATGCCAATGATCACTAATCGATTAACTACTTTTTCAGTTTTTTTCTTGGCCATAAATTTACCCGATTGTCCTTAGCTTTGTGCAGCTGTATTTACAAAACAGCACTGGGATAGGAGCCCAAAACTTTTAGCTCAACAACTTGGGAATTTAATTCTTCCAATACTGCGGCAACTGGCTGATCTTCGATATGGCCTTCTAAATCTATAAAGAATACATAGCTCCATTTACTATTGCGTGAGGGTCTTGATTCCAAGCGGGTCATATCAACATTGTGACGTCGAAATGGCGCAATTAAATCATGCAATGCACCCGGCTTATTGCGAACAGAAACCACAACAGAGGTTCTATCCTTACCGCTTGGCGGGACGCTTTCTCTACCAATTATCAAAAAGCGAGTTGAGTTATCTGGCTGATCTTCAATTTTTTCATGTAATTTTTGTAGATTATATAATTCACAGGCCATATCACCGGCTATTGCTGCAGAGTTCCACTCACCCTGAACACGTCTGGCGGCTTCAGAATTGCTGCTTACCGCAACTCGCTCGATAGCTGGATAGTTAGCATTGAGCCATTGACGGCACTGAGCCAGAGACTGGGCATGAGAATATACTCGAGTGATACCCTGTTTGTTGGTATTTTCACCCACCATAAAATGCTGATGGATACGCAGCTCAACCTCACCACATATTTTTAGTGATGAATCCATAAAGCTGTCTAGGGTATGACTAATCACACCCTCTGTAGAGTTTTCTACGGGCACTACACCGTAGTGGCATGAGCCTGCCAAAACCTCACGGAAAACCTCATCAATGGCCGACTGGGGGACACTGACCGCAGAGTCTCCAAAATGCTTGAGCGCAGCTTCTTGGGTAAAGGTTCCCTCGGGCCCAAGATAGGCGACCTTAACTGGCTTTTCAAGAGCCAGGCAGGCTGACATGATTTGACGAAATAAACGGGCCATATCCTCGTTTTCTAGAGGACCATTGTTCACTTCCATAACACGACGCAAAACCTGAGCTTCACGCTCCGGTTTGTAATAGGCTTGATCGCCCTGACCCTCTTTGACCTCAGCTACTTCCTGAGCACAGCGAGCTCGCTCACTGATACTCTCAATCAGCTGGGCATCAAGCGCATCAATTTTCTTTCTTAATGACTCTAAAGATTGCTTTTTCGTCATTTCTTAACCTTTAATTAATCTTCTTCAGGCTGGTCTTCTTCTTCAGGTTCAGCAATTCTTGCCAAACTTACCAGCTTTTCGTTTTCTTTAAGGCGAATAACACGCACGCCCTGTGTATTACGACCAACGATAGATACCTCATCACCACGGGTTCTAACCATGGTTCCTTGATCAGAAATAAGCATAATTTCATCACCATCAAACAGCTGAGTGACCCCTACTAAAGGACCATTCCTTTCGCTTGCCTGAATAGCAATCATGCCTTTACCACCACGACCTTTTGTGGGGAATTCTTCAATTTTAGTGCGCTTGCCATAGCCGTTCTGACAGACAGTCAGCAATAACCCGTCATCCTCAGGAATGACCATAGAAATTACTGAGTGTCCCTCGGGGAGACGCATGCCTCTGACACCCTTAGAAACTCGACCCATTGCACGCACATCAGTTTCTGAGAACCTCACTGCCTTGCCCTCAGAGCTGAACAACATAATATCTTTACTACCATCAATGATAGCGGTACCCACAAGATGGTCACCCTCTACCAAATCAACTGCACGCAAGCCCACGCTTCTGGGTCTTGAGTACTGGTCTAATGATGTCTTCTTCACAGTACCATTGGCAGTTGCCATAATCACAAACTGATCTGCACTGTATTCTTCTACGGGCAGGATTGAACTAATACGCTCACCTTCGTCCAATGGCAACAAATTCACCATGGGTCGCCCTCTTGAGTTACGACCCGCTACCGGTATCTGATAAACCTTCAACCAGTAAACTTTACCCAGATTGGTAAAACATAGAATAGTTGCATGGGTACTGGCGATTAATAGGTGCTCAACAAAATCTTCGTCTTTAACAGCAGTCGCTGATTTACCCGTACCACCACGGCGCTGAGCCTGATAGTCGGTAAGCGGTTGAGTTTTCGCATAGCCACCGTGAGAAATAGTTACAACACGCTCTTCTTCAGTAATTAAATCTTCCACTGTAAGGTCATGCTGCGACTCAATGATTTCAGTTCTTCTTTCATCACCAAACTGCTCTAAACAGCCTCAAGCTCTTCTCTAATAACCAGCATTAAGCGAGTTATGCTACCCAGAATATCTTGGTAATCTGCAATCTCATCTAACTTAACGGTGAATTCTTCGATAATTTTATCCTGCTCCATACCGGTTAGGCGGTGCAGTCTTAATTCAAGAATATCTTTGGCCTGTTCTGGACTAACGTAATATTTACCCTTCTTCAACCCATACTGATCTTCCAGCCACTCAGGTCGACTGGCTTCTGGTCCTGCACGCTCCAACATGGCAACTACCGTACCAGGCGTCCAACCCTTAGCCACCAATGCTTCTCGAGCATCAGCTGGCGAAGGTGACTTCTTGATCAGGGTAATAATTTCATCGATGTTAGCCAGAGCAATGGCAAAACCTTCTAAGGTGTGCGCTCTTTCTCTCGCCTTTTTCAAAAGATAAATAGTTCGACGGGTAACCACTTCTCGGCGATGACGGATAAAGGCTTCAAGCATTTGCTTAAGATTTAAAATCTTAGGCTGGCCATCCACAAGCGCCACCACATTGATTCCAAATACTGACTGAAGTTGCGTCTGAGCATAGAGATTATTTAAAACCACCTCGCCCATTTCGCCACGCTTAAGCTCAATAACAACGCGCAAACCATCTTTGTCAGATTCATCACGTAGCTCTGAAATACCTTCAATTTTCTTTTCCTTAACTAACTCAGCAATGCGCTCGATTAAACGAGACTTATTCAGCTGATAAGGAATTTCTGAAATAATGATGGTTTCACGTTTAGTCTTTTCATTAACCTCAATGTCAGCTTTTGCACGCTGATAAATTCGACCCCTACCCGTGCGATAGGCTTGGATGATACCGGCCTTGCCGTTAATAATCGCCCCAGTTGGAAAATCCGGCCCCGGAATATATTCCATCAATTCATCAATAGTAATATCCGAGTTTTCAATCAGCGCCAAACAACCCTTAACCACTTCAGTTAAATTGTGAGGCGGAATGTTAGTCGCCATACCTACTGCAATACCCGACGAACCATTCACCAATAGGTTAGGGATTCGGGTTGGCAATACATGGGGGATCCATTCTGTTTCATCATAGTTTGGAACAAAATCAACCGTATCTTTTTCTAAGTCTTCAAGCAGCGCATGGGCCAACTTTTGCATGCGAATTTCGGTATAACGCATTGCCGCGGCCGAGTCACCATCGATAGAACCGAAGTTACCCTGACCATCAACCAGCATATAGCGCAAAGAAAATGGCTGTGCCATGCGGACGATGGTTTCATAAACCGCAGAATCACCGTGCGGATGGTATTTACCAATCACATCACCCACAACACGAGCAGACTTCTTGTAGGCCTTGTTCCAGTCGTTATTCAACTCGCTCATAGCGAACAAAACTCGACGATGAACAGGCTTTAAGCCATCGCGAACGTCCGGTAATGCCCTGCCGACAATTACGCTCATGGCATAATCTAAGTAAGATTGCTTTAACTCGTCTTCGATATTAACCGGAAGGATTGCCTTCTCTGGATCAACCATAATTAATCTCTAAATATTCGATTTTATTTTACTGTTGCAATGCCAGTTTTTGGCACAGAATGACCATCTCTTTTCAGATTTGACCAACCCCCGCTAGCAACAGGATTCAGGTAAATTATTCTACCATACAAACCGCGCCATAACCCATTAATATTACAGTCTAAATAAGACTAATTTCTAGGCTTAAAATATGACTATTTAATCTCTTAAAATCGTCAAAATTTTCACAAACAAACACAACCCAATTCAAAAACTGGTTATACTCATTCCCTCAACAAAGGAATCGCTATGCAAGCCACTTCTGTAGACCTAATTATCAACTGTCGTTGGTTAATCCCCATAATACCTGAGAACCAAATTATGGAGCGCCATGGGATCGTTATCAAAGCGGGTCGTATACTAGACATACTCCCTATCGAAGCCGCAGCCGATAAATATATCGCCAATCGCACTGAAAACCTTGATCATCACGCAGTCATGCCTGGCCTAATCAATAGCCGCGCTGACGGAGCAACAAGGCTCTTTAGGGGACATGATGCTGGCTCAGAGTCGCCAGCGAATGACTCGCTTCTAACGGATCAGGGCTTTATCGCCGCTAGCACCGAATTGGCTATTGCAGAGATGCTCAAAACTGGCACCACCTGCTATGCAGATAAACAGCATGCAAACAACTCGCTCATTGAATCAGTTCAGCTCTCTGGCATACGAAGTCAACTTAACTTTGCACTGTATGAAAAACCTACAAATTTCGGATCGGATGTCAGTGATTATTTACACCAAGGATTAAAGCTGAGAGACTACTGCTCCTCATACCCCCTGATTGAAATTGCATGCAATCTCAACAATATCAATCAGCTTACAGATAGCACCCTAGAGCGGCTCGCATCCTATGTTAATGAGCTAGAGCTAACATTGCATATCCAGTGCAACACAGACAAAAATGAAATCGAACAATCGATAAAACAATGGGACAGAACCCCAATCCAGCGATTATTTGATTCGGGTCTATTAATTCCTGAATCTCAACTTACTCATGTAAACCATTTTGAAGCTGATGATTTAGCGCTTATTCAACAGTCAAATTGCCATCTTGTTATTAGCCCTCAGGCAAATCTGATTAACCCAACTATTATGCAATCCGTCAAAACACTGATGGAAACAGATAATAATATAAGCCTTGCAACCTCTTCTGCTAGTAATAACAGCTATAACCTATGGCTAGAGCTCCAAGCCATCACCCAAATAATCGCATTTAACCAGCCTGACAAGTCGCTTGATGCTATTGCGCAACAAGCATTGCGCATGGCCACCATTAACGCCGCTAAAGCCCTTGGGTTGGAAGCTGAAATAGGTAGTCTAGAGCCCAACAAATATGCAGATATTATCGCTATAGAAATTAATTCTCTCAGCCACCAACCCCTGTATAATCTCGCGACACAATTAATCGCCAACAATGTCAGTCACAAAGTGACCCATAGCTGGGTCGCGGGCAGTGAGTTATTAGCAAACAGTAAATTATGCCAATTTGATGAATATAATCTAATCCAATCAGCCCGAGACTGGGGTAACAAAGTACAACGTACTAACTAATACTCTGAGCTTAAAAGGAAACCCAAATAGCATGGCTAGCACAACCAATGTTGATCCCAATGAAATTAGAAAATTCGAAGAGCTTGCCAGTCGCTGGTGGGATAAAAACAGTGAATTTAAACCCCTGCATGACATCAATCCACTGCGAGCCAATTGGATCGATAACATCGCGCCCGTAGCAGAGAAAAAAGTTCTAGACGTCGGCTGTGGTGGTGGCATTCTTAGTGAGTCACTTGCTCAACGTGGCGCTGAAGTGACGGGTATTGATATGGGTGATGCACCACTCGGCGTAGCCAAGTTACATCAACTTGAGTCAGGACTATCGATAAATTATCAAAAGTCGACAGCCGAGGATTTTGCAAAAAATCACGAAAACACCTTTGACATTGTGACCTGTCTCGAAATGCTCGAACATGTGCCAGACCCCAGCTCGGTAATCAATGCCTGCGCTAAAATGGTTAAACCTGGTGGTGCAGTATTTTTCTCTACTATTAACCGCAATCCCAAAGCTTTTTTGTTGGCGATTGTGGGTGCTGAATACGTACTGCGCATGTTGCCACGAGGCACCCATGAATACGGCAAATTTATTCGCCCCTCAGAACTGGCGAACTGGTCCAGAGAAGCCAGCTTACAGGTTAATCAGATGACTGGATTGCTTTATAATCCACTGACTAAAACCTACAAACTTAGCCCATCAGATGTCGATGTAAATTACATGATCAGCACCCAAAAATGTTAGATTTTAAAGCACTATTGTTCGACCTTGATGGCACGCTTTTAGATACGGCACCTGATTTTATAACCGCGGTAGAGAAACAGCTGAAAATTCGAGGTGGCCAGCTTCTCGACGGAAACCTAGTTCGCACCTCAGTAACCCATGGCTCTATTGGCATTATTGAGAGCGTTTACGGTATCAAACAAGATAATCCGAACTTTGAAAGTCTCAAAGAAGAATTTCTAGAACTTTACCTAGGCAACATTGCGGAAAAAACCCAACTCTTTGATGGCTTACAAATTGTTTTAGACAGCTGTGAAAAACATAATATCCCCTGGGGTATCATTACTAATAAACCTCTAAAATATACTCAACCCGTTCTTGAAGCACTGGGCATGGAACAGCAATCGGCAACCACTATTTGTCCTGACCATGTGACTCATCCCAAGCCTGATCCCGAGGGTTTATTACTCGCTTGCTCAGAAATTAATCTTACTCCAGCAGATTGCATCTATGTCGGCGATCATATTCGCGACATACAGGCAGCAAAGAGCGCTGGAATGCGAACCATAGCAGCGGGCTGGGGATATATTGAAGAGAATGAAAACATCTCAGAATGGCAGGCTGACTGGGTTGCAACAGACTCAAAGGACCTTAACGCTCTACTATTTAATGAATCATAGGAATACTACATTGTTATCAGCCCAAGAAATTGCTCACTATCAAGCCA
>JGI20154J14316_10002409_pt1 | contig 15772 bp, 13 predicted proteins | sample COG_04_FD_14316 | JGI IMG/M metagenome (IMG submission 14316) | reverse complement strand
GTATCGTCATTCGACATTGTAGAAATAACTTTGAATAAATGGAGAGTATTAGCACATACAATAATTTTATCAGGGCTACAATCATACTTTTCAAATTTGTTTGCGTCGAGTAATACATTCACAAGGATAGTGTGTGTTTTATCGAAATTGATAATCTTCATACCATCTTTTGTATATGTAATTGTAGCATCAGTTAATATATCCTTGATGGCAGTAATCATATTTCGAATAGGTTGGATTTGGACGGTTTTTATTGTCAATACATTATTTTCTTCATTCATGTTCTACCTAGTGTAATATTGTACATAGTGCGTTTGTTTTTATATTTTATTTGTATTATATCTATTTCTTACCTTTGTTTTTCATAGTATATTTTTTACATTTTTGTTTATTTCGACATTTTTTAGTTGCCAATTTTAATGCTTTACTTGTAGGTTTACATCCGGAATGTAGCAAATGATAATCAACAATACTAGCATTACCACCCGTAATGGCACTAGCAAGTCTAGCATATCCCCATGAATCGGGCGTCTGATTTGGACGCGAACCACCCGAATAATATGCGGCACGTCCTTTATCAACAATATCTTCTAATGATTTCCGAGAACATCCGGTTTTTATTGATAATTTACGGGACGGTCGAACATTTGAAAGGGAGTACATTCGTTTAGCAGTTTTGACATGATTAGATGGTTTCGATACAAACGATTTCACTTTTGGACGAATAAAATATTTACGACTTTTGTATAATTTCCGAGATTTCATTATATTTTTACGTTGGCGTGTTCTGTCTTTATCCGATAATTGTGATGGAATGTATCTTTTCGGTATTTTCATATTTATATATAATTCCTATAGAATATATTTAGAAAAAAGAGAGTAAAGTATATATTAAAATGGCAACTGCCTTAAATAGCGAGAACTACGCCGGATTAAATGAATCAATACTAACTATACTTAAATCCGGGAAACGACCTACAATTTCCATTTATACGAACGCCGAAGCAACTACATATGCAGTTGACACATACGGTGAAATAAAGGAGCGGGATATTAAAAGCGCAAGTTTTACAGATTCGTATAAAGACAATGATGGAAATACACACAACCCATATGTTTCTATCCACTTTAAAGATGCAGACAACTCAATACAATCTACATTTATTGATTATTTTACAACTACCGACTATGTTGACGACCATTGGTATATCTTGACCGGGGCGGATATACCAAGAAGACGATTTTAATTTTATTCATAAAAAATTGAATTACTTTATCATATTGTTTAACCAGTAACAATATTATAATAATATACGAAAGTAATAATAACGAGATGGAGTGTGTAATTTGTTATGAAGTAATTGGTGACACCAACAAGTGTGTTACCCCATGCGGTCATAACTTTTGTTTTAATTGTATTATGCGATCAACACAATACAATTCTAGTTGTCCGTATTGTCGTGCAGAACTACAAGAACCCGCGGTTGTAGACGACGATGAATCGACTGAATATGAATCAGATGAAGATGATTCAGACGATAATGATAGTATCACGCACATTATGTTCGATGATAGAGATATATATGAGAGCGATATGGGTTCATTTGACGAAAATGGGTTTTATAAATTCCCCCTTACTATTGAAACTATGGATGAATTAAAAGATACACTGGATACAATGGTTCCAGATGGGTATACAAAACTATTCAAAAATTTCTATTTGGAAAGTAGTTTATTGAATCAACATCCACAACAAAATGAAGAACTATTCCTTAAAATGCGTAAACATATTCCCGGTTTTACATATAAGGATATGATAGATGAGCCGGTTAATATTGCATATATTGAATATTCAAAAAAAAAGGAAGAGAGCGAACAAAAATGCTATGAGATATTTTATCGTACACGTAAGATTATGAATGTTATCAGAGACAAAACGCGTCTCCATTCTAGATCTGCGTCAAGAGTACCAACTACCCTAGAAAACGTCCCATTTTAAACATTATCCCGTCCGATGATTTTAAATCTCCCGTCTTCTTCAACTAATTTACCTACACGTGCTGGTTCAATATTAGGATTAGACAACGCATTATTATATTGATTATAATCATATAATTCTCGCGTGTCTTTTTTTAGTATATACTGAATACCTTGAATATTGACAGTTTGGACGTCCCATTTGAGTTTTGCAACGTCAAGTCCTTCTTTTTGAGATTTGTCCATTTCAAACGAAGGATATGATGAGAATGTATTAGTCTCGATTTTTCCATATCCATAACACACAAGTTGATTTTCGTCACTCTTTGATGTTCGCGCATAAATATTACAATCAACTGCCGATTCTTTTACTGCTTGCAGTATCTGATTATTAATTCTTTTCTTAATGCTGGCAATTTCATATAATGTTTCATCTGTACTTACTGGTGTTTTCTTATCAATGCGACTAATATCACGAATGCGCAGTTCTATATTTTTATCATTTGTCTTTTGGTCTTTGCTTAATTTCGTTACATATACAAATATTTTGACGGTTCTTAATTCCTCTGGGAGGTCTTGATGACTACAAATACGTCTAGCGCGACCAACCACTTGGTCCACACGAACCATGTGCCAATAAGGTTCAACAATATGTACGAATCGAGTATTTTTTAAATTAATTCCTTCGGCACCTGATGACGTAATCATGAATACTTTGATAACTTCGCCATATATATTATTTTCGTTATGTTCTCGTAATTTATCAGCAATATTAACTGGAACAAATTCCCATGCACCATTATATACATTTCGTATTATCTCGCGCTCTTCTGTAGTTTCTGTTCCTGTGTATAACGCGAATCTTGGTTTACCAAGATCCTTTTCATAGTCTACTATTTCCCAACTATCGCCCGTTTTACGAATTTTAAATTCAGCAAATCCGTTTGCAAGGAGTATTAATCTCATTATTCCAATTCCTTCCATTGTTCTGAAATGACTATATAGTAAATGGAGTCCATTGTTCTCGGGGTTTGAAATATTTTCTAGAATTTGTAAAAATTTTGGACTAATTACTTTTAACGACTCTTTGGATAAATGAGTATAATTACCGTTATCAGTAGAATTTAATTCAGATAATGCGTATTCGATTCGTTTAGCGTATGTTTCAGTATCTGCTATACTACCGCGGTCATTTTCATTATCATCTACATTTGAGTAGATATCAGTTTCTTGAATTGATTCTTGTGGAAGAGCATCAAATGTATTTTCATTGACCGATTCTATATTTTTAGATGGAACTGGTCGGTCTATTCCATCGGGAAAAACGAAATTACATGCGGCACGAGAGAATATACGATATGTGGAAGATATAGAAAATAATTCGTCGGTACCACTTTTCATAGCACGTTGTTTCTTTGCAGATTTTTCACGATCTGCCTCTTCCTTACGTATTTTTGTATATACACTGAACTGATGGTCTGTCATTTCATTATAGACTACATGATAATCATTCCCTTCTTCGGTTTTATCATAGGCGGGTAAAAGGTTTTCCTGCGCGCTTCTAAAATAAGAAGTTAATCCTAATATACGGCGTTGAAATAAGTTCATATTTTGTGATTCTTCTGTGTCTGAATTCACAAATGTTTTCAAAAAATCGTCAGATAAATCAGGTAAGCATTTATTTAATTTCACCTCCATGTTCTTCTCTTGAACTTCGAGCCCATTCTTTTTTAATATAAACAGTACTTTTTGGATAAAGTCAGAATCACTTAAATTTCCACTGTCATCTAGTTTTACACCATTATACCGTTCAAATGTATCACTTGCACCACCTTTTAGTTTTTTGGTTTTGTTATTGATTGTTATTTTTTCTTTATGTGTTCCTTTAAGTATACCCCGTTTCTTGACATTGACAAATCCAAACGGATTTCTTGTAATAATCAACTTATTTCCGGAGTATTCAATAAAATCGTATGTTTTTAATCCATTCTTATCTAAAATATCACGAATAATACTTGTGTCTACTTTTTGCGTAGTTTTTACATTAACTACCATAGTCCATGTTTTAATGTATCCTCGTAAAATATTATATAAAATTCCAATTTCGTTTGGATAATTGATAATGGGCGTTCCTGACAAAAGAACGATTCGTACGTTTGTTGCTTTCATAAGATAATTATATAGTCGATAAGAGATGGATTTGGGAGATTTTATCTTGTTTACTATCCTACTCACAAAATTGTGGGCCTCGTCAATAACTACTACGGAATTATCAAAAGGATTTTTAGTATCGTTATTCGATTCCTTATCAATAATTTTAACTAAATTAGGAGCATTATAATTAATATCTTTATATTTGGCACGTATCATTACATTTAACTGTGTATCGATTTCATTTTTTTCATCAGTACTCAAATCTTTATAATTTGCTGGTTTGTTAACATTTATCAACCAGGCGCCTTTTTTACGAGATGCATCTCTACGAGACTCGGTATTTGAATTGATATAATTCACTGGTAAAGACATTGCCTTTGCTAATATATGTACGTATTCCGGATTACCATCACTCGAAATAAATTCCCAATACTGATTTTTTTTATACATTTCATCACCACACTTTTTCATTTCACTGAAAAAATTCATTTTTAACGAAGCGGGAGTCAATATAAATACTTGTTTACTGCTTTTCATACCTTCAGAAATAGCAATTGAAGTACATGTTTTACCCGAACCAAGTCCATGATATAAAAGTAACCCACGATAAGGAGTATACAAATTTAAATAATCGCGGACAATTTCCTGATGTAGTAAAAGTGAAAATTCGTCAGAACCACCTTGACGATCACAACTTATATCAGCATCGTTACTTTTAAGTAATTCCACTTCACGTGGTTCAAGCATTTTATTAAGTTTTCGAACGAATATTTTACGATTATTCATATAATAGGAAGGTGCCATGATAACATTCTTTTCACGTTCCTTTGGTAATCGCTCTGATACGGCTTGTGTACGAATAATCGATGTGGTTAAATCAACATCGTCTAGATTTTCTTCTGCTTTTTCAATTGCTGGTTTTGTCTTCACTCCTCGTTTCTTTGGCATCTTATCTAATTGTTCTATGGCCTCATCTAGAACCTCACTTTCTAATTTCGCTGGTTCTTCCAATTCAGTTAATTGAACTATATTTTTCTGTTCTCGTTCATTGTCAGAATCAGACTCCGAATCAGAGTCGGATTCAATTCGTTCAATATTATTTTCGAATATATCATCTTCAGACATATCTAATTCATCCTCGGTATCACTTGTTTCTTCAACCGTATCAGTTAATACCACCGGCGATGCAATATCAGTCGGAACATATATATCTTTATGGGCGTCACTTGGTTTTGAATTCACTATAAATACGTTTTGTTTTCGTAATTTATTCATAACCAGGTCACAACTTAATGTTGAACTTCGGCGCTTATCTAGAATTCTCACGGTAGTTAATCCACCTGAATCGCCATTATCGTCAATAAGTTTTTCATTTTCGGCGTCAAGAGAAGAAGAATTTGATATTTCTGTATTGTTTCCAAAACGTATAACAGGACGAGTTGTAGGTATCGATTTTGTTTGTAATAGTTCTAAATATGTAACAGGAATACTCATTACCTACGATATGTATATAGTATCAATACAAATTATATTTATTTTGTTTTCGTTCAAGATTATTATCATTTAGGGGGTGCGTTAAAATGTATTCAATTTGCGAATCGCATCTTCACATGCAATTTGTTCCGCCTTTTTCTTTATTTTATGTGTACCCTCCCCCAAAAATACAAAAATTCGATTGTATTGTGACATATATTGGTGTATATCACTGTATTTAGTAAATTCATTCAAGGGAATCGCTTGACTAGACTTCATTGAATGAACCGGTTGACCTAGACATAGATATACTCCCATATGATACCCTGTATCTGAATTATATTCTTCAACTTCCATATATTCGGGGGTTACCTTGAATTCTTTTTGAATCTTAACTTGTAAAATATTTTTATAATTATCATCATTTTTAATCAAACTGATCCAATCGACGTGCTTTTCAAATACACTTTCTACAAATACTTGTACCATTTGAAACCCTGGTCCAGTAACAAAAATGTCACTAAACCATCGCTCATCATCGAGTACATTGATTTTATTAAAATCTAAAAACATTGCTCCAATAAAGGACTCGAATAAACATCCTAATTTTTTTAAATTTGTACGTGTCTGTTTACTTTCAGCATGTTTAGACATAATTAACCATTTATGTAATCCCATTTCATATGCGATTCTACCAATCGCTTCATTTTTTACAAGTGCGATTTTTTTTTCAGTCATAAATCCTTCATTTTCTTTAGGAAAACGCTTATATAAGTAAAATTTAGTAATGCATTCTAGTACACCGTCTCCTACAAATTCGAGACGTTCATTCGACTTTGTATATAATGCCAAGCAATTGGTTGGTTGTGGCACAATCTTAATGTTATTGAAATTATTTTCTATGTCGGGTCTCTTGGTATAAGATCTATGTACGAATGCTCGTTGGTATAATTTAGAATTGTAAATATTTGCGTTTATGCCATACGTTGACAATAATGTCTTAATCTCTGAATCAGTAATTACATTATTTAGAGGATTATATGGGTCAAATATATATGTTTCGACACCATTGCTATTCTTTTCAATACGAATATCTTCATCTATATTCATTTTATTATACTAATAAAATGAATGTTATAATACTATATATACCATATCGTTTATATGGGTTTAAAATATATTATATATGGACGGGTAAAAATATGTTTAGTAAATATATAATATGGTATTAAGCGGTTCTAAAATGACTACATACGTCTCAAGTATTGTGAATCAAAATCAAGGTGGAGGCAGTATAAAAGCCGGTCTTCAACCCCAAGTTGGAACTGGTGCATACCCCGCAATTCATCGTGGTGGGTTATCTAATGGTGTTAGATTTGGTGGTGCTGGATTAAAGAAAATGCTTGTTATGCAAAGACCAACCAACCAATCTCGTCCTATTGGCGTTACACCTATGGTTTGGGGAAGTTATAACTTCTAATCACGTTAAAACAATATAATAAGTTGTCTATATTTATTATATTATTTGGTATGAAGATCATTGTAGACGAACGAGAACTTGCACTATATGACCGTCTTAGCGCACGAATTGACGGTTTATCGCGTCCATCATTTGCTGTTTTAGAAAAAGCAGTGTTACCTCTCGGTGATATATTAATTCAAACGGATGAAGGAAAGAACGTAATGTTAATTGAACGCAAGACATATGCTGATTTACTCGCTTCCATAAAAGATGGAAGATATGAAGAACAGTCCTATCGATTGATTCATTCGTCGGGATTCCCACTTCATTCAGTTGTATATCTGTTAGAGGGTATGTTATCGCAAATCAGAACACCTTTAGAAAAAAAGATCGTATACTCGGCTACTACGTCCTTACATTATTTTAAAGGATTCAGTATTTATAAAACCGCTACTGTAGATGAAACCGCAGAATGGTTAATATATACAGCCGATAAAATAGAACGCGAATTTGGTAAAGGGCATATCCCTTATTATTTAACATCCACTTTTGCCGGAAATCTAAAATTAAGAGATGAACGACCTGAACCGACATCTGACGACCCACCCGCAAATTATTGTTCGGTTGTCAAAAAAGTCAAGAAAGATAACGTAACTCCCGAGAACATAGGTGAAATTATATTATGTCAAATACCAGGTATTAGTTCAGTAACTGCTACCGCAATAATGGCTCGGTTTACATCATTTAATAACTTAATATCTGAACTACAATCAGACCCACTCTGTATAGATAATATGACGGTGACATCAAATGGAAAAACGCGCAAGATAAACAAGACGTCTCTTGAAAATATTCGGAAGTTTCTACTCTATACTAAACCCACCGATGCTAATGATACCGAATAAATCGAATTGTGTAACAACATATTATTACACAATACACAGAATATAATTAGAGAACGTCCATCGGTTTCTCTACATTACTTGGTAAGGTTGGGAAAAATGCAACATTGGCGGTTTTATTGTATACCGGTCTAGTTATTTGCCGACCTTCATATTTACCCGATTCAACCGCGTCGAGAGTTTGTTTAACACCTCCCCAATTGTAATCCATGGGATTATCGCTAGATATAGTATTTTTAGTAGAATCATGAACCGCGTCTAAATTTGTATAAACTCCAATATATTGTCCTTCGGGATCAAACCCAGGATAATTATTTTGATTGTATGGAGGGTTTTCGCGATTAGCGTCAGAAATAGTAACTGCTTTCATGTTGGGTGTTGACTGATTTAATCCTCCCTGTAATTCAAATGGACTAGGACGTAGTCTATAAACATCTTGCCCTTGTGTAGTTGTTTCTTGTTGTAAATATAATACCGGACAATCTATTCCTTTGTTTTGTTGATTTTGTACAAATTCGATATAATCATCTAAACTTCGAAATATAATAGGATTTATTCCTGCGATTTCGGGCTTTTTTTTATTATATAACACTAAAGTCTCGCCTTTTTTTACTAACATATCAGGACAAGATAGGTCGGGTTCCATGTTCTCAATTTTGCGTTTAATATCTTTAGGATCTACATTGAAATACATACTGGCGTATGCACCAATGATAAATATGACAAGCAAAAACAATATTACAGATAATCGTATACGGTTCATTAATATAATATATATTAGGAAAAGAATGAAACCTTAAATCTATTGTTTTCTCCTACTATATATATAACAATGTCGCCATTATTATCTACCAATTTGTCATTTGGCGGAGCAAAGAAGTCGTCAACTTCAAAAAACAAGAAAAAGAGAAAAGCATTAAAGAAGTCAAATACTAAAAAACAGGCAAAAAAGAGAACTACACGTAAGGTAAAAAATATGGATATTACTGTAGTATTCGTATATGCAAATTGGTGTCCTCATTGTACTTCGATGAAACCTGAATGGCAACATGTAAAGGATGAGTTGTCGAAACGTGTTAATATGATTGAAATTGAAGACTCTGATGCGGACAAGGACATTCAAATAATGAATATAGAGAATAATAAAATGAACGGNACTCCTATTGAAATTATGGGATATCCCACATTATTAAAGATAGAAAATGGAAGCCCCGATTATTATACAGGTGATAGAGTTGCGTCATCAATGTCAAATTGGATAAATAATAAACATATTAATAAATTCATGGGTGGGTATAAAAAGGGTTCTATAAAACGTAAATCCATAAAACGTAAATCTATTTCAAAATAGAAGTGTAATAATTATCAGTTTGAGTAAAAATTGATAATTATATTAAATAAGAATACTATGAAATAAATCTAAAACTAACGGTATATATACCAATATCTAAATTAAAATGTCCGCAACAACGACAAAAGTTGTAAAGAAACCAGGGATTCGCAAATCGTTTCGTCTATTTGATTTCAATACATATGATGAAAAAAGATCATGTGACGATGATGGTGATAGCAATGGCGATTCGGATGGGTCAGACGAACCAAAATACAAACCGTATACTGATGACAAATCATTTATAATACAGATGTTTGGCGTGAACGAAAAGGGCGATACGTGTTGTCTTTACGTAGAAGATTATCAACCATTCTTCTTTGTAAAGGTAGATGACAACTGGACCGAATACGACAAACGCTGTTTTATTGAAGATATAAAGAAAAAAGTTGGTAAAACATTCGCAAATTCGATCCTGGCATCTTATTTGGTGAATCATAATAAATTATACGGCTTTTCGGGAGGGAAAACACACAAGTTTATAAAAATTATATTCAAGAACCAAACTTCAATGAATAAAACCAAGGGATTATGGTTTAAATATATAGTAAACACCCATACTGGTGAAAATGAACGAATAAGGACTAATTTAAAATTTAAAAATATTGAAATTGAGTTATATGAAAGCAATATACCTCCTCTACTTCGGTATTTCCATATTAATCAAGTAAGTCCATCGGGATGGGTCTCATTTAATACGTCACGTATGCTAAAATCTCCTGTTGCGACTACTACATGCAAATATGAATATATATGTTCGTTAAAAGACCTAACGCCTATGCCCGAGAAAGAGACACGAGTACCTTATAAAATATGTAGTTTTGATATTGAAGCAAGCAGTAGTCATGGTGACTTTCCTGTACCAATTAAGACGTACAAACGATTTGTATTGAACATGGTAGATGTATTTCAAAAACAGTCCCAATTTTTGGATAAGACGAACGCACCAACCCTTATGAAAAAATGCGTTATGTCTGCGTTTGGATTTGATAGATTTGAAGACATCGACCTGGTTTATCCAAAGAAGTCGACCACCAAAGAATATATAGAAAGTCGAATTGAAATTCTGATTAATGACCCAATTGAGGAGGCTAAACAAAAATATGCGAGTGATGAGACATCCAAACTTATTCAAATCGACAAAATATTTGATAAGGTAAATCAATCATATCACACACACAGTGAAACGGGGGATAGTAATGAGACAGACGCGTCTAATGAAGGTCAAGATGATACTAGTCATTATACAAAATACGAAAAAAAAACAAGAGTTAACAAGAAATCAACAATAATTGATGTTCTGCTTAGTGATAAATATGACCGTGATGAAAAAATCCAACTATCTAACGATATTATTACTAGTATATTTCCACAATTGGAAGGCGACAAAGTAACATTTATCGGTTCTACCTTTCTAAAATATGGTGACCAGGAACCATACAAAAACCATTGTTTGGTAGTAGGGTCATGCGATGATGTACCCGGTGCTATTATTGAATCCGTACCCACTGAAAAAAAATTACTGTTAAAATGGGCCGACCTTATTCAAAAGGAAAACCCAGATATTATGATAGGATACAATATATTTGGGTTTGATTATGAGTTCATGTTTCGTAGAGCGCAAGAAAATAAATGCGAACGACAATTCTTGTTATTATCAAGAAAATTAAACGAATTATCGGCAACCGAAGATAAGAAAACGAGAGAACTAAATATCGAGAATACAAAAATGCAAATAGCCAGTGGAGATTATGATCTACGCTATTTCAAAATGACTGGACGTCTACAAATTGATATGTATGCTTATTTTAGACGTGACTTTAATTTGTCCTCGTATAAACTTGATGATGTAGCCGGACAATATATTAGTGACAGTGTCAAACATGTATGTTGTATAAACCATCCAACTCATGGAAATGTTACTGAACTGTATAGTAATAACTTGACTGGGTTACATCCAGGGGATTTCATTCACATTGAATTTAGTGGGGTAACTACGAATTATTATAAGAATGGGAAAAAGTTTCCAGTTATTGATATTGAATTTGGAAAAGAAATCACAATTAACGATAAGACAACCACTTATAATGTGATTGTTATTGGAAATCACGAGAATGACTTAATCAATACTAAAAATATAAAATGGGGTACGGCCAAAGATGATGTTACACCTCAAGATATTTTCAGATTAGCAAATGGGTCTTCTTCCGACCGAGCAATTGTTGCGAAATATTGTATTCAGGATTGTAATTTGGTACATCATTTGATGAATAAGATTGACGTAATTACCGGATATACAGAGATGTCAAGCATTTGTAGTGTTCCTATTAACTTCTTGATTTTCAGAGGTCAAGGTATTAAACTTACCAGTTTTGTAGCCAAAAAATGTCGTGAAAAAAATACACTTATGCCGGACTTAGAGAAGTCAGGCGATGCCGAAGGATATGAAGGTGCAATTGTTCTTCCACCAAAATGTTCTATGTATATGGATAATCCTGTAGCATGTGTTGATTATTCGTCTCTATACCCATCCTCTATGATTAGTCAGAATTATTCACATGATAGTAAGGTTTGGACGAAAACCTATGATATGGACGGTAAACTGGTTAGAATTACTGGAGAACAAGACTCGGAAGGAAATTTCATCTATGATAATTTACCTGAATACGAGTATATTGATATTGAATTTGATAATTTCAAATATATTCGTAAGAATCCTACAGCGCGCGCAGAAAAGACGAAGGTCGGGCATATGAAATGTCGATGGGCCCAATTACCTGATAATCAAAAATCAATTATGCCTTCGATTCTTGAGGAGTTGTTGAAAGCGCGAAAGGATACACGTAAAATGATTAAAACCGAAAATGACCCGTTTATACAAAACATCCTCGACAAGAGACAGTTGGGATATAAAGTGACGGCTAATTCATTATACGGACAATGTGGGGCTAGAACATCGACATTTTACGAAAAAGATGTTGCTGCTTCAACCACTGCTACTGGGCGAATGATGATTATGTATGCTAGACGAATGATAGAAGAGATTTATGGAGATTATGTGTATGATACGAAATGCCATGGACCTGTGAAATGCAAGGCAGAATATATATACGGTGATACTGATTCTGTATTTTATACTCTGAATCTAGAAGATCCGGAAACTGGAGAAAATATTCGCGGACAAAAAGCATTGGAAGCAACTATCGAGATTTCAAAAGACATTGAGGTGGTGTGTAGCAATTACCTGAAACCACCCATGTTTTTAGAATATGAAAAGACATTAATGCCGTTTATTTTACTATCAAAGAAAAGATACGTTGGAATGTTATATGAGGATGACCCACATAAGGCACATTTAAAATATATGGGTCTCTCTATTAAGAGACGAGATTCATGTGATTATTTAAAAGATGTATACGGGGAATTATTAAACATCCTTATGAAGGGAAATAACATAGAAGGCGCGGTTACATATTTACAGCAGTCATTACTTAACTTGATTGACGGAAAAGTTCCAATGGATAAATTAATGATTACGAAAGCATTGAAGGGATATTATAAGAATCCAAATCAAATCGGACATAATGTATTAGCCAATAGAATTGGTAGACGTGATCCTGGNAATAAACCGAAACCAGGAGACCGAATGCGATTCGTATTTGTTGTAAACGATAAACCAAAGGCGTTAATGGGAGATAAGATAGAAACACCCGAATATATTGTCGAGAATAAACTTAACATCGATTATACACATTATATTACAAATCAATTAATGAAGCCGTTACAACAATTATTTGGACTCGCATTAAACGAGATATGGACCATGCAGAATAAGCGCACTGCGATTAAAACATTTCAGAAAGACTTATTAAAATTAGAAAATGAAGGACATGATTTTGAGACATTTATGAAGAAAAAAGAAAAATTATGTAGTGCTAAAATCAAGATATTATTATTCGACAAGGTCCTTACTCGAATATACAATGAGAAAAATAAGATACAAACATTGGATGGGTTCTTTACACGACAGTAACGTTATAATTCTTAAATATATAATATCAAGAGTATTATATTTTTTTTTACACCGTCATCAATACACATTACGCAGTTGGTTCGTCGTCGTCTTCCTCATCTTCTTCGGTCGTTGTAATTGTCATGGGCATATCAAGAGTAAACGAGCGTCCAATACCATTTGTAGTCAGTGAACTTGCTAGTTCAGTTTCTAACAATCTCGTAAACAGTTCCGTAATTTGCGAAGGTATATCATTTTCAGAATTAGGAATATTTAACAATGTCGCATCGTTATCGCTATGTATCCTATTATGTGATAGGTCTAGATATACCGATTCCGTATCATCAGTAGGTGTTATATTTTGCGATGGATCTATGTATACGGATTGTTGAGTGTATTCGCGAATATCATATCTACACATAGGACAACGTACATGATTTCGAAACCAATTCATAATTGCGGATTCATGAAATAAATGTCCGCAATGATGTATTCTACATAGCCTGTCTCCTACACCAAATTCTTCCATTGTAATAGGACAGTTTGTATAACTTAAATTAGAACTATCGGTATTTGTAAATGTCTCGGTCGCATCTTCTATTTCTCTCTGTGTTGGTGATATAACTACGTCCTGAAATTGATTGGTGTTCCAGATATTTTCACCAGTATTTCGAAATGGTAATGAAAACATATGTGGGAATGTTCTCATTGGACTAGTAAACGTCTGGGATTGTGTCACTCCATAATTTCGTCTAATATTACGAGGCATATTTATATTTGTACGAGTATTATTTGGCGTACGTGGTACCTGTCGTCTATTTCTATATGTTTGGTGCGCACGAATATCATCTCGATAATCGTCTAATGTCATTAATACACGAGAAATGTTCTGATTATAGATATTTATGTTTGTATTATACCCAGTGATGATATTATTCATTGTTTGCGTCATGTTATTATATAAGTCATTGAAATCAGGGTTATTATCCATATTTTCAGGCGATGACATATGAATAGTATAGTATTATATTATATTAAATGGCGTAAAGAAGTGTCTATATATATTTATATTATACAAATAAATGGATACAAGTAAATATGTGAAGAACGGTTTTACCGGGATTGAAAACATAGGAAACACGTGTTTTATCAATTCATGTATACAGATTATTAATCATACATATGAATTAAACGAGTTTTTCGACTCTGACAAATATAAAACTCATTTAAAAACAGACATAATAGATAGTTATGCTACTGTAGCATGGGATGATTTGCGAAGAACTATGTGGAGTTGCGAAGAGGGACAGTTTCACCTAATAAATTCGTACATTATATGCAGGAGTTAGCAAAAAAAAAGGACATGGGACTTTTTGGTGGGTATTCACAAAATGATATGTCTGAATTTTTTGTATTTATGATAAATTGCATACATACCAGTATTTCTAGAGGCGTACAAATGAACATCTACGGAAATCTACGAACAAAAACGGACAAATTAGGGTTGGAATGTTATAAACTATTACAATCACTATATCAAAAAGAATATTCGGAAATTGTTGATTTGTACTATGGTATATATGTTAATCAGATCACTGACGTGGAAGGTAAAATACCATATGTGTTAAAACCTGAATCGTATTTTACATTAGATTTACCTATAGTTGATGGTAATACTATTATGCCATCATTAATTGACTGTTTAGACCTATTTACAAAACCCGATCTCTTGTCGGGAGATAACGCGTGGTTAAATGAAAAAACGAATCAAAAACAAGATGTAAATAAAAATGTCGTTTTTTGGAATTTTCCAAAAATTTTAGTAATTGTATTGAAACGAATTACCCCCGATGGTAGACGAAAAATACATGCGAATGTGGATTTCCCGATCACTGATTTAGATCTATCTAAATATGTTTTAGGGTATGATCCGGAATCATATGTATATGATTTATTTGGAATTTGTAATCATTTTGGTGGAACTAATGGAGGTCATTATACTGCGTTCGTTAAACATGCGTCCAATAAGTGGGTTCATTTTAATGATAATGTTGTTGAAATTATAGAAAATCCATCCCATATTGTTACGCCCCACGCATATTGTTTATTTTATCGTAAAAAAAATAATGGATTATAGTATAAACTATGTCAGATAATAATGTTAACTTAAACACAAATACAGAATCATCATCGACGAATAATACTGATGTATCAAATAATCCGGTTGACGCATCAAATAATTCGGTCGACGCATCAAATAATCCGGTTGACGCATCAAATAATCCTGTCGATGATGAAACCGATATTGCCGATGACGTTACCAGTGTAACTAGTAATATATTTACCACTAACAATATGTTTCTATTATTATGGTTTTTAGCAATATATATTATTGTTTACTA